>Ga0214166_1000612_pt1 | contig 17502 bp, 24 predicted proteins | sample TroBogepilimnion_27_FD_153005 | JGI IMG/M metagenome (GOLD analysis project Ga0214166, IMG submission 153005) | Freshwater microbial communities from Trout Bog Lake, WI - Practice 18AUG2009 epilimnion v3 | ecosystem: Environmental > Aquatic > Freshwater > Lake > Epilimnion/Euphotic zone ...
CCCCCCTCCCTAACCGGAGGGGGGTCTTCTGCTTGGTGGGGCGAATGCACAGCGCGGGGGTGTCGGTCAAGATAGAAGGACCGACAGAAAGGAAGAGCAGTGTCAGGCAACGAGAAAGAACCAATGACGGCCAGCGAGCACGAGGCGATGCGTGCCGAGGCCGGGGACGCGCTCACCGAGTTGGCCGCAGAGCTCGGCGAGCCCATCGTAGAGGTGGAGGCCGACGATGGGGAAGGCTGACCTTCTCACCATCGAGAGGTTCCTAGACGCGGTGCGCGACTTCCACAATGGTGTCGATAATCACGATGAGCTAGTGGAGATACTGCGCGAGGGATCAGAGCGCCCAGAAAGTAGCCACGTCGAGTAGGCACAGAGCATTCTGGAAAGCAAGAAGCCCCCTGGCGGAATGAACCACCAGGGGGCTTCTTGCTGTGGTTGCGGACTAGAAGATCCGGTCCGGGTCAATCGCTTGTCCGCTGAACTCGGGGCTCAGTGGGTCTTGCGTGTGGTCGTAGTTGCGCACCAGCTTGTACATCTTGCTCTTGCGCGGGCCTTCTTCGACGGCAACGAACCCTTCGGCCACGAGCGTCTCGACGCTGGCGATGACGTTGGTGGCCTTGCCACCGATGGCGGCCTTCAAGTCGGTTGCGCTAAGAGCGCCCTTGGCGAGCGTGCGGCTGATCTTGTCCATCAAGAAGGTGAGACGTGGAGTGCCGTCGAAGTTGGTTGGGGCCGGCTTGGTGGCCTTCAACTCGACAACGAGCTGTCCATCTTCGATTGAGACGACCATGTTGGCGCAGGTCTGCGTGGCAACGAAGGTGCCGTTGCGGTCTTTGAGGTTGGTGAGCTTGGCGTGGCCGTTGCTCGTCTTGGACCAGTGCTTCTCAGTGGTGAGAGCAAACGCGGCACCATCGACACGCTGCAGCTTCGCAGAGGATCCGCGTGCGTCCATGTTGTTTTTCCCGATGGCCTCTTTGCCATTGTGATCAATGCGCAATGAAGTGATGCCGAGCTTGTTAAGCGGCTCGATGGTCTGATACCACCAAGTCGTCGTGTCGCTTGCATCGTTCTCGTCCAGCTTCGCTGAGGTCAGGGCCACACCAACCGAGTCGATGACCAAGAAGGTGGGAGTGTTCTCGGCCAGCCACGCGTGGAAGGCATCGCCGTAGGAGTAGCCCTTGGTGATGGCGCCTTCGGGCTTCAAGTAGCCGATGCTGTACGCCTGTTCCTTCGTGACGCCGAGTTGGCGAAGGCGCTTCAAGAAGCGAGGAAAGGTGCTCTCGTAGTCCACGAATAGCGCCGTAGCGCCAGCGATCTTGACTTGCTCGTGAATGAGGTGGAGGGCCAGCCAGGTCTTGCCGCCACCGGCAGCGCCGACGAGGTAGTGGTCCGAGCCCTCGTAAAGAAGTCCGGTGCCACCGTCGATGGTGCCAAGTGTCGGAACCTCGTCTTCGAGTTCGGAGTCCCAGAAGTCACCGGCGACGAGTGCGCTGATTTCGATGGTGTTGCGCTTGGGTGCGGCGCCCTTCGGTAGTGAGGTGCCGGTTGCGCTCATTGGTGGGGTGAAGGGTGCTTCGATTTCACCGGCCAAGATGCGCTCTGCGAATACGTCAGTCATTAGCGTGCCTCCCCGGTGCTGATAGCGGACCACACCCAAGACTTGGGGTGGATCTTCACGGTGAAAGCGGGCCCGGTCGAGCCCTTAGGTGGCCGGCCCCGGCGGGACTTGGTGTAGGTGATGGCGCCGAGGTCTTCGAGCGTCCAGAGCGACGCGTTGAGGGTGTCGCGGTGAACGTTGAGTGCTTGGGCTACGAGGTCGTAGGAGAACGACCCGCCGCCTTGGATCATCTGTGCGAGTGCGGCGGTGGTCTCGGAGATAGTGATGCGTGGTTGCTGCGTGGTTGTCATGGCTGTCCTTGGTGGTCGATGTCTCTCGGTGTTGAGGGACGAGAGATGACCGTTCAGGGGGTCGCCAAAAAAGCAAGAAGGATTTTCGGGATTTTTTACAAATCACCCTTAGGGGTGATACCGGCTACTCCGCTGGGAGTTGGGGAACGCTTTCGTCGTCCTCATAGACGAGCGCCATGAGGTCGCGAAGAGCCTGGGCTGGCCACTCTTCTTCGATCCAAGATTCCGTGTAGCCACTGAACTTGCCCGCCACCTCTACGGGGCCAAGCCGTACCCCTCGGCGTTCTAAGGCGTGGCGTATCGCTTGTTCCATTTGATAGATGGAGTAGCCGTCGCCGGGGCCGAGAATCTGAATGGGTTCCCAGCCCTTGCGCTCGTGTTCGCGAACTCGGTTCTTTGGCACGTTGGTGATACCGATCTGAAGAAGGCCCCAGGCATCGTGGCGCAAGAAGTAGAGGTATCCCTGAGAGTTCGGGTCGTAGCCCGAGACGGAACAAGATGGGCAGCCCGAGCCGTTAGACCGGTTCGCAATGCTCGCGGGCCAGCGGTGGCCTAACGCGCAGATCCAGTTTTTCTTCGCCATCGACTTTGGCAAGACCGTGCTCGGGTCCCACCCGTCCGCTTCGGCGGCCAGAGTAGGGTTCACCGTGGCAAGGTCGTTGAACCCTGGCCATACTTTGGTGTTCGCGCAGTACGGGCAGCCCTGTCCCGACGCACGCTGTGCGCCGCTCGTAGTCCATCGGTGGTCCAACTTGCACACCCATTTGAGGCGTTGTTGCGTTCCCGCCACCACAGTGGTCGGGTCCCAGCCATCGGCCTCGGCTGCGAGGTCGGGGTTGGTTGTGGCCATGTCGTTGTAGCCCGGTTGGACTTGCTGGTTGGAGCAGTAGGGGCAACCACCAAACTTTCGGTCTTGTGGTGGGCAGGTCCAGTGGTGGCCCTTTTCACACACCCACGGGAGCTTCTGGTGAGATCCCGGCAAGACGGTGGTCGGGTCCCAACCGTCAGCTTGCTTGGCCCACTCGGGTTCGAGCGTGGCGATGTCGTTGAAACCGGCAAGTACTCGGTGGTTAGAACAGTACGGGCAGTTCTGACCTTGACGCGTTCTGTTGCGCACGATCATTGACCAGTGGTGGCCCTTTTCGCACACCCAGTCGTATGCCTTGGTCGCACCAGCAACGACGGTGGTCGGATCCCAGCCGTCTGTTTGGGCAGCGAGGTCTGGGTGTGTTGTCGCTAGGTCGTTGTCGCCAACGAGGATCTTCTTGTTAGCGCAGTACGGACAGCCAGTGCCCTCTTGACGCTCACTAACACGAGCGGGCCAGCGGTGACCTTTTTCGCAGACCCACGACATTTTGGCCGGTGACATTGCTCCCACCTTCGTGGGGTCCCAACCGTCCGCTTGCGCGGCCAGCGTGGGGTTGTTGCTCGCCAGGTCGTTGTAGCCCGGAAGTATCTGACGGTTAGCGCACACTCCGCAGCCACGCCCGCGCACCCGGTCCGCAGGTGAAGCAGCCCAACTGTGACCCTTGGGGCAGTCCCACTCGACTTTCTTTCCCGAGCCCGACGTCACGGTGCTCGGATCCCACCCGTCGGCCTGGGCCGCTATCTCGGGGTGTGTCGTGGCCAGGTCGTTCTCGCCTTTCACGAGAACTCGCTTTGGGGTCCGCTTTCTTTCCATCATCCCAGTCTGCCGTAGCGCTGTGTCACGGGCGTAGTTGCTTTTTTGCGACGCCCGGTGACTGTAAGGGAGGCGGAACAATCCCGTTTCGCCCCAACCAGGAGGACGCTGTGCGCCAGTCCCGTAAGCAGCTCGAAGCACGCCTTGCCGAGGCAGTCGTGGCCCGTGCTGCCGCCGAGACGAACCGCTACCAGATGAGCCTCCTCTGGGCGTGGGCCAAAGACGACGTGGCTGCTCTCCAAGCAGCGCTCGTGCGCGCTCACGAACGCATCAAGGAACTGGAAGGCCGATGAACGCCCCCGAGCCCAAAGAGCCAGCCAACCCGCACCCAGGGATCGATCACCCCTACACCGCACCACCACCCGTCGAGGACCTACCCGACGAGCTTCTAACGGAGGAAGAATGAAGATCAACAAGCCACTACGCAACGCCATCGTCGCGATGAAGTTGCAGGGACTCAAGCCCACGCAGATCGAGAGCATCGTGCGCGTGTCGCTTCGTGACATCGAGAAGGTCTGGGCCGAGTTCCGGCGCAAGTACGTCGAGGCCGCCAACAGCGCCATCGAGCCCGAGGTCGAGTGATGAAGTTTCTAGTCCCCACCCTTGTCGACGGCCAGCCACGCTTGCAGCCCACGCCGCAACTGCTCGCGCCGTTGTCACTCGAAGACGCCCTGCTTCTTGACGCCGAGATCGCCGAGGCCATCGAAGAGGTCACCCACCTGAAAGAGATGTGGGACCGTGCCCGAGAGGCCGGCGAAGAATGAAGCACGCACCCGGACTACTCCAAGCAATCCTGCTTGACCTGCTGTTGCAGTCGTGGTTGCTGATGGTGCTCGAAGGTGACTTGCACTCAGCAGCCACCTGGGTGCCCACGCTCAGTTTCCGCGCTTGCTTGTTCGTCTGTATCGGACTGATGGCCCTTCGCTTCTCACCGTTCCTTGGTCTCTACGAGTGGAAGGTGACGCGCGCTCTCGCTGAGCGGCTTGGCAAGAAGTGAGCGCCGTATCACCCCTAAGGGTGATTTCCAAAAAACTTGCTCGAACTGCTTGACACCGGGCGAAAGGCGCGCACTGTCCTTCTTACCAGCAACACCGCTGGCACCAACCACAAGGATCAACCATGACAATCACCCCAGAACTACAAAAGCAGTTAGACCTCGAAGACCAGTTCACCAACGAGATGGCGGAGGCACACGAGCGCACTCAGCAGATGATGGACGCTTACTACTCGGACCAAGAGCTCTCGTCTTGGATCCAGTCGCAGCAGGACGCCTACTACGCCCACATGGACGCCGTTGCCACCGACCCCACCTACCGCGAAGGGGAGTGGTTCTAATGACGACGCTCTATCACTCCACTTACCTCGACGCCGGGTTCCCCATCGCGATGGACGCAATCCAGAAGACGCAGGCCCAGGTCCGTCTCGACGGGGGCTCTGCCCACTCACTCGACTACGCAATCTTCCCCGTGCGCGCTGACGGCCTGTGCGGTCGCATCTACTACACCGACAACGAAGGCGTCGTCCGCAACGCCCTGATCATCAAGGAGGACAACTAATGAACGGCCAGCTCACTCCGGCACAAGTCGCCGCACTACTCAAGCCCATCAAGCCCCACCGCGTGATGCAGGCCAACGGCCAGTCGCACATTCCCGCCTACGACGTGGCCGCCCACCTCACTCGCATCTTCGGCTTCGGTGGCTGGGACAAGGAGATCTTGTCGCTCGACCTCATCGCAGAAGACGCTGTAGAGAAGACCGGCGGCAAGGGCAAGTACGTCGCCTGGACGGTGACCTACTCTTGCACGCTTCGTCTCACCATCAAGGACGCCGAGGGCAATGTGATTGCTCGCTGGGAAGACGGTGCCTGTGGCACGGGCAACGCCCAGCCTCAGCGCGGTGAAGCCCACGACCTCGCGATGAAGTCGGCCATCTCCTACGCCTTGAAGCGATGCGCCGCGTTCGGTCTTGGTGACCAGTTCGGACTGTCGCTCTACAACAAGGGCAACGTGAACACCCTCATCGGCACCACGCTGGTGGTCCCGGAAGAAGAAGTTTCTCAGGCCATCGACATCGAGAGCCACATCCCGCTCCCGCAGTCGCTCGGCAACGACGAGAACCAGACCGAGAACGCCGCTGTCGAGATCAAGGTGAACAAGCCCATCGAGCAAGTGAAGATAACGGCCCCCACCCAGGTCTTCGAGGACGACCCGTTCTACGTGGCCCTGGCCGACGATGTTCCAGCCGAACGCCCACAGGCTCCGATGCCCACGCCGATGGCCGACAACCCGCAGACACCCACCGCTGGTGCCTACGCCAAGCCCATCACCGCCGCACAGATCAAGCAGATCCACATCTTGCTGGGCGAGTGCGACATCACTGACGAGCAGTACCGCGCCGTCCTCCAAAAGGACTGGGGCGTGACCACCTCGAAGGACCTAACCAAGGGCCAAGCAGAAGAGGTGGTGGCCCGCCTCACTAACCGTCTCAACGACAGAAAGAAGAAAGCATCATGAGCAAGACCGGACTGAACCCGTCGGCTCTCCGGCTGTTGCCAGAGATCCCCACGATCGAGACCCCCATCAGCAATGCCGACTACACCTCCAAGACGGGCTTGTCCCGTCGCCAGGTACAGCGCGCATTCGAGGACCTAGAAGCAGCGGGTGCTGTTGTGCGCGGCTATGGCCGCCACGACGGTACGGCGCGCAGCTCTCGTACCTCCAAGCGGGTGTGGAGCGATGCGCAGGTGAAGGAACTCATCTCGCGCGCCTAAGTCCCCGGTGAGTAGCCGGGCATAACGAACCCCCGTCACTTCTTTCTCTCTCCTTGGGAAGTGGCGGGGGTTTCGTCTATTCGACGTCGGTAGTGCGCACGTAGTTGCCGGTCATACCCGCGCGCAGGATCGTCTTGTGAAGTTCGTAGAAGAAACCCTTGTGAACCATCCACGCCACGGCCAGCGACGGGTTCTTGGCATAGACCTCCATACAGGCCGCCAGCTTTGCGTGCCACATACGGTCGTGGACAAACTCTTTGCCGTCGAGTTCCGGATCAGAGATCTGCTCCACGCGGAACTCGGCCACGACGAGCCGGTGCTGGGCACTCATTACCTTCGTGTATTCGGCGTCTAGGTCACGCATCAACGCTTCGTTGTCCAAAAAGGCTTGGACGTCCCAACTGAGCACTCGGTCGTAGTGCATTGGGCTCTTGTAGGTGAACGCGCTTTCGATGAGGTCGCGCACTTCTTCTTGTGCGCCAGTGGTGGTGTCGTCCATAACCACTACCGTGTCGGGTTCTGGCGTGGTTGCCAACGGAGCGCACGGTACACCCCATGTCCGCTCTCGAAGATCAACTAGTCCTCCAACTCAAAGGGGCCGGTTTGCCAGACCCCGACCGCGAGTTTCGCTTTGCCAAGGAGGCGATGGGCCGGCAGTGGCGCTTCGACCTGTGCTGGCACGACGTGAAGCTGGCCGTAGAGGTGGATGGTGGCGCCTACTCGGGTGGCCGCCACACCCGGGGTGCTGGCTTCGAGGGTGACGCCGAGAAGGGTAACGCGGCTGTTGAGCTCGGTTGGAAGGTGCTCCACTTCACCAACAAGCACATCAAGTCGGGCTACGCCTTAGAAACCATTGAGCGGATACACAGGCAACTACAAGGGAACTAAAAAGTCCCCTTTCATACTGGCGCCCCGCGAACAACACCGGACGGTCTTACGGGAAGGCAACACCGCCTTCCACAACCACCTAGGAGTACCGATGGCTAACACCCATTGTGACATTTGTTTTTCTGCCCAATGCGCCGCGATCAACGAGGCCCGCGCCGAGGGCAAGTCATACCGCGTCATCGCCAGCGAGACTGGCTTTGGTTTCCACACCGTGCGCAACCATTTTCAGGCCGACCACCCGCGTCGTCCGGTCCAGTCACGCAAGAAGCTGACGGCTGCCGACCTGGGCGCTTCTGGTAAGGGCCCGGAGGTCGTCGTAGAGGGCAACGGCGGTGAGCTCTTCACCGGCGAACTGACCAAGCCCCTAGACCTCTCGACCGACTGGGACGAAGTGCTGCGCAGTTTCGGCCTGGACCCCGCCGTCTTCTATGTCGTAGATGACACCGTGAAGATGAGCAAGTGGCAGACCTCCAAGCGCACCGATGACGGTGACCGCGACGTGATCTGGCTCTATTCCTACAAGGCTCGTTTTGCTCGACGTGACCCGGAGATTGAGCCGCTCGACATAGAGGCACTGCGGGACAAGATTGACCGTTGGAAGCCTGGAAAGTACTCACGTGGAGTGGTCTCATCGGAAACCGCGCCTTCGACCTTCGTCGTGTGCTGGGCCGACTGGCAGATTGGCAAGAGTGCTGGTGGCGGCGTGCAGGCAACCGTGGACCGGATTCACGAGAGCATTGACCTGACCCTGGCCCGCATCAAGGAACTGCGCAAGGCTGGCCGCAACATCGAGAAGATCGCCATTTTCAACTTGGGTGACCCCACCGAGGGCTGCGACGGCAACTACGCGTCCCAGCTCTTCTCCGTCGAACTCAACCAGCGCGAGCAACTGAACCTGGTCCTGGACCTCTGGACGACGGGCCTGGCCGCCATCGAGCCTGACATCTTCTTGTCAGTGCTCTGCAACCACGGTGAGTGGAAGCGCAACGGCGGATCCAAGTCCGTCACCACCGACAGCGACAACGTGGGTGGCTACCTGGGTGACACGCTGCGCCGCGTCTTCGAGAACCGTGAAGATGGCCCGAGCGAGTGGCACATTGCCCACGACGAGTTCGTGCAGACCCTGAACCTGTCCGGTATCGAAGTAGCCGTCACGCACGGCCACAAGATCACCGGTAAGGAGTTCGAGTGGATGCGTGGCCAAGGCCAGCGCATTCAGTTCGAGACCGGCAAGATGCCCCAGCTCTGGGTCACCGCCCACCGTCACCACGTCAGCGTAGAGGACTTTGGTGCGTTCTGGCGCTTGCAGTGCCCCAGCCAAGACGGCGGCTCGAAGTGGTACTCCGACACGACCGGTAAGTGGAGTACGCCGGGCACCCTGACCTTTTTGGTCGGTGAGCACGACACGCGCGGTTGGAGTGACCTGGCCGTGCTGGGCAGCTACGAAGGACACGCCTGATGCCCGCCTACGACTACAAGTGTGAGACCTGTGGAATCTTCGAGCACAAGGCTTCCATAACGGACCCAGCCCTGACGACGTGTCCCTTTTGCGGGGCCGAGGTCAAGCGCATCTATGCAACGGTGGGGATTGCCTTCAAGGGCGATGGCTTCTACAAGAACGACAGCAAGACCGCCGACTTGTTAAAGAAGATTTGACCACCTTCATCTACCTTTGCCCGAAGTGCCGCGTCACCTTTACGGCGACGCACGCCCTGACCGAGCACCCGCACAAGCGGTGCAAGTGTGGCGCATCGTATCGGCGTATCGAGCGCGAGACCAGCCTTAGTCTTCTACCAAAGCGAGCCGGAAAGGCTTACGGCAATCACTGCACCGGATTATTCCCTCACCAGTGAGGGGGATTGCCCCGCCACAGTGCGGGCAGGTCGCGTCAATACTCTCGGGTTGCTCGTCGTGCTTGTGTATCATTGGATCAATCCCTTGATGAAGTTCTGTGCCTCGAAGTCAGCGGCGCTGGCCACGTGAGCCCCGCCGTGTCCTCGGTGATGGAACTCGCACAACCACTCCAAGTTGTCGGCGCTCTCGATCCACGCACCAACCTGGTCTGGGTCCGACACGCCTGGGTACTGCCGTTCGAGCAGAGCCAAGTCGACGTTGTTCAGTAGCGCGAACTCAATGTGGGCGTGGTGTAGTTCTAACGGCTTGTCGAGCGAACAGTCTGAAAAGTCTCCACGTCGACTGCCCACAGCGCATTGTGCGGTTTTCTGCGTGCGGCGACGGAACGCGTCGAAGTCGCGGTAGTGCGGGTCGTTCTCCCGAGCCTCGTGGCTAGGAAATCTGACGGTGTAGTGATGCGTGACCGGCTGGTCGTGCGCTTCGGCCATGACTACTGCTTGGTTGTCAGTTGGTTGATGGCTTCTTCGGTGCGGCGAACTCGGTCACCGAGGCGGTTGGTCTGTCCGCCATTGGGGGTAACTTCCTTCTTCAAGTCGGCCACGGCTTTTTCCAGGTTGTCAATGCGCTCGATGAGGCCGGGGGCCGGCGACGGGTTCTCGAGGGTGGGCGCATCGCCCAGCAGTGCCGTGCGCATTTCGCCAATCTGTTCGGCCACGCCGTCGAGCACAGAGCTGCGGCGGTTCACGGCGTGAGCAATCTTGCGAACAGCCCAGGCCACAGCACCGCTGAAACCCAGGGCCGTTGCGGTCATGTACACGTATTCGATGTTGTTAGAGATGACACCAGTCATTGCGTTCCTACTTCTTCTTCATCTTGTTTCCGGCTACACCAGCGCCAGCAATGGCAACGACCATGAGGAAGATCCAACCCACAGGGGCGCCTGGGGTCTTGGGCTTCTTCTTGTGGACGACCTTGTGCGGAACGGTTGTAGTAGTCGGGGCTGGGGTGTGCGCGGCGATGTACGCGTCAGAGGCGGTCTGCGTTTCTGGTCCCCACATACCATCGGCTTGGGCGGCGGGCAGACCGATCTTGTGCTGCCAGAGCATCACGCCGTAGAGGACCGCTTGTGAGTACTTGCCGTCAATGGGGCCGGTGTAGTAGCCCTGTTTGGTGAGCAGCTGCTGGATCACTACGACGGCAGGACCAGACGACGGCTCGGTGTAGATGGGCGTGGGGACGGGGGTCGTCTTGGTAGGCGGGGCCACGAGCACGGCACCAAGGCCAACAGATTTCATCCACGCCGAAGTCGTGACGTCGCCATCGACGGGGCCAAGCCCAGCCGAGCGCAGCGCGTCAGTGAACTGCCAGATCTCCGCACTGGGCCAAACGCCGGTGTGAGGCAGGCCGAGGTCGCAGGCGCTGTTGTTCTTAGGGGTCTTACCTTCGCCAAGTGGGTAGGCCGCGATCCATAGGGGAGCAATCTTGGCAATGGCCGGGCTCTGGCTGAAACCGTAGTAGGCGCCGGTATAGACAATGGCGGTCTTGCCCGTGAGCGCATCAACGGTCTTCAACCAAGCAATCGCCCAGGCCCAGGTGGCCGCGTTGCTGGTGTGCGTGATCTCGAGGTCCAGGGCGGGCGGGAACTGCGCGTTCTTGTTGGCGTGCGCAACAAAGTAGCGAGCATCGGCCACGGGGTTGTCTTTGCCGGGCTGGGCGTAGTCGTAGTTACCAAACGGAAGACCGACCTTGATCGCTCCGGCTTCTTGGGCGTGCTCGTAGGGGTTGGTGTACCAGGTGCCCTCGGTGCTCTTGATGTAAGCACCAGCGATTCCAGCGGCTTTGACCGCACCCCAGCCCATACCGGCCTGCGAGGAACTGACGTCGATGAGGCGCAGCCACTGCGAGCAGGGGGCTGATTGAAGTGATGTAGCACTGGCCGCGCCGCTAACTAGCGGTGACACGCACAGGGTCAAGAGTGCTGCCGTCGCGAGACGGATGGCGGCCCGCATGGGCCTATGCCTTAGGAGTGGTGGTTGCCTCGGTGGTGGTTAGGGCATCGGCAACTGCAGTCTTGGCGTCCGCAACAACGGCATCGGCAACACCAGCAACAGCGGCGTTCGAGTCAGTGGCCTTTTCGGCTTCCTTCTCGGCCTTCACTGCGTCCTTGAATGCCTGGGTGTTGGTGAGCTTCGCGATGGTCTTCTGAACGGCGGCGTCCTTGCGGGCCACGTTCCAGACCTTCACGAGGTCGCGGACGTAGGGGGCCTCCTTGCGAATGAAGGCGAGGGCACCCGTGATGGCGGTTGCGACTACTGCGGTCTGGGTAGGAAAGGCGTTGTGTGCGGGCGCGACCAACGAAGCAAGGGTGACGCCGGATCCAGAGAAGGCAACGCCGAGGAGGGCCTCAACGCCAGCCTGCTTGTGCTGCGGGGTGGGGGTAGGAGTAGTCATAACGATGACTGTCCGGGACTATTGACCGCCCGCAACGGAGCGTCATCGGGTTAGAAGATGTAGCCAGAGGTGAGGCCGGAACTGCTGACTTTGAGCGAAGTCACGTCGGTCGGACCCGACAACAGGATCTTGGTGATGGTCCCTGACGCACCCAGCATGTAGCCGAAGGTTCCAGCTGAGTCGACTAGAAATACCCATTCGCCCGAGCTGTCGTAGCCGGAGAATGACGAGTGCGAGGAAATCGTTGGCAAGGTGAACCGCATCCCTCCGGCACCTGACGTGACAGGTACGTAGAGGTAGCCGTTTTGGTCGATTGCCATTTGACTGGTCTGGGAGATGCTGCCAACACTTCCGGCGTTGGTGAAGGTGCTCAGGTTTGTTTGGTACAGGGTGTCGGTGGGTGAGTAGATGGAGTAGAGGTAGGCACCACTCGGGTCAATCGTGTAGGCGTATCTGCCACCGGATACCGCACCGACCTGCGTGAAAGTGCTGAGGGCTACCTTGACAATCTGGGTGGTTGATGCGTTGTAGGTATAAAGGTATTGCCCCAATGGGTCTATCGCCAGGGCTCCTGTTCCGTTTCCAACAACAGTCGAGAGGGTTGATACCAGCGTCATGCTGGGCAACGCAAACTTCATCAGACCAGAAGAGCTGGTGACATACAGGTAGGAGTTGGAAGGATCAACCACTCCTCCACCACTCAGAGAAGGTGTGACGGGCACGGTCTGGTTCACGGTCAATGAAGCTGGGTTGACTTGATAGATGGTCTTTTGGCCACCGACGGAACCGCCCTGGCCGTTGGTCACATAAGCGAACATGCCGTTGTGGTCAACGGTGACAGAGTAGGCACCAGCCAATGGCAGCGTGTTGGTGACGGTGAATGTTGTGAGGGAGATCTGGTAGAGGTTGGACCCGTCGCAGGCGTAGAGGTAGCCCGACACCGAAGCAAGGCGCGAGATGCCGACCACAATGTCTGTCGAGATGCCCGTGCCGACAATCGCCACGGTGTCTCCGACCTGCGGGGTGGCTTGCTTCGTGTTGCTGATGGTGAGGTTCTGTCCCGAAATCGGTGACGAGGCGGTGATCTGGGCGGCGGTGCCCGTGCCGGTGACCGCAATGACCTGGGCGAGATAGAACTGGACTGGGTTCGCAAACGGCGGCTGCGCCTGGTTGATAATCATGCCCATTAGTTGCTACCTATGATTGCGTCACTAGAGGTTCCCGAGCCCAGCACAACGACGGTGTGTCCGGCAGCTAATGCAACGGTTGAAAGGTTGGGCACGGTGAGGTTGGTCGTGACGTTGTTGACGTAGCCAGCTAGCCAAGACACGGCGATGCCCGCTTGGAGCGTTGTGGTGTTGTAGCTGACAACCGTCGCGGTGTACCAGCCCTGTGCCGGGGCAGCGGTGCCCGCAACCGGGCTCATCGAGGGGGCATTGGCTCCAGTGGTGTTGGTGGCCGATACGGCCTGGTTTTCGATCATGCCCATGGCCGACCGCCTAGCTGTTCAAGTAGTAGAGGTTGAGCGAGGCAGTAAAAGCGGTGCTGGCTGCGGACGAACGAACGTAGAGCTGAAGAGTGTCACCAGCGGCAAGGACCACTTGGCTCGAGGCAACCTGAATGTCGGGGTATGAGTTGGTGGTGCTGTCCGGATAGGTCGTAGGACCGGCCACGGAAGTCACGGAAGAGGCAGCGGGGACGATCCAAGTGGTCACACCGCCGGATACGCGCTTGATCCAAGCGTCACGGCGAACCGTGGTGCTGGCGGGCCAGTTGAGAATGTACGAGATGTCGTAGGTTCCGCCCCAGGCAATCGTGACGACACCTGCCGACTGCGAAGCGTCACGCACCAGGCCAGCGGTGAGGGCGGTGACCGCTGTCCAGGTACCGGCGGTGGAAGAAGTGGTGCCGGTAAGCGTCGCGGTAAGGGCCTCGGGGGTCCCGATGCTGGCCACCGCGTTGGCAATCGTGTTGAGGTCCGCTGATGCGAGCACTTCGCCGGAAGTAAAACTTGGAATGGCGGTCGAGGTTGGGCTGTTCGTGTTGGAGGCTGTCATAGTTTCTACTGTCCTGTCGCGGGGCTACAACGCCAGTGGCGTGCTGTCGAGTGTCGTGGTGTCGACCATGAAGAACGGGTGCGAACTCCACGCAGGGGCGGTCTGCAAGGTCATCACCCAGTCACCGGTTTCAAAGTCAATCTCGTCCTTGATGCCTTCGACGAGCAACGGGCCCTCGAAGGCGCCACCAAACTGCACGTCTGCCTTCAAGTAAAGGCCGATGGTGTTCCAGATTTCCAGGGCAAGCAGGTGGTTCCAGTCGGTCGAAGACGATCCCACGCCCTTGACCCAAGGACGGACTTGCAGGTCGGTCACTCGGACGGTCTCGGCGCTGTATTTGCTGGCGACGTAGTTGAGGGCGCTGAGCACATCGGAGTCTTGGGTGAGGTTGAATGAGCCTGGGTAGCGGAAGGTCTTGATGCCGTAGCCGCCGGTGCGACCGGGGATAGAGGTGGCACGGCTAGTAGCGACGATGATGGGGTTGCCCGCAGAGCGCGATCCCTGGACGTGCGTCCAGAGGTCTTGGTCGCTGTCGCTGATCGTGGCCTTGACGATGGGAATGGTCTGATAGCCAACCGCCGCCGACCCGAGCGCGGAGGTGGGAATGGTGCCGAAGTATGCCTTGGGCGTGCTGTTGGTCGGAGCGTAGGAACGGTCGTGGAAAACGAACTTGCCGCTGCCGTCGACAAAGAGCTGCCCCACCTCGTCTAGCACCGCCTGTTCCAAGGCTTCACGAATGGTGCGTGCGTTGCCGGTCATTGCGTCCGGTTGAATGAGGTAGGTGTTGCTGGGGGACACGTCGCTCGTTGACACGCTGCGGTCAAGGCCGCAGGCCCCCATGTTGTCCAGCATCAGATTGATCCATTGAGCCGTGGTGCGGCGGATCGGATAGACGAAGCCCCACCACGACTTGTTGGCTGCGCTCGTTGTGTCACCAATCTGAGTGCTGGTCAGAGCACCCTGTCCGAGGGCAATGTCACCAATGCCGCCAAACCACGGTGCGTAGGTCTTGTTTCCTGGGCCCGAGGCACCCATGATTGAGATCTGCGCGGCAGGCCGCATGATCGAGGCACTGCTGGTGCCGACAAGCAAACCATCGAAGTAGAAGGAGAATACCCCGGAGTTGTAGGTAAGGGTGGCCATTTGGGTGACCTTGCCCGCGATGGGGGTTGTGCTCTGGATCGTGATCGAGTTGGCGCCGGTACTGGTGTATCCGCGGAAGGTCAAGAACCAGCCACCCTTGGCAATGCTGTACTCAGCCGTGATGGCCCAACCACCGAGGCCGTTGTGACACGAGGCCAGCAACATCGGGTTAAGCGACTGAATGGAAGTGGAGTTGTCGAGGGCCAGCAAGAAGTTGAACCACCAGGGACCGCTGCCTGACACGACAGAGTTGCCAGCGGAACTACACGTGAGGTTGGTTGCTTGGAGGTTGTACACCGGCGCTGGGCTCTGGGCGAAGGTGGCAGTAAGCCAGAGGTCGTTGACCGTGCCAAAGTTGCCGGGGTTGTTGTTTCCGGTGCTGTCGTATGCGGCGTAGTTTTGAAGCGACGTCCTGGCGGTGCGAACCGTGGCGGTGTCATTGCACGCGTACCAATAGACCGGGTTGTGCTGCATGTATTGCTGACCCAGGTAAGTGCTCGGAATGTAGGCGTCAGTGGCGGCCTTCATCGCGTCGTAGGCCACCAGCTCAATGGTGATCCAGTCGCTGTTAGAGAAGTTGTCCGGGCCGAACTTTGAGACGTAGCCAGAGAAGCGGTTGTAGGTGGTGCCGTTGGCCGTGGCCGTGACGCGCACCGGCATCTCGATCACGCCGTTGGGGAACAAGGTGTTCGAGTTGGACCAGCCGCCGATGTTGAGGCTGGGGAACAGCTGAGCCGTTGCGGGGGTCAAGCGACCATCGAAGTTTTTGAGTTCCAGTTGGAGTTCGCCAGCATCGGGGAGTTGTAGCTCGTGGTTTGTCCCGCGGTTGATGGTGATCTTGGTGACGTAGTTGGAGATGTCCACCCAAGCACCGCTCGGGATAATGCTCATCTGGACGCGACCGTAGGCGGGCGCGACATAGACCTTTACTTGGTCGGGGAGACCCATGATTGCCATTAGCGCGTACCTCGGTTGTTGCCGCCGTTGATCTGCGCCCGAACGTTGAGGTAGGGGATGATTTCGTTGGCGAGCTGACGGGCGTTGGTGACGCCGTAGAAGTTGAGCGTGATGTGCTGGGTCGTTCCACCACCGCTGGTGACGGCGGAAGGAGCGGACGATCCTCCGCCACCAAACATGCTGTCCCAGACGCTTTTGCCTACGTTGACTACATCTCCGACAAGGTGCTCACCGGTGTGAATGACCCCGCCAACAACGTGGGCGGCACCTGACACCAGGCTGCTCGCAGTGCTCCACAGCGATGAGAACGCGTTGGACACCACCTTGCCAACACTTGACAGGGTGGACCCGAGGGCGCTCATAAGTGTCGAGCCGACCTTGAGCGCGGCAGAGCCAGCCTGGCTTGCCCAGTGGGCCATGTGAACAACAGCAGTGGCGGCACCGTGGCGGATTGCGTCAAAGCCGACGGCCACACCGTGGCCAACCTCGGCAGCGCCGTGACGCATCGAGTCGAAGGTGTGTGCGACCGTGTGACCAACCTCGGCAACAGCGTGGCGGACGGTGTTGAAGTGCTTGTACAACTCGTAGGCACCGAAGCCCAAGGCAGCTACACCAGCAACTCCGAGTGCGATTGGGCCAGCGGCAGCCGCAGCGGCACCGAGGCCCTCCATGAGGCCCCCGCCCGCAAGCAGGCCGCCACCTTCGGCGGCAACAGCAGTTTCGCCAGCGACTGCGCCTTCTTCCGCAGCGCCGCCACCAATGAACTTGCCGAGGCCCGGCACCTTGGAAAGGACCTTTGAGAGCAGGCCTTTCTCGCCACTCTTCGTGGCATCCTTTTCTAACGTCTTCGTCAGATCGCCTTCGAGCGTCTTTGCTACGCCACCAGCCTTCATCTCTTCTACGGCCAAAGCGAACTTGTCAACGGCCAGCGCAAAGCGAGTATCTGGTGATCCACCGCCACCAATGCCAAGAACGCTCTCGGCGTCCTTGAAGAGTGTGCTGCCGTCCTTTTTAGCCAGACGCTCTAATCGACGAGCTTTGCTGGCGTCCGTTCCCCAGCGCCCGCTTGACAAGCGAGAAATGAGATCGGTGGTTCCAGTTCCAAATGCCTTGACACCGCCAACTACCTTCTTGGCGCCACTAAACAGTTTCATCGCGGCCCACCCGGCCGTGACCGCGCCTGCTAACCCAAGCAACGAATAGGTAAGCACTTTGGCAGTTGTGCCACCCTTGGCAAACCAACCAAAGACGCCACGCAAAACACTGACTACGCCGCGTGCGGCGGGGGCAAGTTCTTGACCCAGGGTGATGCTCGCGGCCTTGACCGAACCGATCAAGTCCTTGAACTGCTGCCCAAGGGTGCCCGACATTTCGGCAAAACCATTAATCGTTTTGTTGTTTGCGGCTGCGGCCTTGATTGCGTTGATGTTTGACTGAACGTCAGAACCGGGAGATCCCAGAGCCATTGTGGCAGCTGCTGTTGACTTGTTACCCGTCGCTTGCGAGACCACCGACATCAAAGTTTGCTGTTGCGGTCCGCCTTGGGCAATCCAAGAGTTGAACCCCGTCATGCTGCGGTAGTTCTTTATAAAGTCCGCCCACTCACCCCCATCTAGGGCACTAAGAGGAATGAGTTTGCGCACCATCGAAGAGGTTGCTCCCGATTGGAGCAGTTTGATTGCTTCACGAACCCCAGCACCCTGAGCACCATTCTCCATAGTGGCCAGGTCGCGCGAACCCTGGATCGACTGCTTGTAGATACTTAGCCCCTCCATGCCGTTCTTGCCCATGTGG
>Ga0214166_1000615_pt1 | contig 17450 bp, 16 predicted proteins | sample TroBogepilimnion_27_FD_153005 | JGI IMG/M metagenome (GOLD analysis project Ga0214166, IMG submission 153005) | Freshwater microbial communities from Trout Bog Lake, WI - Practice 18AUG2009 epilimnion v3 | ecosystem: Environmental > Aquatic > Freshwater > Lake > Epilimnion/Euphotic zone ...
TTGTGAAAAAATATTTCACAAGTTTTATATTTTTTAGCAATATTTTTAAGATTTCTAATACCAACTTCTTCATTTATAAATTCAATGTATTTTGGAATTCTTTTCATAAACGGATAATATATTTTTGAATATATATTAATATTTAAAAGTGTAAATTAAAATAATATGATTATAGATATTTGGATTCCAGTTAGAAAAGGTAGTGGTAAAAATAAAATAATTATCCGACATGATTTAATTGAAAATATTGACAGTGTTATATCTCTTAAAAGGAAAGGATATGTAGTTAGATACACCTGTGATGTTTGTAAATCTAATAAAATAAACAACACGACAACATCTGTTCTTTTTAGTGAAAATTTCATTTATAATAGCTTAAAAAGTCAAACATGTAGATCTTGTAGATCTAGAATCTCAGAATATGAAATAAAAAAAACTCAAATAGATTATGATGTAATTAAAAATTCATTTGAATCTAGTAACTACACATTATTAACTTCTAAACAAGATTATAATTTATCTTATAAAAAATCCCAAATGGTTCTTAATTCAAAATGTGCGATGGGGCACTATTATAAATCTAATTGGAATAATTGGTCAAAAGGTAAAAGGTGTAGAATTTGTTATGATAAAAAAAGACATGATATATCAGTCGATAGTAAAAGTGAGTGGGAACTTTATAAAAGTTTGGTTTTGAGATATACTAATATTAATTATAAAAAATATATTAATATAATAAACCCCTTAAATCTGAAAAGAGGTCATTCAAAATCAAGTTATAATTTAGATCATAAATTTTCAATATCAGAAGGATTTAAAAATGGAATTTTGCCTATTATAATAGGATCCCACCATAATCTAGAAATGTTGAATAGTATAGATAATTATTCTAAAAGTAAAAAATGCTCAATAACATCAGAACATTTATTTAATGAGTATTTCAAATCATTTGGAAATTGGTAATACTTTACCATATCCTTTCATTATACTTTTATCTGTCCCCTTATCTTCATCTTCCTCAAATCTTGTATCAAAGAAATTATCTGTATCTGTAACAACTTTAACATCAGCGTCCATTGTTGCATAAGGACCGAGTTCTCCAGATCTAAATACACCACCTATCATATCACCATCTAAATATCCGCTCATAAAGTAACATCCAGTTATTGTTGATTGTTCAACTTTACAATTTAAAACTTTAGAGTTTGTGACATCACAATGTTGTAATTTAGATTTGGATAATTGAGAATTTGTGATTTGGGATCCTATGAATAGACATTCATCATATATTCCTTCAACTGTACAATTAACTAGATCGTGTCCTTTTAGTATAGATGTTGATTTTATTTTAGCATCAACAATTTCAATAACTTGTGTTGATGATACATAGTTAATTATACATTCTTTTAAATCTTCAGTGCCGTCAATTATATCATGTATTTTATTAAATATTTTTTGATAGTATGCTGATACAACATCATAAGTTCCATTTTGATCTACTTGTAATTGTATTGTTGGGAAATCTGTAATAAAGTTATCATACTTAGAAAAGTTTTTAAATAATGATATATTTTCCTCTAAATAATTTGATAATTTTTCAGTATCTTCTGTTGTAAAATTGGAATTAATTGAATTATAAACGTCAATTATAAATCTATCCATGAAATAAATCAATTGTCCTATATTTTTCTCATAATCTTTTCCACCAATATATCTAAATTCCAATCTTTGATTTTTCTTTTCCTTATTTATGTGTAGAAAGTTAATTCCATAATATTTATCATTAGGTGTTCTTAAATTATTTTTAACAACGCTAATTGGAATATTAAAAAAGTCATATTCTTTATATGGTATTAATTTTTTAACACTTTTTGCATAAATATTTCCTTTTCTAGAAGGGTAGCATCTATAAATTTCATCTTCATCTATATTTAGTATAAGTTTAAGAATATTTAAATCATTTAGATTTTTTTCTTTATCTTTAAAAGAGATGTTAAAGTGGATAGATGACTTTTCATTTGTATATCCATATTTTTGGATAAATTTAACTATTTTAACTAAATAATATTTAGCCATATGATAATCCAATGGGCCTGTTATCAATTCACACATATTACTACCACCACTTAAATCTGGTGTTAAACAAAATTCATTTACATTGGTTGTGAAATCTGGGTGATATTCTCTAAATCCGTGAATTTTAACAGGAGCTAGTTCTTGGTTAAGGATTTCTAAAGTTTTATAGAAAGATAATTCTTTCATGTAGAACTCAAATTCCATACCAATCATTGAATTTTTAAGTTTATCAATTTGGTTTAAAAATTTCTCAGAATATTTTTTCATAATATAACTATATATTAAAAATAAATAACACAATTATTTATTTTTATGATTTAATGGTGGTGGTGTTTGATTTTTAACAGATTTTACCACATTAATAACTGAGTCTTCAGAGTTTTGTAGAACTATTCTACTGAGTGTAATTTCGTGTGAGCTATTTTTAACTGAATCCATTTTCATTTTTTCATTAATTCTAGTTACTTTAACATCAATATCATTAATACTATTATTAATTTTCCAATATGCTCCACCGATAGTTCCTATTAAAAATAGGATAATACTAATTAATGTTTTTAGATCAATTTTAATAATAATTGGAGTTTCTGGACTTATAGTTATTGGTTCTGGTGTTGGAACTGGATATGGGGTTGGTAATTTCGGTTTTTTTGCCATATTAATATAATGTTGGTAATAATCTACCTACTTTTATTTTTATTCTCAACGATGGGTTTTGACTATAAATAGTATAAGCTAATGTAGATTGACCAGTTGTCATCCAGAAAACGGAAAAACCTTGTGGATAAATCCAAGTTCCGATATATTCATCATAAGTGAAAATTTCAATATTTTCAATATATGTTCTAGCTTGTGTGCAATTTGGGAAAAATGAATTGGATGAAAAATAAATTTGGTAATTTAATTGACCATTTACATCTAGACCTTTTGTGATACCACAAAAAACATTACCCATTCCACATGATGCATTAGACGATGATTGCCATATTCCATAATTATTATAAAATTCAAATGTTCTTTGAGCATTTATATTAGAAAATAGGACTATTAGTAATAATATTAAAAAGTGCTTCATAATTTATATATATCACATTTTTATTATTCCTATTTAATTTTTAAGGAGAGAAGTATTTTATGATATATATTTTATGAAAAGATTATCACACAGACAATTAAAATTGACGAGACAATGTTACCATTGTCTTTATTTGGATTCGTCATATCTTTTAAAAAATAATAATATAATTATATGAATTTTTTCTGTGTCTATGTTCAACAACGCAAAAAATTTGAAAAATTTTCAAAAGTTAATAAGTTAAAAAACAAGTATGTTATAGACATAAAAAAAATAGCAGAAGAGGAAGGTCTGGATTTCAATGATGATAGAACATATTTAAAAATTGTTGTTTTTAATAAAATACAACAAGCAATTGATAAAAATAAAGATATATATTATATACCAGATTTTGATAATGAATTTTCAATAGAGAAATTACTCAATCTTAAAAAGATACTCGGTGAAAACGATTTCAATGTTTTGATATTTTATAACGAATTTCGTAAAAATCCTGAAATAATGGATGATGTTTTTGAAAATCTTTCTAAATTTAGCAATTCCCAAATAATAAGAGATTATTAATAGAGATATTAAAACAAATAATATATACTATTAAAATAAACATTTATTTAAATGGCATCTCCATTAGGTTTAGCATCTTCTCCAAATAATAATGAGTTTTCATCAAACCAAGCTACTCAAAGATACGATCCTATTAATAGGAAATGGGTCCCAGTTAATAATTCTAATTATTCACAAGGACTTTTTAATAAAGGAGCTAATATATCATATTATGGAACCAACACTAATCCATCATCTGGTGATAATTTAGAGAATGATATAACCGCATCAAATCCCACACCTCATGGTGGTGGTAATAATGATCCATCAAGTTCAGACTATATTTATAATATAACAACTCCAGCAATATTAGATTGGTCTCAAAAGCAATCTAATGCTATGAAACTATATGCACATGATTTTGCATATCTTCGGTATATAGGTGTTTATCCAAATAATAGATTAATAATTTGTAGAAAATTTGGAACAGGTATAGGAAATGATTTATCAAGAGTAACAACTAAACCAGTTTCAACTTTAATTTCATGGAGTCCTCCCGGTCAAGATTTTTTTAAAATAAGCTATGGTGAAGAATGGACTTCAGCTGAAGCATCATTCGAGAAAATATTAAATGAAATTGGAGGTGAGTTGGGTAAGGATTCTGGTAAAGCTATGATAGGTGAAAAATTAGCTGGTGGGTTGGGAGCTGTTCCATTACCTGGTTTCACTGAAATATTTCAAAGAAAAGTAATGGAAAAATTGGGATTAGTTGATAAAAGTGGTGCTGATATTATACCATCAGGAACACCAAATTTAATCAAAGAAGCTAAAAGAAGGGCAACAGTTGGTCCTGATGAAGCTGGAAGTGGTTTAAATTGTAGCGTTTCAATTCCAGTTAAGATAGAATATGAACAAAAGTTTATTGGTGGATTAGATCCGACTAAAGCATTTTATGATATATTGGGAAATATTGCACAATTTGGAACACAAGATGCTGTGTTCTACTTAAATGGTCCAAGTAGTGGAACATTTAGTAACTTTATTAAAAATTTAAAAGATAATCCTAGAAACGCATTAAAAACTCTATTAGTTGGGATAAAAGATGCCTTGGTAGATATTGTTAAAAGTGTAACTAGTTACATATCAGATTTAGCAGCAAATAAAGACAAACCAACAGATAATAGTAAAACATCAGTTGATTCAAATGCATTACTTAATATTATCAATACTATAATAGAAGGTATAGTTAAAAAATATGAAATTAGAATACTAGGTGTGGCGAATGCTCTAACTGGAGCACCATCTGGACCATGGCATGTTACTTTGGGAAATCCAAAAAGACCAGTTTGGTCTTCTGGTGATATGATAGTCACTGAAGTTAATGTTACATTGGGGGAAACTTTAGCATTCAATGATTTGCCATCAAGAATATCGGTTGATTTTACTTTAAAAAATGCTAGAGCTTTGGGGTTATCTGAAATAATGTCTAGATTTATGCAGGGCCAAGGTAGATCTTATATACCAAGTCCAACTTCTTGGGCAAATGTTGATTCTCCTAATACATATGACGTTGATAGTGTGTCAAATACTCAACCAGTTCAACCTATCGGTGGTGTAACTGCTTCAGGTGCTCCAATTGGTGGAAATTCACCAACCACATCCGGATCTGATTCTACCTCAAATAATAATCCAAATCCGGTTTCAAATCAATCATTTTCAGCTGGCAGTGGTCAAGAATCAAGTTCCGATAAATCACCTGATCCAAATGTTGTTAGATATCCATCAACAGTTACAACAACCCCAACACCTGCTCCTAATGATGTAATAACTAATCCAAATGATAATGCATCACCTGGTAATATATCACCTGGATCACCAGCCCCTGGCTCACTAACTAGTCCTCCTGGATCAAAACCATTATCAGAATCAGAGATAGGAAAATCATCAAATGGTGATTTGGTGGCTAGACAAAATACTGTTGCTGATCAATTAGCAACAACACCTGAGACTGTTACTGATAGTAATGGGGTTACTACTTTAAATATAAAATATCTTAACTTAAAAGAAGAGCAAGAAAATATTAACTATGAATTAGATGATAGAAGTGATCATGGAACATACAATCCAAATAACCCAACTCCGGCATTTACTCCAGCTCCAACTACAAATACTGATTTGAGTGCTGGTGGATCATCTGTAGATCCAAATGTTGCATAAAAATAATTTATAAAAATGGAAATTTTTGATTTAACATCTCTTAGTATTGTAACTGAAAATCCGGATGCGGATTTAATGTTATTTACGGATTTTTATGATTTAACACAAGCAACATTTCAAAGTAGAAATGATGTTCAACTTCAACCATATTATGTTCAAATAGGAGAAGAGATGAGAATTGATTTGATTTGTAATAATATTTATGGAAACACTGATAATATCGATATTCTTTTAAATATAAATGAGATTTTTAATCCATTGAATTTACATGTTGGTGATTTAATTATGTATCCTGCTATAAAGGATATTCCTTTATATCAAGTTAATCCACCATCTCAACAAGCTGTTATTAGTACTTTACTTAATATTAATAAAGCGACAAAAACTGACCCAAATAGACAACAATATATTCAACAAAATTATTCTTTACCCCCAACTGTATTACCTCAACCAGTTGAACCGGTTAAAATTAGTGGCAATAATATTGTTATTGGTGCTGGATTATTTTAATATATAATTTATGGCATCACCTACTCAAGTTTATTTTAATAAATTGACTCCTGATAAAAAGTCTATTATATCTTTAATAATAGACGATTGTAAATCTGCTGGAGTTACTTCTCAAATAGCTCAGTCAGCAATTTTATCAATAACATCTAAAGAATCGGATTTTAATGTTCATCAAGGTGAAGTTAGTTATACCAACACCAGCAATAGTAGAATTCGTCAGATATTTGGATGGAGAGTAAATGGTACTAAATCGCCAGGTGTTAATTATACGGATGATCAATTGACTCAATTGAAATCCTCTGATAAGGATTTTTTTAGTGCAATTTATGCCAATCAAGTGGGAGATGGACCACCACCAACAACCGACGGTTTTAATTATAGGGGTAGGGGATTTAATGGATTAACATTTAAGGATCAATATAAGGGAATGGGTAAAAAGATAAATCAAGATTTACTTAACAACCCATTATTAATGGAACAAGATTCAATTGCTGCTAAAGCTCTTGTTCAATTTTTTATTGATAGTATTCAATCATTGAGAAGTAATTTAAATCAATTTAATACACAACCTGGTACCAATGGGGTTGAAACATTGAATAATTTACCAGATATAGCAACTGCTGTTAGGGTTTTATATCAAGCCAATGCTGGTGCGGGAACAAAGGGAAATGATGGTTCATTGGTTGCTTTATATTTTGAAAAGGGGGTTATAACTGGTGGTAATGGTGATTTAGTTTTTCCAAATGATAATTTGAGTGGATTTACTAAAGCTAGAAATAGAGCTCCTCTTTTTTACCAGTTAATAACTGGTGGTAATTTACCACCAGCAACTATCGGGACTCAAAGTAGTGTTCCACCAACATCAAATTCTATTCCAACTATAAATGGTGGAACTCAATCTGGATCAAATCAACCACCACAGAGTGAAGGAAGGAATACACAAACAGATGATAGTAATACTAAAACAGATGTTACTACTCCTGGATTAACCAATATTTTCCCACCAACATTAAAAGTGGAACCAATTTCATTTGATATGGGTGATACATCAAATGATCTTAAAAAAGAAACTATATCAAATATGGGTTGGATGCCATTTGTTTGGTATGGTGGTTATCAAATTGCGGAAAAAGATATTTCTTTTTTCTCACTTTATCATGATGGAATGTTACCATCAGTCACTATAATTTTCAAAGATACTATGAATCTAATGAAGAATAAGGGATTTCCATTAGATGATAGTAAAATAAAAGTATTCCTTTCTTCAAGAACCAGTAATATAAGGCATATTCTAATGGAATTTAAGATTAAGAACTTTTCAATCAATGGAACAAAATATACAATAATTGGAACTTTAGATGTCAATGGGTTATTAATTAAGAATTACAAATCATATAGTAATATGACTAGTTTTTATGCTTTACAGGCAATTTGTAAAGATGTTGGACTTGGTTTCAATTCCAATATAAGTGATAGTAATGATAAAATGACATGGATAAACCAAGGTTTAAAAGTTTATGATTTTTTTGAAGATATTTTAGATAGTTCATATATATCAGAATCTTCTTTCCCATATGGGTATATTGATTTTTTCTACAATTTTAATTATGTTGATATTGCAAAAGAATTATCTAGGGATAATAGCCAAGATAAGGGAATTGATACTTCTGGATTATCGTCTAATATAACAGGTGATGATAAGAGAATATATACCCTCTCACTTAGTAATGATAAAACCATTAAACAGTCTGATAGATTTATTAGTGAGTATAAAATAATTAATAATTCAACAAGTGTTTCATTGACAATAGGTTATACAAATACTGCGAAATATTATAATTCTGTTCAAAAGGAAAGTTTGGTATTTACTGTTGATTCCATTACATCACCTGGTGATAAATCTGTTATTTTGAAGGGAGCTCCTCAAGACGAAACATTCTATAAAGATAATAATACCACAACATATACTGGTAAAATTGATACGGATAATTCCCATCCAAATTTTAATTATTCACCAGTTCATAATTCGCAAAATATAGAGGATCTTTTAAAGATTGGTTTAAAAATAACTTTACCAAATCCAAATTATAACTTATATAGATTTCAAAGAATTAAAGTTAATTTAACAAATGATTCTCAAACGCCAACATCAGATTTATTAAATGAAAGAATATCTGGAGATTGGTTTGTTGTGGATATTAAAATATTTATGAAGGATGGTGTTTTTTCACAAGAAGTTTCACTCATAAAGAGAGAATTGGAATTATCTGCTAGTGAATTAAATTCAGAGTCAGGTGTAAATGATAGTAAAAATACATCACCGATATCAACTGAAAAAACAGTAAATCCAACAGATTTGTCAAATACTGATGTTTCTTCTGCTCCAATGTTATCAAACCCAATAAGCTCAACTTCTTCTATTGTTGCAACATCGTCAGTTGCTGGTGACCAAATTGTAGCAACCGCTAGTTCATCAACAACCAGTATTTCAACCACTGGTTCGACAGCTAGTTCAGCAACTGCTTCAAGTGTATCAGTATCTACTAAAAAAGTACCATCTGATTATAGAGGAATTGTTAGTCAAATTTACAAAATTTATCATATGGATGATTCAAATAATGGATATACCTCAAATGCTAGAAGATTATTCTTACCATTTATTATTATAAATGCTGGAGTTATAAAGTCAATCCAAATTACAGATAGAGAAGGTATGGTGAATGCTATATATCAACTATTGGGATTAGCACCGAGTGATGGATCCTATTATTTCAATAAGATGCCTCTTGATAAACTATCCGATGGTGATAAAGAGTCATTTATAAATCAATTGAATAATTTAAAAACCGCAACATTGAATAAATTTACATCATTTAATTTTCAATATAAAAATAGTGATGGTACTTCTGGATCTTATGACATAATACCACCAGATGCTTTAAATTCGTCGTTTATAGATGATATCTACTTAAATTAATATGTGTGATAATTAACTTAATATATAGGTAATATGGCAAATTTTATAAATCAAAAAGATAGGTTTGGTGCTCCAATATCTGATACGACTGGAATTTCTGGAACGAATGATCCAAGTGGATATATTTTACCAACTAGAAATATATATGATTTATTTAATGATAGAGGTCAAGATTTATTTAGACATGGACTTGCAGAATTAGTACCAGCTGGTGATAATGGATCAACTGATCCGAATAATCCAGAGATTGGATTAACTAGATTGGCAAATTTCAATTCAACTCCTGGTGACATCCCACTAAGTGAGAATGGGGCAGCAAAGGAAGATCCAGTTATGTTTGGATTTGATATTATTATCAGAGTTCCAGAATCTCCATTATTTTCTTCTATTTTAAGTGATAGTGTTTCTAACTTTTTAACTGCTGATTTTAATCAAGGTAACATTGAAATGAATGCTAGGATGGCAATATGGAGTGATTTTAAAAAATCATTTTTTCAATTTTTCAGAGATTCGCTTTCCTTAGAAACTTCAAATTCGGTTGATAATCCAACTAATTCTAGATTTTATTATTATTTAAAAAAAGTAGGTGGATTAGATGGTTTAGTTGAATCTACAACCGGTGATACTATAAAATCTTTTGTTGATTATGGCAAAGATATGATTAAATTGGAATTTACAGAAGATGTGACTTTAAGATTGGGTAGATTAGCTACTTTATATAAAAGTTTATATTGGTCTAGAATAAATGGGAAAACTTTAATTCCTGAGAATCTATTGAGATTTGATTGTGATATCATCATTTCAGAAGTTAGAAATTTTGTAACTGTAAAAAAGGCTTTATCAAGTGGTAAAGATTTGCAAGTATTGAAAGATAATGTAAATAGATATGTTTATACTTTATATGAGTGTCAATTATTTTTTGATAAAATGTCACACCCAAGTGATATAGATTTGGCATCTGCTCCAACTGATCCGGGTCCTTACTCAATTGGATTTAATTATAAATTTTCAACCATGAGAGTTGATCAGTTTAATTATAAACTATCATTATATCAACCTTTAAATAACTCTTATTATAACCCTTATTCAATATCTAGTACGGATAGATTTTTAAATTCTACATCAAATGTTGCTTCATCTACATCATCCTCTACTGGAATTAGTGATCCTTCACCTGGGCAGACTCCACAAATAGAACTCGAATTGATAACATATCAACCATCAACTTATCAGTCAAATGCTGAAAATGATCAAACAAATTCAACAAATGCTGCTATTTTTGGAGGAACTAGTAAAGAGGCTGCATTTTGGCACGAGTCTAGTAATGTTTATTCTTACTTAGATATGTTAAAAAAATCAGAGGCCCAAACTGGTACAATTGAATCAATAAAGTCAACAATATCTGATGTTGAAATTACCGGATTTGAAAGTGGATCACCTATAAATAATAACCCATTTAATCCAATGGGTACGGATATCACAGTTAATACAGGATGGGGTAAATATATAACCAATTACACTAAAAGCTCATTTTTAACAGCTCAAAGTATATTAGGATCTAATGATTTATCACATATGAAATATGAAAAAACTAAAAGTGAGATTAGTTCAGTATCGGATAATAATGGGATTGGATCTTCTGATTTGGCATATATGAAATCTCAAAAAACTGATAACGAAACATCAATAGCTTCGGATAATAATGGGATTGGATCTTCTGATTTGGCATATATGAAATCTCAAAAAACTGATAACGAAACATCAATAGCTTCTAATAATCCATCTGATTTATCTTGGTTAAATTCGGATGATCCAACTGCTAGATTTGCACAAAGAATTATTAATACTGGTATAGCAGCTACTAATCAATTGATAGCATCAAGAGCAGCTCTGGTTAATAAAGCTTTAAATAATTTAGTATCCACTGTAATTCCACCTAGAGGATTGGGTAATGTTTATAGTGAAAACTCAGATCCATTGGGAATGGAAACTTCCACATTGGTTAGAAATGCATTTAATAATTTTGTTGGAGAATCTATATCAAGTTTATTTGGTGTTAGTGATCAATCGGGGAACATACAATTATAATATATAATTTATGGCTAAAGTAGAAGCAAATAAAACTTATATAGGGGTTGTTGAAGATAATACTGATCCTAAAAAAATAGGAAGAATCAAAGTTAGAGTTATGGATATATTTGAAAATATCCCAACTTCTGATATACCATTCGCATCACCATGGAAAGATCTAAATGGTAATGGCTTTAATGTACCAGAAATAGGTAAAGTAGTAACCGTTATTTTTGATAATGGCAATCTTTATAAACCTGAATATATTTATGCTGAACATTTCAATATTAATTTAGAAACAAAGCTATCACAATTAGATGGTGATAATTATACTTCAATGAAGGCATTGATATTTGATCATAAAACTCAAATATTTGTAAATGATCAAGATAAATTAGTTATAGATTATAAAATGAGTCAAATTAATATCACCGAAGGTGGGATTAATTTGAATTTAAAAGATAATAATGGTTCAATTAATATAGGATCACAAAATGCTAACCAGCAGGCTATTTTAGGAACAAATTTTTTAGATTGGTTTGATGAGTTTGTCGATAATTTATTAAATGGTCCTTATCTTGGTAATCTCGGAGCACCTGTTGCTGCAAATGCCACTTTTATAGATGTTCTGCAAAGATATAAAGATCTTAAAGATCCAAAATTTTTATCCAAAAATGTTAATTTGAATGATAATAATTTTATAGATGCGGACAGTGTTCCAACTCAAAATAATAGAGTTCAAAATGGTCAAGTAGGGGACGCTTGGAAATCAACAGTAATTCCAAATAACTTAGTTAGTAATCAACCAATTGATTTTACACCAAAAGCATCAACCCCATTAAATGGAACTTTAACCACAGCATCTGGTGATCCAAATAATCCAAATGTTCCGATAACCTCACCAAATAGTATAGATATACCACCAGCATCAAAAGAAAATAATGATGATGCTATTATCTTATTAAGAGTTCTTAAAAGTAAAAATTATGTTATATATTCTAGACCATATGAAATGAATATAATTGGGGTTAGATATCAATATGCTGGAACACCATATTCAAATCAATTTAAAGATAGAATGTATTTGGTATATAAAAATGATGATGGGGCATTTAAGTCTCAGTGGTGGCCAATATCTACGTTGCCTGGTAAATATGTTAATAAATCTTCTGGATTACAAAAAGATACAATGCAAAAAAGAGGAGGAATTGGTATTTTAAAACCAGCTCAATATGTGGATTCTTGGAAAATGGGAATGCATTGCGGTGAAAGAGCTTTAATTCCGGGTGTTGAAAAGTTTTATAGAGATAATAACTACGGTGATGAAAATATTACATTTAGCACTGAATCTTCTAGTGCTGCCGGAATGTTGATACACTGTGCATTCAATAGAAAACAAGGTAAAAATACATATGGTGTTTATAATTGGTCAGAAGGTTGTCAGGTTATTCAAGATCCAGCAGCTCTTGATCAAATATTTTATTTATTAGATAGACATAAAAGTTTATATGGTGATAAATTTACATATACACTAATACAATCAACTGATTATAATGCTGAATTATCAAACTCAACACCAGGTGCTACCCAGAGTATAGGTGGTCAATAATTGATTTTAAATATTTAATATATAATAAAAAATAATTTAATATTATGCAAAATTACATGGTAAATATAACCTACACATCACCTAAAACATCTGGTCAACAATTGGTATTCACTGGTGCGGGTGGAACAGTTTCAGTTCCAACTTATGTTAATGGGTATTTCACAGCAACTATGCTTGAAGCTAGATTAACAGCTACTGGATCATATTACACCGACGCATTGAGTAATTTATTATCATTAGCTAGTGGATATACCGGAAATCAACCACCTTTGAATTCTTAATTTTATGATTTATTTAAAAAATTTTAAGATATTTGAATCCATTTCTAAAAAGGATAAAATGATTAAAGATTTTAAAAAGGAATATGGAACTCAGTTAGATTCTAAATTTGAAACAGAACAAATAGAACTTCTAAATAGAGCATTTTCTTTATTCCATAAAGACTTTATCAAAAACAAAATCCCCAATATTAAATTGGAAGATATGGGTGGTGTTCATGGTAAATGGGAAGAAACTAAATCTGAAAAATTTATGATTTTAAACCCAAGAATATTCAATTATGTAAAAGAATTTGAAGATTATGGTAAAGAAATTCCATATAACCTTTTCATAATAGTCCATGAATTAGGACATTGTACTGACCATATTGAAAGAATATCATTTTCTAAAAAATGGCAATCTATATCTGGTTGGAAAAAATGTGATATACATGATAAAGTCCCATATGGATATGAAAGATATATTGAAAAACGAAAAGGTAGAGAAGCTGCTGGTCATAAAAAATCAGATTGGATTCATAAAAAAGATGCTGATTTTGTTAGAAGATATGCTTCAAGAAGTCCAAGAGAAGACTTCGCAGACTCTTTCGCATTCGGTGTATTTGAATTGTGGGATAGATTTAAAGGTGAAGGATGTGAAAAGAAAATGGAAATTATTAAAAAGGTTTTAAAAAAAGATGTTAATTGAAAATGAAATATTTGAGAAAATTTAATGAGTCTAAAAAAGTTAAACGTAATCCAAAATGGTTCTATGATATGTATTTTATACATACAGGAGATATGAATTATGGTCGATTATTTTGGAGACTTGAAACATTTGAAAATCTTAAAATATCTCTAAATGGATTTGTAAATAGAGTTAAAAACTATGAAGATCAATTCATAGGAAATGATACCTCATATCAAATATATACCACCACAATTGATAAACTAAATTCTATAATATCGGAAGTTGATAAATTAGAAGGTAGATTCTCTGGTAATTCTAAAAAATCCGAAGAGATTCATAATCGTCTTAAAGAACTTATAGAATGGATGAAGGAATCAATAAAGAGTTTATAGATTTATTTTAACTATTTTAAAAGGGTATTTTCTTTTTTTATAGAAACTCTCACGTTCTAGATAATGTTTATATAAAGCATTGTTCATGTTATTAGGATCGAAAATATCCACTAAATCGTAAATGGTTGCTAAATCCTTATCTTTATTTAATCTTAAAAGACGACCCACACTCTGAATGATTATTTGTTCACTTTTAAATGAGTCAGCGAATATCAAATTATGTAGGTTCCGTATAGAGATTCCTGTGCTCAAACAGCCAAAACTTCCTATTAATACACAATTATCTTCAATTTGTTCCAGATTTTCCTTTATATCATTTCGTTTAGTATTTTTAACTTCACCATCTATATAAAAAACCTTTTTATCTGGAAACTTTTCGCTTATTTTATCTAATATTTTCTTACCATATTCAATAGTGTGAAAGAGTATTAAAGTATTATTTGTACATTTTTTCTCAACTATTTTACAAATAAAGTCTAATCTTTTATCTGACTCATGTATAAACTTTTTCTCAAACTCATAAGCTGATTTACCATCACTTCTTCTAACTAAGGAAAGTCTCTCATTTATTTCTTTTTCATTATGATTTAGAAAAACGGAATTTATCTCCATAGGTGTTATTATACCTTTCTTCTTCAATTCATCTGCTGAAACCTCTGTTATAAGTGGCCCTAATACAGATTGAATACTTAATATTTCACAAGACATTTCATCTGGGAAAGTTCCTGATACTCCAAATCTTGAATAAGCATGTTTAAATGTTTTTTCTAAAATTGTATTTATGGTTTTTGCTTTAGCCATGTGTGATTCATCAACTGCTACCGTATGAAATTGTTGGAAAAATTCTTTTGGCCAAGATTCAAGTGATTGATAAGTTCCTATATAAATATTTGGATCTTCACTATTTTTATGTTTTCTTGGTTTATCACTCATCACTTCTTCGATTTTTAGTTCAAAAGGATTTTTATTACCACCATCAAAATCTTTATTAAGACCTATATTAAAGTCTATAAATGCGTCATAAGCTTGAGTAACTAAACTTATACTTGGAACAATGAAAAGTAGTTTAGCGTTTTTATCAATATGTTTTAGTGTATAAAAATATATAATTGATATAATAAGTGTTTTACCACCGCTAGTAGCAACAGATGCTAAACAAAATCTATTTTTTAATATTTTATATGCTGTTTCTATTTGGTGATCATATGGGAAGAATGGAATCCATTTTCCATCTTTATCTTTAACTTTATGATCTTTGAAAAATTCTTTACAAAATTGTTGAACCTTCTCTAATGTCACTTCTCTATTTAATGGAAAATCTTCTTTATTTTCAAGTATGAAATTAGATTCAATTTGTTTGCATCCTATCATAGCTTCCTTCCATAATCCAAGATTTATTCTACCATTTCTGAAAAATGATTTATTGCCATCCCATACTCCAATTTTAACAGCCGGATGAAATTTCCATCCTTTGACTTTTCGGGTCAGCCATATATTCATTTGATGGTATTCTGTCCTAGTCGATTCGGTTACAACTAATTCTTCAGTTTCTTTTTCATATCTCAATTTCATCTCATTATTATATATTAAATTATATTTATGTTTATTTTATAAGAGGGGAAGTATATATCTTTATATATATCAAAAAATAAAATTAAAAAACATGGGATTAAAATCATTTTTTAAAAAATTATTTGGTTCTAAAGAAGAATCAAAAAAGAATCCAGTTGAAAAGTTTGAAGAAAAACAATCATTTTCAAAACCGACTCCACCACCAAGTCAGTCTATTATGGAGGGTAAAGATGCTCGTCCAATCGTTCGTTCAGTAGAGCCTGTTAAAGTTATTGAAAATAGATTAGCTGAAATTGCAGCGGAGAAAAAGTCTAAAAAAGAACAAACTAAACCATCTGATAAATCTGTTTCAAAAAAAGAACAGATTGTTGAAATATCTAAGTCGGTTGATAAGTCTGAATCGGATAAACAAGAAGTTCCAGTTAAAAAATCATCTAGAAAAAGATATCCTACAAAAAAGGCAACATCTCCTAAAGTAGAATCGATTGTTGAGAAAGTTGATTCTAAAGTGGTAGTTATCGAACCAAAAAATGATGAGAAACCTTTAACAGCTAAAGAAATTAAATCAAAAGTTAAAAGAACTCCGGTTGAGAAACCAGTGAATACTGAAAAGAAAAGATCAAATAGAAGAAGACCTCAACAAAAACCAAAATCAAATTAATAAATAAAAAACCACTTAAATTAAGTGGTTTTTTTATTTTAGTTCAGTTCCCAATTTGTTCCAATATATGTTTCCCTATTATATAGATAAATTTTCATCATAGATAGTTTGTCAGTATTTTTTATTCTTTTATTTAATATATCTTCCAGTCTATCTTTATAGATATCATATTTATGCCCACTTTGACCACTTCCACTTAATTTTAAGTCACATGCTGATGATGATATAGTAGAATAATCATCTTTTTTATTGAAGTATAATTCAATTATATAATAACAATCTAACATTTTTAATTTTGTATAAATATCCATAATATCTTCAATGGACTCATCCCCATTTTTATATGATAATTCTTTTATAATAATCATATAATATCCATCCATATTTACTTTCCTTATAACATTCTCTTCGTGACTTTTATCAACAATTGGTAATATTATTTCATTAATATCATCTATTGAAAATTTGTCAGTATTGATTATTTTGAATAAATCAAAGAATTCTTTTGGATTATTTTTATCGAGCTTTTTTAAAAAATCATTTGAAAAAAATCCACCAATTCTATCAAATAGATTATCTAAATCACTTAGAATATTTCTTTCAAAGATTCCAGAATCATTTTCTACAATGAAATCTATCATTGGTTTGAATTTTTCATTCCATATATTTTCTGGAATGAAAGGTGGTTTTTTAAGATTCTTATAATCGTTAAAAATATTAACTTTTGATTCGTTTATTACATTAGAAAACTTTTTCATATAATATATATTATTTCCAAAAAGTGTATTTTAACTTTAATA
>Ga0214166_1000620_pt1 | contig 17393 bp, 17 predicted proteins | sample TroBogepilimnion_27_FD_153005 | JGI IMG/M metagenome (GOLD analysis project Ga0214166, IMG submission 153005) | Freshwater microbial communities from Trout Bog Lake, WI - Practice 18AUG2009 epilimnion v3 | ecosystem: Environmental > Aquatic > Freshwater > Lake > Epilimnion/Euphotic zone ...
GCAGAGCGAATATGACATTCAGCAGTTTACTGGTCAGGTGTATACCAGATTGCGTGGTCGTCAGATGAGCTTTAGAATAGAGTCAAATACGGTTGGAACCGCATGGCAGCTTGGTGTTCCTAGAATTGACATTAGACCGGATGGACGAAGATGAGCACAGGAACTACAAAAGCACCTAACTTACCTATTGCTCCTGCTGAGTACGATCAGGACTACATGAATAAGTTTGCAAACGTTTTGCGTTTGTACTTTGCTCAATTGGACAATCCTGGTCCGTCTGTTATGTCAACTCAAAGGGTAACGGCTCCTAATTCAACGACTGCGTCTCAGGTTATTTCAGCAGTTAACTTCAGCCAGCCCGGGACAAGCGGAACTGGTCAGGTTTTGAGTTTGCCAACACAGGCTGATTATTTGGCTGGCTTGCTTAGGGTGGGTGATGTCTATGTGGACGAGACGTCTGGTAATGTTTTGAAGGTAAGAATTTCTTAAGGAAGATTGTATGAATTTACTAAACAAATTATTAAACCCCCTTGAGATTATCAAGACGTTTACTTTTTTTGTTGATGGCGGAATTGGTGAAACCGCTCTAGCCGGTGAAGCTTTAAGCGGAATGGATTTAGCTGCTGACGCGGGAATTGGTGCAGGTAACGCCATAGGTGGCGGTGCTTTAGCTACTGGCTTAGGCTCGGGTGCAGCGGTTAGCGGAATGGATCTAGCCGCTGATGCCGGTATGGGTGCTAACAATGCTATTGGTAGTAATGCACTAGCTAATATGCCATTTGGACCTGGAACGCCAACAGGCCCTGCAATTAATGCAGCAAACACAGCAGTAAATGAAGCTAATCTAGCCGCAAGAGCTGCAAGTCCATACGCACTTACTGGCGCTACCGCACCTTTCCAGGCCGCTGGATCTATGGCCAATACTCTACCAAGTTTGCAGGGCGGATCTATGGCTGATAGCTTAGGAAGCCTACAAGGTAACGCATCTGTTTTGGCTAATTCGCCATCTCTTGCCAGTACATATGCCGCGGCTAATTCTGCTTTAGCTCCAGGTCTTGGTCTTAACCCCGCGTTAGGTCAGGCTGGATTTAATGCTGGAATGGCAAATGCCGCATCTCCAGGAATTGGATCTGGTCTTATGGGGTTATGGAATAGTTTAAGTACTCCTCAAAAAGTGGCTCTAGGCGGTGTTGCTGGGCTAACTGCTTTGTCTGCCAGTGGAGCTTTGAATCCTAAATATATGACTCCATTCCAGCCCGTTACGGCTAATCAAGTTGGATTGGGTAGAACTTTATCTCCTCAATATACGCCTGTTCGCCCCGCTGCTGAAGGAGGTGTTATGCACTTGGCTGCCGGAGGAATGCCTGGGCAACAGTATCCAATGAGTCAAATAAACTACAACGGATATAACACGCCTACTCAGATGCCTACAACTGCTTTAAATATGGCGGGGTATCAGCCTAACAATACGCCATTAGCAGGGGCGCTAAACCAGAATATGGCTAGTGGCGGAACGGCTTCAGCACCTATTCCTATTTCTCCTGCCGCACCAACACCCAGTGGCATTACTGCCGCAGGGGAAATGAGTAGCCCAAATTTAAGCATTTGGAGTCCATCGTCTTCTAATAGTTTGGGTTCTCAACTATCTCAACTTGCAAGTCAATACGGCGTTAATCTACCCACATCAGCGGCTGATGGTGGAATTATGGGACTTTCCTCTGGTGGTGCACCAGGATATAACCTGGGAGGTTATTCAGATGGTGGACGTTTACTTAAAGGCCCTGGAGATGGTATGTCTGATGATATTCCCGCTTCTATTGCTGATAAACAACCTGCAAGATTGGCTGACGGTGAGTTTGTTATACCTTCTGATGTTGTTTCTCATCTTGGTAATGGCTCTACTGATGCTGGTGCTAAACATCTCTATGACATGATGGATAGGGTTAGAAAAGCCAGAACAGGACATACCAGACAAGGTAAACAGATAGAGCCTAAGAAATATATGCCCGCATGACCATAACGATAAAACACATCCACACAAACTATTGCGCCCAGACATGGCCTTTAGTGGAGGGTTTTATTGCTAAAGCACATGCTTATGGTGGCGAAGACTACAGTATGGATCATATCCAGCAGTATGTTAATACGGGTCAATGGGTTCTTTTGGTGGCGGTAGATGAGAATAATGTTGTTCATGGGGCGGGTACGGTTTCATTCATAAACTATCCAACTCATAGGGTGGCATTTATTACATCTATAGGTGGTAGGTTGATCATGAACCAAGATACTTTTAAGCAAATAAAAGCTATCTTAAAAAGCATGGGAGCAACTAGAATACAGGGTGCGGTAAGGGATTCTGTAGCTAGATGGCTCAAACAGTATGATTTTGAAAAGCGCTACACCGTAGTGCAAACAGATATTTAGGAGTCTATTATGGGCGGTGGCGGAAGCAGCGGTCAAACGCAACAATCTAATCAATATACAAACTTGTCACCTTGGGCGCAACCATATGTTACGTCTATCCTTGGCGCAGCTCAGCAACAAGTATTTAATACTGATCCTACTACCGGTCAGATTACTGGTATAAACCCTTATACCGCTTATGGATCCATCAACCCTAATGGTGGTCAGTACGGGATGAATGCAAGTCAGCAAGCCGCGGCTAATGCTTCTGTAGCTGGGTTTACTCCATTGCAACAACAGCAACAACAAGCTGTACAGAATTTACAGAATCCTTGGCAAACAGGTGTAGCATCTGACATTACTGGTCAAGCTACTCAAAATGCTGCAAATATTGGGAGTAACTTAGCTCAGCAATCACAAAGTGCAGCTACTGGTCCCGGGTCTGTATCGTCCTACATGAACCCATATCTTTCAGCATCTCTTGCCCCGCAGCTACAGTTGCTTAATCAGCAATATGGAATACAAGGCGCTGGAGAGCAAGCGGCAGCTACATCAGCAGGTGCTTTTGGCGGTAGCAGAGAAGCTTTGATGCAAGGTTTAAATCAACAAAATCAAAACTTAGCAGCCAATCAATTAGTATCTGGTGCGTATAACAACGCATTTAACAACGCTCAAAACCAGATGAATACAGTTGCCAACACTAATTTGGCAAGTCAGCAAGCTGCTTTAGCTGGTGCGAATCAGCTTGGTCAACTGGGTACGCAAGGATTGGCTAATCAGCAAAACATTCTTAATATGCAGGGATCTGTTGGCGGACAACAGCAACAGCAACAGCAGAATGTTATCAACCAGGGTATGCAGAACTACGCTACTGCTCAGCAGTATCCGATTCAGCAACTTGGTCAATTAAAGAGCTTGATCTCTGGCGTTCCTATTACTGACGTTACTACTACCCAGCAAGCAGCTCCTCCATCTGCGGTTGGACAACTTGCCGGTCTTGGAACTACTGCGGCAGGTATATATGGACTAGCTAATATGGGCAGTAATTCTCCTACCATCACTGTAAATACTACTCCAACACCTGGCAAAGCAAAGGGTGGGCAGATCAAATCCTATGCTTCTGGAGGTATTGTTGGTCTTGGCTTATATAACGCCATGAAAGGTGCAAAATGAACGACATCCAAGATCAAATAGCTAACCACTATAGCAAGCTAATTGACGATATTAAAAGTCCTGATCAGGCAAAAGCCCTTCAGCAGCACATAGCTCAATCCGTACAAGATGGATCTTTGTATGGTTATCTTGGAGTACCGCTTGTATCTAAGATCACGGGCAAGATGAATGAGATGCAAAGCGCTCAGGCTTTAAAGTCTGGACTACTTAATCAGCCTCCTATTGCTCAGCAAACCTTAGCTCAGGCACAAGCTCCTGCCGCTCCACCGGCTATGCCCCAAGGTATGCCTCAGCAACCTATGTCACCTGGTATTGCCGCGGCTCAGTCTAATTTACCTACGCAAGCAGCTCAAGGTGGAATCATGGGCTTTGCTGTGGGCGGTGTACCAGATTCAGAAGAGATGGCTAGACAATACATTTCTGAGAATCCTGATGAAGAGGATGATGATACTGAGAATGAAGATCAAGGTTTTGAGGATGCAGTTGCCTCTGGTATGAAGAGAGCTCCTACTGGTATAGGTGAGGAGGAGTTTGCTGCTGCTTTGAACGCAAACCAAGCTCCTACTGCCGGTATTGTGGCTGCTCCAGGCGCTCAGATGGTAGCGGAAAAGGTTGGTCAAACTCAGTCCTACCAAGGCCCAGGCATGAATAAGCCTGTGGTAGAGCACAGAGAAGAGACAAGAGTTAGAGAGCCGGCTAAAGAGACGGACATGGAGAAAGCTCGCCACTACAACGTAGGTAATTTACGTCCTAGCGGTTTTGAGTACAAAGGTCAGATAGGAAAAACTAAGTCTGGCTTTGCTTTGTTTGATAGCCCAGAGGCTGGAATAGCAGCATTGAATCAGGATATTGGTGCTAAGCTCAAGCGTGGTGTAGATACGCCAGAGAAGTTTATTAATATTTATGCTCCTTCTAAATCAAAGGGCGGAGATAATCCCGATAACTTAACCAATGCTTATATTGCTAATGTGTCTAAAGCTTTAGGCATTGGACCCGGTGATAAGATTCCAAATACACCAGAAGGCATAGCTGCTTTGCGTGATGCAATTGTCCGTCAGGAGGGGGCGCAGTATACGCACTTAGCTAAAGGTGGTATAGCTCACTTTGATGGAACAGATGGTAGCAAAGTTACCTATAACCCATACAACGGAGCTGGCAATACAGATATATATGCGTCTAGCAGAGATCCATATAGCCTACAGAATCTACTTGGCTCTAACACCAATACCGCTCCAGTAGATCCAGCAAGACAAGCTCAACTAGATAGATTGGCTATGGCTAAGCCATTTGCGGCGGCAGGAGATATTGTTGCCGGTCCGATTAACTATTTATCTCAAACCGCAGAAAAAGCTGCAAATGCGGTAGGCATTCCAAGATTAGGAAGGGCTTTAGGCATCTACGACCCAGATGTAACTTCTGTTGGATTGCCTAGAATTGGTAATGGATCTAATACTCCTTTCTATGACATTATTCTTCAGAAAGAAGCAAATGCAGGTACTCCGGCTGCAACACAGGCCTCTACTAGCGCAGCTCCAGTAAAGTTTGGCGATTACAAAGTTCCAGATGTAATAAACAATCCTTATCAAGATACAAGTGCTGCGCCTACATCAGCTTCCCAACAAGCCGTATCTGCACTTGGTGGATATGATGAAATGAATAACCAGGCGGATCAGATTAATTCTGCTTATGTCAGGGGCGCATCTCCAGTACAAGAAGTGCCATCCGTGGTTAGAAAAGAAAGTCTAGATCCATTTGCTAGTTTCAATGAGTACCTAGCTAAGCGTGAAGGCTCTTTACAGGATAAGAAACAACGTGATTTCTATATGTCACTGCTCAGCGCCGGTCTTGGGATGATGGGCAAAGCCGGACAGGTTAAACCAGGTGAAGTTCATACTGCTATTGGAGATATCGGTGAAGGTTCTATGCCTGGTATCACTTACGCTATGAATGCTAATAAAGAGAATACGGCAGAAGAGAATGCTATTCTCGGTGGCCACCTTGGCATGGCTAGATATCACAGCTTGCGTGATCTACAGGAGCAACAAGCTGCTCAGCACGAGGCAGATAAGCTTAGAGAGGATGAAAGAATCCGCTTGCTTGCCGGAAATACTTTAGCGGAAAAGGCTGAAAATCGTGCTGATATAAGGGATACAAGAGAGCAAGCAATTACAAATGCTAGGAAAAAGGATCTTGAGGCTAACCTATTAAGGATGGAATCACAAGTCCGCAATGGTGTTCTTGCCGTAAATAAAGGTGGCTTTAAAACGGAAGAAGAAAAAGAGCAAATGGTTGCTGATGCTTTGGATAAGCTATATAGAGATAATCCACTCTATAGAGGTTATCATAAGGAGCTTACTGGAGATTACCCAATCCTGCCTCCAAGGCAATCTACTCCAGGCGGAGCGGGTTGGAGTGCTACGCAAAAATAACAGGAGCATTTAATGCCGTCTTTTGAAGTCAAAGATCCGTCTGGTAATGTATATAACGTAAATGCTCCAGAAGGCGCAACCCAGGAAGATGCAATAGCCTATGTTAGAGCCAACTTAAAGAACATTCCCAAGGAAGATGGGGATTTTGTTCGTGGATTTAAGTCTCTTGTTCCTGAAGATAAAGAAGTGCTGGGCGGTTTGCAAACACTGCTCGGCGTTGGGGCTAAGCATGTTCTAGGACAGGGCGTTGTATCTGATTATCTGCTTGGTGCTGGCGTTAAGAATTTTAAGGAAGCCAATGAGCAACAAGAGAAAACATCTAAAGAATCAGATGATTTAGAAAAGGCTTATCATGCTGGTATCGGTACTGTTTTAACCGATTGGCTGCCATATCAAGTTGGTTCTGGAGTAGCTAACTTGCTAGAGACAGGTGCATTTGCTTTGGGCGGAGCCGCCGTTGGAAGCATATTAGCCCCTGGTGCTGGTACGCTTGAAGGAGCATTAGCTCCAATACTAAATAAGTCATTGATTAAGCAGGGCATTAAGAATGCAGCCAAGGAATTACTAGAGACTGAACTAAAGAATGGCGCTACCAAAGATGCGGCTAAACTAGCAGCTCAAACCTTTGTAGAGAATGAGGCTAAGAAAACACTTGAGAAAGAAGAGCTATCTAAGTATGCTCGATCAGGCGCGTCCACGCTTGGATCTATAGCTGGTACAGGAGCTCAAGCTGTATTTCATGGAGTTGGTGAGCCAACAAGTAGAGCCATGCAAGAGGCTGGATACGATACAGATAAGATAGATTTTTCCAAACTAGCCCCTGCCGTTGCAGTACATACATTGGCTGATTTTGCAGCCGAACGAGTTGGCTTAAATGGTTTATCTGGGATTGGGTCAAAATCAACTAGAAATTTATTCCTAGATGTTGGTGCTGGAATGTTGGCTACAGGAGCAAAAGAAGTGCCCCCTGAGCTATTACAATCCGCCGCTGAGCGTTACGGCGCAGGATTACCTTTGGCAGATAAAAATGCTATTAATGAATATATCAATACTGCCGGTGGGGCGGTAGCTATGGGTATAGTCCCAGGCGGTATTGGCGGTATCAATACTCGCATGAACGCAATGCCCGCTAAGCAGGTAAACGCAGTTCAAGAACCGGCACAACAATCAACACAAGAACCTTTGCAAATTGGAATGAGTAAGCCTTTTACTCCTACTCCATTGCCTGATGGTTCTGTTGCGATGACACAAGAAGATTTAGATGCGTATCATCAGCATCAATTTAATAACAAATATAAACCACAAAGAGCTGAGCAAGGACCAATAAAAGCTATTGGTATGAGTCAACCATTTACTCCCGTTTCTTTGCCGGACGGATCGGTAGCTCTCACCCAACAAGATTTAGATAATTACCAAAGAGAAAAGGAACAATCTGAGTTTGCTAATAAATACGCGCCTCAGCCTAATCTAAATCAAGCTACTCAAGCCAACCCTCCTTTAGCTATTGGGTATTCTCCTTTGCCTGGAACTCTCATAGGACTTCCAAGTGGTCAGGTTGCATTAAATGAACAACAAGCATTTAATGCTCAATATGCGCCACAAAAGCCCAGAATGGATCAGCAAACATGGCAAGCCATGAGCCCACAGGAAAGGGATGCGCATTTAGTACAGAAACACTTAGAAGATCAAAGAGCTATTTCCGAGGCAGAAGAAGGGAAAATAAACAAACCTAAATATGACGAAGAGGGAAATATTATTGCTCCTGGCAACTACAATTTAATGCAATGGAGCACTCTGGGCGTACAACCAGATGAGAAAAAGAAAAGGGTTAAGCCTGAGTTTAAGGCGGCTGAGCACCCTGAAAATATTGGTCAGGACAATCAGCTTATTACTGAGGGCGGGAAGCCTTTTGCCAGTGCGTTAGAGGCTGAGGCTGCTAGAAAACTTCAGCCCACAATGAAAAAAGTTCCAGTCAAAGGCGGCTGGGTGTTATCTCCAAAAACTCAGGCTGAACTAGACAGAGAAAACAAAAGCAAGATTGGATTGCCATCTACTACTACCGAAGGACCGCAAGGGGCTAAGAGCTTTATTGCTAGTCGCGGTGGTTTGCGCTCAGATCAAAAGGCTGATTTTGGAGTTGAGGATAAGTACAACGAAAGAGTTGGTAATAGGCATTTGTTTAGTGGCAAGGGTGCGCCTATAGATGCGGCGGCAGAAGCTTTGCATGAGGCGGGGTTTATCTTAGATCCCAATGATCATGAAGATGCTCGCCGGGCGATCAAAGAAAACAGAATGCGCCCAGAGGACGTTGAGGAAAATGCTGATCAACGCGCTCAAGATGAGTATGCAGAGTATCAAAAGAACCTTGATGTTATGTCTGCTACCCAAGCCCCTCTTGAAGAAGATAGCTTGGAGCTTGCGCCACTACATGAGCTCTATGGTTTGGCTCATGATATGGGGGTAGATGTACAGTCTATAGAAGACCATGCCGGCAAATACGGTACAGATACAGAGCACTTTAAAAGCGTTATTCATCAAAACCTTGCCGCGGCTATTCGTGACAAGATGGGTAGTGCATCAGAAACTTTAGAGTCTAGAGATACCAGTCCCAAGCCAGCGGTGTCTGCCGAAGAGGCTAAGATTGAGAAAGAACTCACAGGTAAAAACTTTATCCAAGCTGCCCAGTGGGCGGTTACAAATGCTCCAAATAGCTTTGCTAGGCTTGTAGCTCAGAAGGTTTTAAACCGTCTCCAGGCTATGCAAAAGGCCGGAGTAATCTATAACTTTGAAGTAGCTTCGGGTAACACAAGGACTGCTGATCTTAGAAGTGCCAGAGGTTTAACTAACTTTATATGGGGTAAAGAAGGACAACCCACTCTTATCTCTATCAAGTTAAATGGCGCTCCAGTTCTACAGAACCAGGATGGTTTTCCATCTGGCATGGACTATAAGGTTTTATTGCACGAGCTATTACACGCCGCCACTCGCGGTCAGATGAGATTCTTATCCAGCACAGATCCTTTGGTAATGGAGATTAATTCATTACGCAATACAGTCGTTAAAAGGTTTAATGAGGAGATAGCAAAGAACAAAGGAGCTGATCTTCCTCCGGTGCTACAGAAATACTACAAGCGCATGAACAATGCTCTATCAGATCCAGATGAGTTAATCTCCTGGGGCATGACAGATCATGATATGCAGAAGTTCTTGTCAGATATTAAGGTGGGAGAGAAGACTGTTTTCTCTCGCATCATTGGTTTGGTGCGTCAGGTTCTTGGCATTGCTAAAAACTTTGAAACCGCTTTGGACAGACTGGTTAGAACCACAGAATCATTGATAGACGACTCCTTGGTTCCATTAGAGAATGGAATGATGAAGGAAGGCTACTCGCTAGGCAAGCCGTCTACTGGGCAAATGATTCAGCAGTCTTTGTTTTCCAAGAAAGCCCAAGAAATGCTAGGCAATAAAGAGTCGCTTGCCATGAAGAGCGTTTCTGAAGTAGCCGGCAATGCCAAAGAAAAGCTAAAGGCTAGTTTGCAGAACCGCGCCCCAATGGATAAAAGTGCTTTTGACGGAATGTCAGATTCAACTATTAATGAGGCAGAGTCTATCTTCCACGCCCCCAATAAGACAATCGTAGATAGGATTGAGGAGAATAAAGATCACTTCTGGAAGATGCTTGCCCAGAAGACTGTTGACCAGTTCCGCGCTATTAGAGATGTATCTGAGCGAGGATACATGCAAGCTAGACTATCTACTGCGCCAGATGGTATGTTGCAAGGTCTACTATTCAATGGTCATGCCGGCTTGGATGACGGGGCGCTAACTGTTCTCACCCAAGGAAAAAATGGTCAGAAACTCAAGGGATTGATTGAAACCTTAGCTCCTCTTGGTAAAGAGGTGGATAGATTCCAGCAGTGGATGGCGCTTAACAGAGAGGCTTTGTTGCCCGATCATAAGCGTACACCTTTGCTTGCTAAGCTTGTGTCTAAGAAGGATGAGTACCTCAAGGGCGAGTTAAATGGAGAGAAACGCTCTAAGGTTTATGAGGAAGTGCGTAAGGATATGATGGCGCTGAATAAGTCGGTGCTGGATATTGCCTTGGAGCAAAACCTTATAGACAAAGAGGCTTATGACAGATTCTCTAATGATGCGTTCTACATTCCTTTTTATAAGGTGATGGAAGACGGGAAGATTGAATCTATCCGTACCGCCTCACGCATGACTAATCAGCAGTTCTCTAAGATGCTCAAAGGTGGTGGTGAAAAGCCATTCTCAGATCTTATGGAGAATACGCTTAGAAACTGGAGTCATATCTTATCTGCCTCCATGAAGAACCAAGCCGCGCTCACAACCATTATTGATGCGTCTGGTGAGGGTTATGTAACTCCTAATCTAAAAGAAGGATTCTTCTGGAAAGACGGCGCAGTACATAACGAGAAGACTGGCAAGATCGTAGGTAATGGTGATCTAGTACAAGTTGGTAAAGATGCCGAAGGTAATAGAGAAGTTAAGAGCTATACCACCGCCGGGCGAGAGACAGTCAAAGTAAACATTGATGGATACGAGTCTCACTTCCATATCAATGATCCGTTTTTGTTTGAGTCCCTTAGCGCAGTCACATATCTTGGACCGCAGTCTAAGGTGCTAGATATGATGAGAGGGTTTAAGAACCTACTTAGGTTTGGCGTTACGCTATCTCCAGCTTTCAAGGCATCTAACTTAATTAAGGATTCAATCCAAGCTGCCGGTCTATCTGGTCTTGATAATAACTTTGTTAAGAACGTAATGGATGGATGGGCATCATCTAAACCAGGTTCTCCAGTCTATATTGCAGCGCTTGCCGGTGGTGGTGTCTTTAACTACGGCACTACCCTAGAGGGTAATCGTAGTGAGGTAATTAAGAAACTGTTGGCTCGCGGAGTCAATGGCGAGAACATTATCGACACCAAGGAAAAGGCTAAATACTGGTTAGCTAAGATCTGGCACAACTACGAAGATATCGGTAATAGGTCTGAGAATATCAACCGTATTGCTCTGTACGAGAAGATGAGGAATGAAGGCTATAGCCATCTGGAGGCGAGCTATCATGCGCGTGACTTGATGGACTTCTCCATGCAGGGATCTAGTGGTGCTATCAGATATCTATCCCAGATCGTTCCATTCTTAAATGCTCGATTACAGGGCTTGTATAAGCTTGGTAGAGACGGCGTTAACCCAACTGTACGGGTCTTCTACAACGCAGCTACAGGCAAAGAGATAAGTCAGAATGATGCACAGAAGGCTAAGTCGTTTATGACTGTTGCGACCGCTATATCGCTTGCATCTATGGCGCTTTATCTGGCATTCAAAGACGATGATGATTTCAAGAAGCGTGAGCAGTGGGATCGTGATTTCTTCTGGTGGTTCAAGATACCTGGTACTGATGAAGTAATCCGCATTCCTAAGCCTTTTGAGTTTGGATCAATCGGTACTTTAGCTGAGCGTTCGCTGGAGCAGATCGTAGACAAGGACGTAGAGGGTAAGAGATTTGGTGAGAGTATTGGGCGCATGGTGTTCCAGACTTTCTCTTTAGATCCTACTCCGCAGTTCTTTAAACCGCTGATTGACGTATACGCTAATAAGGATTCCTTTACCAATGCTCCTATTGAAACAGTGGGCATGGAGAGGCTATCTAAACAAGAGCGTATGACCAACGAAACCAGTGCCCTAGCCAAAGGTCTAGGAGGCGTTTCCAAGGCGCTTGGAGCAGTTACAGGCGGCGCAGCAGAGATGTCTCCAGTACAGATAGATTACATGATTAAGAGCTATATGGGCTGGATGGGCGGAACGATAGCGACTGCATCTCAGTATGCAATGATGCCGTTCAATGACGGGGTCTATGCGGATGCGGATTGGCAAAAGCGGATGAGCCTTGGATTTGTACAAAAGCTACCCAGCGTACAGTCTACTTATGTAACTGACTTCTATCAGAACAACCAAGCTATTAGCCAGGCATATGCTGATATGAGGCACTACGCTGAGATCGGAGATTCTGCTAAGGTTCAAGAGATCTTAGAGGAGAAGGGAGATAAGATCCGTCTTGCAAAAATGTATGATGCTGCAAGTAAAAATATGGCTAATGTGCGTAAACAGTTAAACCATATCCAAGATCCAAACAATACTTCTTTAAATGGCGAACAGAAAAGAGAAGAGGTCTTAAGGCTTAAAGGATTGATATCTGATATAGCCTATAGAGCAGAAAGTATTAGGCTATCTATGAGAAAGTAATACTTATAGGGGGGACAATTATAACGGTTATAATGCTACCTCCTAAAAGTATTAATAATTCGCTCTACGGTAATACTTAAGGCATCAATTTCTTCCATTTTCTTCATTGCCCACATGCGTTTTTGACCGTGCCAGCCCATGAGAGCTCCTTGGTGGCAGGATTTGCAAAGAGCTACAACGGTGTACTGGCGGTGTTGTTTAACGTGGTGGGCATCTGATGGGCCCGGGGCATCGCAGACAGAGCAGGGAAGGCTTTTGACCATCCCTACATACTCTTTTTCTTTAGCTGTTAGCTTATTGTTCAATCTGTCCCCTTGCACGAATAGATTCAGCGCACAAATCTGCGGCATTTGAATATCTACCGTTGTCGTAAGCATCACACACCTTTGCACACTCCTCACGTTCTTTTTCTGCTACCAATTTGGCAAAGTCTATTAGCCAATCCAAAGGGACACTTTTACCCAAGGCATTAACTGCACCTTCTAAGGTAATCATTCCAGCTTTTTTAGCCATCTTGATTATTTCATTTTCAGTCATTGGGTAACCTCTCTTTTATCTTTTCCTGCCATTTATCAAACTCTTTACAAACCTTTTTATATTCCTCAAACTCTGATTCTGTAAGTTCGATAAATTCTGAAAGATGATATGTCCACGCAAAATCACTTACATCATCTGTTAATGAATAAACGGGATACCACTCATCCTCTGCTACTGCTAATCTTTTAGTCATTCTCTACCCCCACAATCTGCAAAACATAAAACCACATAAAAAAGATGTAGACAAAGACAATAAAGTTATAATTAAAATTACTATAAATTCTTTTCTACGTTGCTCATTTAAATATTTTTCCGACTTATCTTCTTCTAAGTATCTAATTCTTCTAGATAAATCTGAGTACATTTCTTCTGTTTGTTGTTTAGATATTCCCATAGTTATCCTAATTTTGCCTATCTCAGACCAGTGACTGTCTGAAAGTTTGTAGAGTTCTTCTGCTTTTCTTTTAAGCTCAAGAATATCTAATTCTTTTTTGTCTATATCAATAATTTGTTCTTTAGTCATTGCCTATCCTCTTTGCCCGCTCATTCAGGCAAGCCTCAGCAAAGTCAAAGACAAGCTTAGCGCTCCTCTCCATCTCGCTGAGTTGAACGTGCTTAATAGCCTGTGCCGCGTACCAGTCCAGCATTGTGATCTTCTCAATGGGCAATGGATCTTGCTTTGCCTGAAGTAGTTCAAGCCCCTCTTTTTTTCTTGCCATTTTCTTTCCTTTTGAGTTTTAAGATTTTGTTAATCAACTGCATATCTACTTGATTGCTATTGATGGTTAGCCCCGATACCAGTTTGTCCTTTGCAATAATGTCAATTACATCTCCTATTGCACTGTTGTATCCTGCGCTTATTGCGTCCGTGTTTCCAAAATAGGCGTTAATAGCATCTCGGACTATGCCAGAGGCTCTCCTGTCTCCAGCCGCCTCCTTTAGTTTCTTATGTATATTCGGACTCAGGTAAACCTGATAAGGAATCATTTTTGTTTCCATGCTTTAAATTCCTGGTTGATTGTGTACAAATGCCGGGTAGCCTCTGCATTGCTTTTTAGATCCGATCTAGATACAACATTGAGCTCTAGCTTTAGCCAATCGGCTACATCGTTCTCTGTCATTTGCTCTTCTAAGCTTTGTGATGTCTCATAAAGAAACTTGGCAAACTCAGGATCTTTGCAAAGCATTACGGCTAGATTAACTGGATCTCTGGAGTTCTCCTTGCGATCCATAGGTTGATTATTTCCGTCAAGACGTACCATAACAACCTGATACCGCGCCCCTACAAAGTCGCGCACCAGGTCATCTGGTATCTCATCCGGATGTACATTTAAGGTAAGCATAAAGCCGGTCTTATCCTGCTTTAATGCTACCTTTACCGCTTCGTATTGAATGGTGTCCATCAAAAAGGTATGTCTTCTGAGTCAATGTTTAAAGGTTTCTGCACTGGGGGCGCAGTCTGCTCGGTCTTAGGCTTGTAGTTATTCCATGCCAGGCGAATCCAAGGACCGTAGTTGCCACTCATATTCCAGGCGGATAGCTTGATAACTATCTCATCGTCTGGGTGCTCGTCTAGCAGTCCTTTGAGGGCTTGGCGAGTCATGGTGATATCGCCTACTAGGTCAGGCTTTTTATCGCCCGCTTCTTTGTACTTGTTTGATGATAAACGTCCACTGTTTGGATATTGACTAGACATGATTACTCCTTAAATGATTCTTTTCTGGCTTTAAATACATTCATTAAAGAACTATGCTCTTCCGCGCTGAGTTCTTTAAGCTTGTTGAAGATATTCCTGTTGGTTGTAAATATAGTGTTTACATCCTCCTTAGATTTGGTAACGCTTAGCATGATATCGGCAGCTTCTTTTACAACGCTAATCCACTTTTCTGCTGAGGCATCTGCATCTGCTTGGATCTTAAAGTTCCACTCCTTGCCGTTTCCTTCCATCTTGGGTGGAGGCTTGATCTCGCCGGTAGACTTATCAATGGTAAGCTTTGGCTCAGATATCTGCACAAGCTTAGGCTTTCCTGCTGGCTCTATGGCATCGACCAGATCTGACTCTGTGAGCTCTAGGGCAAGCATCCAAAGGTATCTGCGGAAATAGGTCAAAGTACCGCCTAGGTCTTGAATGGGCTGACCCTTTGGGTTGTGCGCCATAACAGTTGGAGCAAAGAAGTTAACTGAATTACCCAGCTCATATCCTTTGTCTACGTCATAAACCATTAGGCTTGCGGTTTCTTGATTCAGGCTAAAGATTCCGCACAATCCTACCTTTTGGAATATCTCGTGAGCCGTAGGCAGAAAGTCGCCTAGCTCATAGTATTCGTATCCTGCGAACTTATTCTTTCCTGATTTCTTAAGGTGGCGCTTGGATATCTCTACCCTAGCCTCTTGTAGTCTTTTAAATACTGTCATACTTTTCTCCCTGGTTTTTTCTTAGGTGTTCCGTCTACCTTATAGCCGTATGGTGCTTTTTTTGTTTTGTTTTTAAACTCAGAATATTCTTTATTAAATATTTCAGTAACTTGAGGATCAATATCTTTTAGTGTTGGCTTTTCTTCTAATTCATTAAGCCTGTAATGCAATAAAGCATCAAGGTTATTAAGAAGCCTATTTCCTTTTTCTCTAACTGCGCCTTTAATAAACTCAAATTCATTTAAATCAATGTCTAAAAGCATTCTGTCCTCGCTTATATTATTCCAATCTATTTTCATTTTTACTCTCCTTACTTAATGTTGATGAATGGAACTGTTGAACCGGCTACAGTGGTTGGTAGATTGCCAGACCATTTCTCAATAGCTTTGAGTTGAACGTATGACTGTCCGCCCTGCGAGTTGATAGCAGCCGTTTCAATCTGGATAGCCTTAGCGCGACCCTCAGCCTTGGCAATGGTCTGCTTAGCCTCTACCTCAATCCTGGCCAGGTCTTGTTCTGCCTGTAGCTTGCTTTGGGTTGCTATTACCTTTGCCTCAATAGCCTTTTGGTATTCGGCAGAGAAACCGAAATTCACCAAAGAGATATCGCTCACAATAATGTTGTACTTTCCCAGCTTATCTGATAGCTCCTGCTTAATTCCTGCGGATACCTCATCCCGCTTGGTAATCAATTCCTCGCTGGTGTAGTGCGCGGTAATGGCTTTGAAAGATTCATTGACAAAAGGCATAACCACTTTATCCTGGAGATCTAAACCAAACTCTTTGTAGATATGAGCTGCTCGGTCGCCAGAGATTCGGTAGTTCACAACGATATCGGTGTGCACCTGTTGTAGATCCTTAGTCCCGGCAGCAGATCCTGCAAGCTTGGCAGATACCAAACGAACGTCCAGGTTCTGTACGCTAGACAATGGATTGACCAGATGCAACCCCTCTCCCAATGTCTCCTGGTTAACTGTGCCAAACGTCACCTGAATGCCGATATGACCGGCAGGAACAATGACATAGGATTCCAGTAGTACATAGAAAGAAACCAATACTGTGGAAATTAAGCTACACCTTGAAGGGTAAAACTTAACAGTGCCATCTGATGCAAAGTGAATCGTATAGTTGATGACAAATGCCAAAGAACCTAAAAAGATTGCAATAAAAAATAAACTCATTGTTGTTCCTTATATTGTTGATACTGTTTACAAAATGGTGCAACTTGGCAGTAGCTGTTGCATCTTGTTCTTTCTCCCTCTCTAACTTCCAAAACGTAGCCCTTCAGTTGATTTAACTGATGCTGCGCCTCCTCCAGCGTATCGTGTACGCTTTTAGCTCTTACATTGCCCGGCTTGATAATGGCGTATCTGCTAGGCTTTTCCCACATCTCCTCTGGCGTACAGTCTGGTAAATTACCATCCATCTCCGACTCAAAGTAAGCCTCCCCGTGGTGCTTTAATCTCTCATCTATAAATAGCTCCGCCCGCTCAAACGGCCATAACATTTGGTCTAGGATCACGATAGGCGCTTGTGGATAGTTTTCCTTGTTACTAGCCTCCCTAGCACTCCAGTCGCGCACTATGGCTACGATACGCAAGCCTTTGACCGGTACATTCTTAGCCTTTTGGAGTAACCAGGCATAGATATTTAACTGTTGCTCCCACTCGGGCTTGTCGTTCTGTACCGCCCAGGCGGTAGTGGTCTTGTAGTCATTGATAACTATGCCGTCCTCATAAACCTCTTGGAGATCTACTGCGCCAGATATTTTCCATCCGTCATGGGTAACGTGAACCCTCTCCTCTACGATATGGTTATCTGCCTTCCCGTGCTCCAAAATGTTGTGGATTGCAGAGCCGAATAGTGACCATACCATCGAGCTCACATCCTCCTCTAACTCATTCCAATGCAGTCTTTTAAGCTGTACGATCTTGGGTGAGTTAATAATCTCGGTGGCAGAGATATGGGCTTTTCCTTTGGAATAGGTGGGGCGCTTGAGTACGTTGACTATTGTCTCAGGCAGTCCATACTTATTTGTTAGTTTCATCTTTATTCTCCCTTGCTTTCATCATTGCATCTGCATATATGTAAGCACGAGCACAGACTTTTTCTGGCTCACCCCATCCTATACATTCAGGTAGAGCAATACCTGCAAACCAGTCTCTTA
>Ga0214166_1000621_pt1 | contig 17381 bp, 10 predicted proteins | sample TroBogepilimnion_27_FD_153005 | JGI IMG/M metagenome (GOLD analysis project Ga0214166, IMG submission 153005) | Freshwater microbial communities from Trout Bog Lake, WI - Practice 18AUG2009 epilimnion v3 | ecosystem: Environmental > Aquatic > Freshwater > Lake > Epilimnion/Euphotic zone ...
AACGCTGCTGTCCACGTTGGCCATGCACAGGGAGTCGTACGACTCGTTGGTGAAGTAGGTCTGGATCAGGGTTTGGTAGTAATCGCCCACGGTATGGAACGAAAAGTCCTGGTTGGTGTTGGACCACATGTAGGGCAAGTAAAACATGCCCAGATTCGAGATGCAGTCGCCGTGGCCCATAGCCTGGCAATTGGCCTGCGTCAGATCCACGGCAAACTGCGTCTTGGCCGTGCAGAGGGTGCCCAAATCGGGGGTGGGCGCAGGCGCACACAGCGAGACGCGCCGCACGCTGTTGGCTGTCGTCTGCTCCGATGTGACAATGTAGTCCTCGAGGCTGGCGTTGCACGCGCCGGTGCGATCCTTGCGCCACTCCGCCTTAGTGACTCGCCCGCGCGGCTGGGAGTGGTTGTTGAAGCTCCACAGCCAGTCGCTCGCGTTCCAGAGCGCGTCGTCCTTGGACTGCTGCTGCTGCTGCTGCATGGGCTGGGGGCTCGGCAGGGGGAAGGAGCTGTTGATGCCCAGCATCTGCAGGAGAGAGGGGGTGTACAGCTGCCCGAAGCTGATCTCCTTGTCCACCAGCGGCACCCTGCCTGGGCCCTTGAACACTGGATAGGTGGGGGCTGCAACACGATCCGAGCGGTACACGACCGACGTCTTGGCCACGACCTCTGCGAGCGTAAGGGGCCTGGCCCTTGGAAACGTGGTGCTGGAGTTGGAGGCGGGGCAGAAAACGGTGACGGACAAGTCGTCCTTGGCCACCGTGGCGCAGTGCTTGCCCTGGAGGGCGCCCAGGGGCACGAGGGCCAACCTGCCCATATGGCAGTCCCCTCCCTCGCTGCTGGTGGTTGTATCCTCCGAGGGAACGAGGGGCGCAGAGGTTCCGTTTGTGGAGACGAGAGCCGGCGTGAGTCTGTGAAGGAGCCCGCACTGAGGGCGGAGGTCCTCTGCAGGCGGAATGGTTTCGCCGCTCTGCAGGTCGCCCCCCGCGTCGGGGGTATCGATGATGTCGTTGCAGCGCGCAGCAAACGATTCCTGGACAGAAACGCCGGCCTCCGCCTCCGAGTCCAGGAGGTAGAGCATGCCCCTCAGGCCGCACGGGCTCTCTATGCTGCCAATGTCGATTTGGGGCCAGGTGCTGGGGTCTTGCCGGTAAAAGCAGATGCCATTGGTCGTGTAGTAGTCGGCCCTGCGCGGGTACGGCCCCGTCGGAACGATGAAGGGGTGCGCCCCGCTCAGATTGTAGAGTAGCGCTGCAACGACGGGATTGGGCGTGACGGGCCCAAAGACGGGCGTGGAGGAGCCCCAGAACACGAGCTTCCGGATGGGGCACGACCAGTCCCCGACTCCCTCGCTTGACCCCGAGAGCTGAGGATAGAGCGACACGTTGAGCTGGGCGGCCCACTTGAGCGGCAAGTTCTTGGCCCAGGAGGAGGGCGGCGCCGATGCGGTCTGAGGGAGCAAGGCGATGGCCTTGACACCGAGCGGCAAAGTGCTGAGGGTTGCATCCAACCCAAAGGCGATATGCGCGGGATGGATATGGGCGCGGGGCATCGACAGGAAGCCCGTGCTTCCAGGGGTGTCTGTCCACAGGCTGTTTTCATCCGGGCTCAAAAGGGTCTGCGTGGAAAGCGACGGATCGTGAGTGACGCCTGCGGCAGAGTGCATCTCCGTGGCGGTCACGGTGCGCCCCACGTAGCCCCCTCCCAGAACCCCCTGCTGCGTGGCGCAGCCACCCGACTGCTGTGTTTGCGGCTGCCGACTGCAGAGGTTGCTGTTGTCCGTGGCATACATGGTCCGCGTCTGCACGTACGCCTGCGTCTGGCAGGCAGAGGCTGCGGGAAACTCGGCGGCCATAAAGTCTGCGCTGTAGTTGAACGCGGTGCCCGCGCAGGCCCAGGGCGGCGAACACTGGCAGGCGCACATCGTCGTCAGCATGACGTTGGAGGTGCCAATCTGGCGATAGTTGGGCGCATGAGGAAGGAGGCACTGCGCCTGGGGCAGGAAGGGACACTCGTCCAGGGACGCAAAGGGATTGAAGTCGCCGCCCACCCACGGGTGCATCGGCTCGAAATGCGAGCCCCCCTGGATCACAGACTCCACACAGATTCGGTCCTCAAGGGTCGTCGAGGTGCTGGCGCACGGACCGCTTCCCAGATTCCACGCCGAGACCACCTGCTCCGACGGTCGATCCCCCGAGGCATAAAACAGACTGAACTTGCCGACCGCCGAATGCGCCACGTTGGCCTCGAACGCAAACCCGAAGCCCTGGGGCACCTGCGGCAGCCACAGGCCATTGGTCTGGCGGTACTGAGCCTCCACAAACGCAGCCAGCGCCTGGCGCCTGGCGTCGGTAACGGGGTTGCAGGTCTCCTCGGCGCTGGACGTGTACTGTTGGCCCTCGCATGTCATGGTCAGGGCGATGCCCGGATTGTTGACCGCCTTGCTCCAGATGAACTGCTCGTTCTCCACTGTGAAGGTGGAGTCATAGCCCAGCCCGTCGTTGAAGGACGTGGCGTCCCACATCTTGGTGGCCGCCGCTTGGGGTTTGCCCCCCCACCCCGCGAGCGAGCCCAGGCCCGACATACTTTGCATGGGGCTCAGCACAAAGAGCACCTGCGAGCCATTGTCGTAGGATTGGACGCGCGCGGGCATGCCCACCAGATGGCTGAGGGCGTCCGGTTGGTAGAGGAAGGGAAAGGTGCTCTGCAGCATCTCGTCGGTGAAGAGGTTCGCCAAGGGCTGCCCATTGGGCAGCGTGCACTGAAACATGCCCTGGTCCGAAACCGCCTTGGCGCTGTACCGCGTGCACGGCATGCATTTCCACAGCGAATACAGCTGCCTGCTATCGTCCCTGAGCCGAAAGGCCCTGTACGGAGTGCCGCGCGCGTCGTAGCCGCACTGCGGCGGCTTGCGGATGCTGAACCAATGGGGCGTCATGGGTTTGACGGGGACAGACAGCGAGCAGTAGACGCCCGTCACGGGGGACCTTTCCAGCGCATACTCGAGGGCAATGACGCCCGGAGAGCTGCCACAGCCCAGCAAGGGCCAATTGGTCTTGTCCCCTGGCCACCAGTCCCCCATATTGTCCAGCGTGAGATAGAGGTCGTCGGTGGTGGATGTTGACGATGCGCCCACCGCCCCCGGCCACCAGCCGTGGACTCTGTCCTGCGTCGAGGTCCACGCGCAGTTGATGGCCTGGTCTGGGAGGTAACCCCTGGACCACTCTGCGGGCGTGGCCTTGCCAGCGTACCCTCGGATGTAGACCCCGGGAGGGGCCTCCACAGAGACGATGGCAGGCTGAAGGAAGACACCGTTGCTGTCCGTGTCGGTCTGCCCCTGATCTGTTTGGAAAAAGAGGAGGGACGAGAAGGACGAGGTCCAAGGGCAAACGGGGATTTCGTATGTGGTGTCATCCCAAAATCCAATGCGGATGACCAGCCGTCCGTCTGTTAGGTAGCGATCGGCGTCCAGGACCTGCTCGTCCTCCTCATACAGGCACGGACTGCTGTCGGCAGGCAGGTCGGCCTGTTGCGGAGGCACAAAGGGATCCGGGACGCTGGCGGAGCACGCGTCGGAGACCCATTGCACCGTGTCCACCGCAGAGGTCACCATTTGGGACGTATCGATGCCCCACACTTGCACGATGGGTAGCATCAAGGAGGCTGCATCGGTGGGGTAGGGCACATTGGTCACGTAATCCACCCGGTACGCCAGGCCTGGTGCCTGCAGATTCACGGAGCTGGTGCAGGCCGAGAGAAACGTCGTGAGCCCTGCATTCGAAATGTCCTGCAGGCGGATGGTCCTCCTCGTCTCAAAAGAGAAGTCTGCCCCCGCCAGAGGCGAGCAGGGATCAAAGGTGGCGGTGCCGTTGTAGAACTGAAGGAGGGCGGTGCGATCGTTCCACACGGCGTCGGCGGCGCACTCCAGGACGCTGCTCTTTTGGTTCTCGTAGAGATCCGTGTTGGCCACGCCCAAGACCTCCTGGTAGACCTGGTTGATCATGGTGCCGTCCACCAAGGCGAGATACTTCATGGCGCACACCATGTGGTGCAGCCCGCTCTTGTGCTGGAGGCGCTGCGGGTCGCAAATCTCGGCGCGTCTGGCCGAGGACCACAGGTCGATGGGCACCGCCGCGCCCGAGTCCATCAGCAAGGTGTTGGGCATCGTGACGGAAGGGTCCAGGGTGCCCAAGAGGACGTTGAGCATGCACTGGTGGAACCACTGCTGGGGAAATTCGTACAGGGAGAGCGAAAAGGCCATGTAGAAACCAGACGTCACGGGGGAAGCATACAGCGCCTGGACGCGGGCCTGCAGGGTCTGGGTGTAGCTGTAGACGCTCTGGGCGCAAAGCTGGATGTCCTCGTAGGTCTGCATGGCGCCCTGGGCCGCTGCCAGCGCCTGGATATTCGACGAGGCGTCCAGGAAGAGCGCGTTGAGAGCGTGGGTGATGTGCCCCACGGAATCGGACCGCATCGAGTCCTGTAGGACCGAGGTGGGCCTGGGGTTGTAGATGCACAGCGGTGTGGTGTCGCAGAAGAGGCTTTGGGGGTTGGCCGAGAGGGTGGCCGCATGCCATGGGGTGGCGAGCGGCAGCACCGGGAGGAGGTAATCATGGGCAGACCAAATGGCAAAGCAGCCGCGAGGACTGTTTTCCGCAGCGTTTTGGTAGAGGTACGCGAAGAGCGGGAACAGCTCCAGGTCCAATTTGCAGCAGCCCGAGGGGAGAAGCGAGCCGATGGACCCGCAGCGCCTCAGCGACAGCTCCGTGAAATTCAGGCCCGTCTGCAGGTCCAGGCGAGGATCTTGGCGTGAGCCGCCGTAGGTGTACTCGGGCATCTGGCAGGCGAGGCGGTCGGCACACCGAAAAAACTGCACGCCTCCAGGCACGGCGAGGCTCGCCAGCACCCGATTCGACGAGTTGATGGCGCCCCCCAAGAAGCCCAGCGTGTTATTGTACGCCTTGCCCGTGAGGATATTGCCCACATGCAGCAGGCCACTTTCTTCGTCATAGGTGCGCATCCAAAAGGTGGCATTCGCGCTCGCCAAGGACCAAGGCGTCGATCCCTCCCAAGTGCCTGTCTCTGCGCTGAGAGGGTACGACAGGTACACGCCCCCTGAGGCGATCATGTGGCCCTGGTACCCCGAACACACCTCGAGCCGCTTTCCATTGGCCGCCCAATGCATGTAGTCCATGTCGCACGGGTGGGGCACCATTTGCAGGGTGTTTTGGCTCTCCATGGTGGGCCTCGCTGTGACGGATGTGCGGCACCCGTCAAAGTGCATCTGGATATCGGGCCATACCGCCGTGCTTGCGTTGCACTCCATCAGCTCGCTATTGGTGTCGCTCAGGGGGCACACTTGATCCTGTCATCAAAAAGATCAGCTCCATATATGCCCCAGAAACTGAAAATGAGAAGCTCAGGCCTGCAGCGCGTTGCGGTACGAGAACCAGTTCCGATGCGAGCAGAGGCCGTGCATGTGCAGCAAATCGGGGACTTGTTCCCACGCGGAGGCCCCGCGGGTGCTCTGCGCAGGGCCCTGAAAGCCGCAGTCATCCGCTATCACGCCGAATTCCAGGCTGGAAATGCCGTTGGCCTCATCGTTCCACACATGGAGGTTCAGGGGCGAGCACCCCCCGTCCGCAAGGCACACCAGCCCGTCGGCGCAGTGCTCCGTGCTGAAGCACGGCGAGCGCGACGAATCCTTGCGAAAGGCCTCCATAGAAAAGCAGATCCCTGCCGTCCGCACTCAGAACCCCTACGAAACGTTTCAAAGCAAGGAGCCATACCAGATGGCGACGACGGGTGGAGCCGCAAGCAAACCGAGTTCTTGGGGCACTGCGAATGGGCCATGTCGTCCCTGCAAGGTGGAGAAGTGCCCCATTTCACAGGGCAGGAGCCCCAGTCCGAATACAAACCTCGTATGGACAGCATGCTGGAGCTGTCGGTAGGCGGAGGAAAGGTATTGTCCTTGTACCGCGCCACACCATCCACGCCCATCACCAGGTGGTTCTGAATGACGGGCACCATACCAGCGGTCTGCGTGACCGACGTCTTTTGCCATGGCACCTCCTGCCACAGCCGTCACTTTTGTTCATCGTCCATCTATGCATCTAAGACGGACCTGGGAGCTCGAGGCGCACGTGGGGGCTGGCTGGTAATACTGTCGAAGGAAATCAGACGAGTACGGGCCCATGGGTGAGGGGAGCTGGCTCAACGGTAAATCCACAGGCAGGTGTGGGGTGTCGAGATGCAATGCCTCTCGTGTACAAATTCGATTCGTGTTGGCGTTGAAGAGGGGCATGCCGATAGAGTGTGCCCTGCTCGCCGAAAAAAATGTGGTTAGCTTCAAGCTTTCAGCAAGGCTCGAAGACATACCTGCATAGACCCCCAGCGCCAAGGTACTCGCCCACCAACGAGGCATTTCTCAATCCAGAGTGTACATAGTGGATGGACGCGTCATTGGCATCATACGCATAGTGGGAGTCGAAGCCCACGGGTGCCAACTCCTCCTCCAGCATCGGGGCCGTCACATGATAGCCCACCGGCATGCTCACGTCACTGGGCCACCAGTCGTAGATATGGCTGATGTGGTCCTCCTCGGCATCGAGGGCGCTGGCGATCGTGGGCAGATCCCATGCCGTCGACAGCTCCGCCGCGAGAATCGTATTCAGGCGCTTGGCGCCCACTGTAAAGATGTTGGAGAGGGGGCTTGAAAAGGCAAGCAGGCTCAACGGCTGCACGGGCAGCAGGCATTCCGGCACGAGATCGCTGGTGTTGAGGGGATGCTTGGACTGGGCCACGCCAAGCTCGCGTTCGGCCTGCGTGAGGAGCCTGCGCTGGCACAGCCTGGCGTTGTACATTTGACGCCTGCCTTGGTGTACCGCCACGCACCTGTCACTGCAGGAGGTCAGCTTGCATTCGCAAAAAAATAAGAACAACTTGAACAACAAGGACCATGGCGTGATGTAGGCAGCAGAGTAGTCCCACTGCGCATGGAGGGGCACATCGCAATGCAAAGGAAGGATTTGGGGCCAGTAGTCCGGCGGCTGCACATCGTAGTAGAGTCCCAGCCCCGAGCACGACGAGAGGTGGCGGATCTTGGCGCTGCACTTGCTCTTCCACAACGAGGCCTGTCGACTGGCCTCCTGCCTATCATTCAAGGATGAGGAGGGGAACATCGAGAGGATCTGGACCCTCGCCGTCTCAATGACAAAGCGGGAGCAGTGCGACACCACGGGCGAGTCGAACATGAGCTGCAAGGCGGGAAACAGGCTTTCCAGAAAACTGTCCACATTGACGCATCCGGAGACCTGGTAGTCCGTGACTGGCCGCTGCTGGGCCCCATGATGAATGGCCTCATGGAAGGAGGCATTGACGTGCCTGTAATTGGGCAGCCGCAGACCCGACCTGCCCTCGGTCGCAAAGCGAATGCCTTCAAAGACAGTATCCATCTGCGCATTTCCGACCCAATCCTGGGTGCTCCTGCACTCCTCGTCCGTGCAATCCGTAGGAAAGAGGCCCCAGCTATCCGAAGGCCCCAGCTCAGGGCACCTGATGCTTGAGGCGTGGAGACAGGCCCACACTGCCTGGGCCTCGGCGCCGACCGCGCTGTAGGTTCGTCCGCAAAAGGGGATCAGGCACGCTGGGGTTTTGTTTTGCACCGCCGCAGCACAGACGTCGCTGTTGAGCCTGCATGTCTGGGTGTCCACGGGGGCCCCGCAAGCGCAGTTGCCGTAGCCGAGCATTCCCCACGAAAAGCCATGAAAGGGCAACGACAGGTCCTCGTCCCCTCTCACACGAATCACGGTGCCGTTGGGGGCCTCAAACGCAATAGGCCCAATGTGCATTCGGCTGCTGTATCCGTACGTCTGCACAAAGCCCTTGGCACAGGCCCCCGACGGCGTGGGCGCGTGCCTACGCGCCTTGTGCCAAAGAAAGGGGCTGGACGGCGCTGCCTGCCGGGTGATGTTTCTGACCATGGCGGCCACAGCGTCCAAGTCGTAAAAATCCACTCCCTTGGGCAGAGTAAAGACTGGAAGGGACAGCATGCCCTGCGAAAGCAGGCCCATGCACATGGACCATACGCTGGTGGACTGGCGCTCCAGGTCGGGCCGGTCTGCGAGGGCCATGCTGTACGTCTCAGAGCCGTCGTAGTTGAGCACGGGATCTAGGGGTCGGAACAGACTCTCTCGCACGGCGGTGGTGCTGCCATTCCATTGCGCTGGGTTCGCTGTGGGCGAGGGCCCAGAGATGCCATAGTACTTGGTCATTGGAAGCGTATCCTGCGCACATCGAAATCATCACAGATGCATCTCAACAACAAGCTCAAAAACAACGAGCCTGCATCACAAAGGCGTAGTAGGCCTCCATATCCTTGAGCAGGTACTTGAGAAAAAATTGAGAGACCTCTTGGGCGCTCACGGTCCAATCGAGCAGGTCGACGCATGGACGGTACGCGTTGCTCCTCTTGCAGGCTTGGGGGGTGCATTGCCCCGTAGTCTCATTGAGACAGCCGTAGTTTTGGGTGTTGGTCAGCTGCGCCCACAGCTCCTTCACCTTCTCATACAACAGCGAAGTGACCTCCGAGCGCAGGCTCTCGCCAGAAAACGCCCTGTCCCGAAAAAAGTACTTGATGATGGATCGCCTGGCCCTGCTGCCGCAGGTGAAGGGCAATTTCTCGTCTCCGTACATGATGGGGCCAAAGCACGCCGTAAAGTCGCGCGTCATCCCCCCCTGCTCATCCCTCGCGTAAAAAGGACACTCCTCCAGCTTGCCCTCCAAATCGCACGGGAGAAGGTCCACGCGAGAGTAAGGGCCCAGAAAGATGCAATCGAAATAATCGTGAAGGAAGTCTCCGTCCGCTGTGAAGAGCTCCACGTGCATCTCCTGCGCCGATTTCAAAAACGTGGCGTTGAACGCTCGAAAGCTGGCATCGATTTGCGCCCTGAGCCTCTGATACTGCGCCTCCAGGTCAAACTGCGCAGCTGCTTGTGTGGTGCCAAACAGTTTGGCGACTGGGACCTGGTTCGGCGCGGACGCAGACCACACGGAGGGATTGAAGGGGCATAGCGAGGGGTCCGTGCTCTCCATCATCGTGCAGCTCGTCATGGTCCTACCCAGCGGCGTATTGGGCCCGCTCAGCCCCGAGAATACCAGGCACGCGTCGGGCGGCTCCTTTGTCTGCTGCTGCAGTGTGTAGAGGAAGTATGCGTTGGGGCCCCTATGTGTTCATCACTGTCAAGAAAAGCATCCTCGAGTTAAGCAAGGAAATGATACCTGCCCGTCGTCAGATTCAGGTACATTGTGAGGCAGACGCTATAGTCCACATGGAAGCGCTCCGGTGCTGCGAGGCATCCAAGCAGGTCGGGCGAGATGTCCTTGGCCCACTGCTGCGCCGCGGCTCGTTGGTCGTAGACATCGGAACTTGCCTGGAGAGTGGACGAGAAGAGGGCCCCCGCGCCAATGTCCCATGCCTGCAGCAGGTAATTGCTCTTGCACTGTGCCCAAACGGCGATCGGCTCCACATTCTGTCGAATGAGCGCCCCCAGGAGCTGCGCCTCGGCCTGGGGCTGTGGGCACTGCTGGTTCGTGGTCTTGGTGGCCAGGCACTGGATGTAGGCGGTCACGCCCTGGAGGCCTGCCGAGAGCTCGTCCAGAGTGTAGGGGTTGAAGATGATGCCTCGAGAGCCATCCACGAGGGTCACGGCTAGGGACCCGGAGCACCACAGCGCTCCCTTTTTCCAGCCGGAGGACCGCTGCGGCTGTGGAATCGTGTAGGCCGTGTCGCCGCAGGCGCACTGCAGCACCATTTTTTGCGCATAGTCCGCCACCTTGCACGAGGACAAATCAAAGGCGTAGATGACGTTTTGGATGCCCCAGACAATGGCCAGCAGGATGGCGATGAGGCTGTCGTACATCAGGACGAGGCAATACAGGACCGTCTCGCCGACGCCAGACAGGAGCGCCAGGGTGAAGGACACAAACGAATCGACCGACGCGCCCACGGCGTATTCCATCTGCCAAAGGCTCTCGCTATGAGCAAGGCTCTCAGCTATGCTATGAGCAAGGCTCTCGGCTATGCTATGAGCAAGGCTCTCGGCTCTCGCTATGAGCAAGGCTCTTGGCTCTCGCTATGCGCAAGGCTCTCAGCTCTCGCTAAGAGCAAGGCTCTCGGCTATGCTATGAGCAACGCTCTCGGCTATGCTATGAGCCTGCGAGGGATCCAGCTACATGCCTGCGAGGGATCCAGAATGACGGAAAAGTCGTTGGAGAGGGGCGAGCACGTTCCCCACGAGCTGTCCATGGTCACATCGCCAAACTGGACTTGGACCAGGGTCTCGGGGTTGCTGTTCAGCCCTGCCGCCAACAAAATCATCCTCTCGTACGCCGTGCACACGAAATAAGAAGAGAGTGACCGGCATTCATGACGCATAAAAGCCATCTGTGCAGAGCCAAGAGGGGATACAACGTGGTATCCGCAATGATGTTGAAGACCAGATTTCCGAGACTGCGCATCTGCACGGCCACCACGCTGTCTTGCGGCGAAACAAAGGTTTGCACCGTGAGGTCGATGCGCCCCGTCGTGACCACCCCAAGGAGGCTCTCTCCCAGGGCGATGATCATGCCTACGGATGCAGCGAAGACGTCCTTGCAAGCGCACACCAGGGAGTAAAACTGATCCGTGGGAAAGGCCATCACAATGTTTTCCGACAGATTGCCTCCGCTGCTTTTCAGAAGAAACATCACCACTTCCACAAGGACCATGTAAATGGCGCGCCATGAGGTAACCATTTGCATGTACAGCTGCTCCACCATGATGCCCACGCTGCACAGCACATCCTTGTTGTTGACCAGCGTCCCTATACACCTGTCGCGCCGTGTTAGCATCTCCAGCCACATCGCCAAAGAAAAAAAAAAACACAAAGGACCTGGAAATCATGCAGTCCTGAAGGGCGTGGCACGCCAGGCGCACCCGAGGATCCGCACACGCGGCACAGGCATAGGGCGTGCACTGTGCCGACAGGGTGGCTTGCGCAGAGACGCTCTGCGACTGAAACTGCTTGACCTGGAAGCCGTTGTGGCTCGTTTGGAGCACCCGCATCTCCACAAACCACTGCACCACGAGCGCGGTCGTCTGGACCGATTGCACCCAACGAATGGGTGGGGCTGTATTATTTTCAATCACAGGGCTCCTGACCTGCTGGCGTAGATTGAGGCCGTTGAGTGCAAAGAGGTCGGCACGGGTCCACACGCCCATATGCGCATCCTGCGCCGTTTGCGCTTTCGACGGCGAGGGCACTATCGGCATCGTGAGCCTGTACCGGCCCCCCGGTGCCCCGCTGTTGTACTGCATCCCGGGGGGATCCGACGTAAGGAAGAGGGTGCTATTGCCCGTGGGATCGATCCGCACGTACCGAATCACAGCGTTCTCCGACGACGAGGGGATATGGAGGTACAGATCGGAATCGACATACAAAAGGCTGCCTTGCTGCCCCAAGTAGAGCGCAATGTCCAATCCGATCCTCGAGCCCGTCACCTGACGAGGATGCTCGCACGGGGGGGAGACGCCTGCGGGACAGGCACAGGGCACAAAAAACTGCCACGACGAGGAGGCGCCCTGCTGCTGCCATGTGAAGATGGCATGAATGTATCCCGCCCGCTGCACCTGCTCCTGGTCGTTGCCATAGTAGCCTTCGGCAGTGAAGGTCAGCGCCATGAAAAAGAGGAGTTGGCCCCTGACCCCGCTCGCCAGCTCCACGACATTTCCCACGGTGCATTCCTTCACATGCACGTTGACCACTTTGGGCATCTCAAAGATGTACTTTTGAATGGTGGGGGTCATGAGCATGCTGGCCAGCTGCGACGTATCGAAGAGGCGGCGCGTGATGGCCTGCTCGGGCTGCTGATACACATTGGCGCTGTCGTACCACACCGCATACATTTGCTGCACGTTTTCCGTGGAGGTGGACGACGAAAACAGCCCAGACTGGCTCACGGAAACAGAGGTGGACGAGAAGGCGAGGAGCACATAGATCTCATCCGGCTGCAGCGCCAAATCGCAGTAGGTCAGCACCCCGGTTTTGGCGTCGGGGGGCGCCGAAAAGGTCCAGTCGTCCAACCCCGAGGCGTACACCGTAGCCTTGAGGTGGTCCGCGGGCGGGACGCAGTAGGTTTTCAGGGTGAAGGTGTCGGGCGAGGTCGTCGCCCACTGCGTCTGGACAATGACGATGCACCCTGCGGGGCACGACTGGCATGCCCTGGACGACGAGATATTGCGGGTCGAGATGCTGACAATGCGTTCCCCCACGAAATAGAGGCTGGAGCTCGTGGCCTGATAGGGGTTGAAGAGGGGGCTCTCTGTGGAAACGGCATAGGCCACGGGAGGCACGTTTTGCTGGGCCAGATTCGAATTGTTTTGTACATAGTAAAAGTACGTGAAGGCGTCCAGGCAGCGCAGCTTGCACATGGACGTCTTTCCGCAGATCTGGAAATGATCGCTGGGGATGGGCATCATGGTGAAGACGTTGGGGTTGGTCTCCACTGTCGAGCAGCTACCCGTTGCGGGCTCCATAATGACCAGATCCTGGAGAAACGAGCTCAGCGCTGAGGCCGCCTGCTCGGAATCCTCCGTCCACTGATCGAAAATGTGCTGCGACTCGTCGTGGATGTAGTCCCCATACCACTGGCATACACTCGCCGCATCTTGCCCGCTCTGGTACAGGATGCTCTGCCAAAGGCCCTTACGCGATGCAGGCACCAAGTTCATGCAATTCGAAAGGATATAGTCGGGGAACTGCTCCCCCACCGATGCTACGCACATGCAATGGTACAGGGGCATCTCGCTGGTCATGATCAGCACGAGCTGAAAGATGGCCGAGTGCATGTCCACAGCAGAGAGGCAGTTGTAGTAGACTGCAGTGGGCAGGCCTCCCTTGTACCCGAGCATCAGCCGCAGGCCCGCGCAGCCCTCCTTCAATCGAGCCTCCACGAGCTCGTCAAACCTGTCCTTGGCTCCCTGCAAGTTGACCCACACCACGGAGGATAGTGCGGAGCCGTCCCCATACAGGATACTCGCGCCCAGGTCCAGCGCCATGGGCAGGCACGCCTCGTACGTGAACTGTGCCCATGCCAGGGGCGGAGCCGTCACGAGCGCGCCCAGCAGGTAGGTGGGATTCTCCGTGGCCACAAGCACGCTAAAGTCCGCTGCGCTCGCCGAGCCGGCCATGGCCGAAACCAAGGCGCGCGACATGCCGAAAATCTTTTGAATCCCGCCTGCTCTCCACCATAGGATCAAACCAGGTATCATGGCCAAAAGATCATAACAAACATACCTGTCATCACGTGCATCATCTTGGAAAAAATCCCCTTGGCGCCGCCGCCACCGCTCGTTCGAAATCCAAGCAGTTTGCGGCCCTCATGGGCAAGGAGCCTTCGTCTACCTGACAGGATCGAGTCTTGGATGCCAGTGTCCATCACGCTCATCATATCGCTTACCTTGATTAGCATATAGAGAGCGTTCAGCCATCTTTTTTTATTTGTGAACTAAGGCAAAAGGGCATACCTCATACAGGCTCACAATATGTCCCGCCTCTCCATACTGGGCGAATCCCGTCAGGAAACTCTCAAAGATGCCCTGGATGGCAGTGGCTTCCGACGAGGGCCGAAAGAAGGACGCCAGCCATGACACCACATCCCAAAATGCCGTGTTGGCCTTGTTAAGGCTCGTAAAGACATCATCCAGCGCAAAAAGACCCATGCCACAGTCCATCAGCGCGCCATGGTTCAGCGGCGTCCCGGGACATAGCCCTTGCTGCCTTTTGTTTTGTCACCATGATTATCATGGTGATATCACAGAAGCCAATATAAAAAAAGGAAGAGACCTGTTGATGAGAATCTCGTTGATAGCAAAGGGGTTGGCCACGACATTCACGGCAAATTTCATACTGTAGACCATGGCAGCTGCTGACTCGGCGAAAAACGTGCCCAGCGATGGAAGGAAGCGCAGCGCAGGACACAGCACGCCCGTCCCAGACACCACGGGCATCTCACTGGAGTCGTACAACGACGTCCACGGGCGGTGTTCTCGCACCATACTCATGTTCTGCGAGTTCAAAAAATAAAACACCACATACCCATTCTCCTTCCCGTCCATCGACGCCATGATGTTATACAGCGCCTGGATCGTCCCTCGTCGCACCGTGATGGCGATGTTCAGCTCGTCGTAGTACTCCATGCTCTCCACCCACAGGTTGTACTCGGTTCGTTGCATGCATCCTTCCAAAAGCGTCCCATCAAGAACAGGGGGAATATCCCTCGCAGGATCCAGCCTCACGTCCGTCGCCACATCGCTTCTGCACACCTGTGAAAACAGAAAACTAACTCGAAAACGACGTCTAGGATGATGCAAAATGACCGACATGCTCATTGTCGCTGTAGCGAACGATGCACGAGCTCGTCTTGTAAAAGATTCTCCAAATCCGAATGGCCGAGTAGGAGCTGACGAAGGATATTTGCGTGCAAGTCTGGGAGCCTGCTTTTTTTGTGGTGAGTTTTTTGTGGTGAGGGGAGCAACGCAGAAAGTGATGATACCTGCCAAGGCGCAGTACTTGGCCATGCAAAACAGCCAGTCGTACGAGGGGTTCACGGCATACCACATGGCATCATACGAGAGGGTCGCTGGATTGTACAGGTCCACCATCTCGATATCGTTGGGCGGAATCGTGATGTGACCGTCCGCAGGTTGGGAAAGGGGGGCTACGGGAATGCCCGCAGGCGATGCTACCTCCATCGTGAACTCGTTGTATTGGTTCCCTGTTATGCGCTTCAAGGCTTAGAGCCTTGAGCTTGGAGCTTCAAAGTCTTAAGATTAAGGCCTAGAGCTTAAAGCCTAGAGCTTGAAGCCTAGAGCTTAAAGCCTAAAGCTTCAAAGCCTAGCGCTTCAGAGCCTAAAAATGCAAACCTGTGAGCATGGGAAAGTCGACGTACGAGCGCAAGTCCGCCGTAGACCGAGACTGCCGCATGACCACCCCCCCGGCCGCCACCAGCGGCTGCCCTTGCAGCACGAGCGCCACCGTGTGCTCTGTGTCGGCAAAGACAGGGACGTTGACATGGTAGCCCGTGACGTCCTTTTGCACGTACGTGCTCTTGTTCACGACCCAGGAGCTGCAGATGCTGCTGTACGAGCAGACCATCTCGTCCGCGGATGCCGAGGCCACGGATGTCTGTGCCAACGGGGCATTCGTCGAGGCGGCGTCCGACGAGCAAGAGGATGACACACCGCCTCCCTGTCCCTTCGATTGGAGCGGCACACAGTCTCTGCCCGTCACGAGCACGCCCTGACTCCAGGAGTTGTAGCCACGTAGGACCAAGGGCTGCGGCTGCATTGACGGCTGCTGAAAATGGAGGGCCATGCAAAACGGAAAGCAGTTGCTCAGCGTCAGGACGGCAGGATCGAGGCACGCCAAGAGGTTGGACGCCTTGCCTCCGCAGCTCGGAATCACGTACACTGCAGCGTCGGCGGCTAAAACCTGCTGCGGAGGCACTGCGCCCAGCTGCTCCGCGAATAGGACCCTATGCTCTGGCCATCTCACACTCTGCACCAGGACGCGGACTGCTGCGCATCGCAAGAGTGTGGAGGCGCCCTCCAGTTCCCATGACGCATTCATCATGGTCGCCTGGCCCTGCTGCGTGACGGTGGTGCACTGGATCACCATCATCGCATCAGCATCCAGACACCTGCATCCCAGCATGGAGACGCCGTCCTGCAGCGCCGCCACGCCGAATCTGGGATTCACGGCCCACAAGAGGGGGTAGTAACTCCGGCGCACATCGGACGCGTGCTTGATGAAGAGCGCGTTGGACCCGTCGGTGAGCGCCACCAAGGACGACGAGAGCGAGACGAGGACCGTGCTATTGGATCCAAACATGGACAGGGCGATGGGATCCAAGGCCCAATCGAAATTCACATTGTTGGGGCTCGCGGATAGCGATGATGGGCACTGTGCGTCTGCGCCGTGCGCCACGATGAGGAACGCCATGTTGACAAAGTTGTCGATGGCCAAGCCCAGAAATCGCAGCCCGCTCACCGCAAAGTCGAACGCGGGCCCGAAATCGGGCGTGCACATCGCAGGCCTCACGCTGAAGCCCCCTGCCAAGGCGCAGCGTGCGACCGTCGTAGTGGGCGCTCCCACCATGGCGTAGAGCACGGCATTGAGCCATGCGCCCAGCGCGTTCCAGAGCTGGGGATCCGTGATGGGAAACATAAACACATTGATAAAGTCCTTCAAGGAACCGCATCCAATGGCGATTCCCTGGGCCAGATTCGTGGAGGTGTCCTTCCATTTCATGAGCGGCTCCTGAAAGGAAAAGGATCGGGTCTGCGGATCAAGGCACAGGAGCGCTATGGAGGAGGCATCCACCTCCAAGCACTGCTGTGAATCCAAGCACGTGGGCTGCGGGATCGAGCAGGCGATCTGATTGGCCTGCACATACGAGGACCCGGACGCAGCCAACAGCGGAAAGCTCTGGGCCAAGGAGGAGACGGCCGCGCCAAGGTGCGCCGCCCCATTGCCAAGGAAAAAGTGCACAACGATCTCGAGGGGCAGATTGAAGACGACGTAGACGAGGAGATTATAGATGGGCAGGACGTAATAGGCCAGCGCGCTCAGGATCTGCAGCGGGACTTGGACCACAATGTGGATGGTCTCTCCGATAGGGGTGCTAGGATCGTTCAGAATGGAGGTCAACATAACGGCCGAGTCGCCCCATCGCTGCTGGAGGGCCATCATGGCAACGGCGATGATCACAAACGGCAGGAAGGCGTAGAGCAGCATCAGCGTGCTCTGCATGCACACAAACACGAGTTTGAGCGCCGTGGTCGCGAGGAGCACCACGAATCCGATGAACTGCCCCACCAGCCCTTTCCTCGCATACTGCGCCAGGCTGTTTTGCTCCTCAGGCGAAATGTAGATGCCCGTGATCAGGAGATTCGAGAGGGTCCACGTCAGTTTGTGCAGCAGGATTGCGAGCAAGGCGATGCCCGTAAACACCGCTTGCATTGGGAGGGTGTCGACGAACATCCTATTGTTCTTCAGTACAGTACTGCACGCTTGAAATAGGTCTCTGGGCGCTAAAAACAAGCCATTTTACCTGCTGGGAATCACTGTAGACATGTGCAGTATCTGCAGTGAATGTCTCAGTCTTCAGATTTTTTGTGTAGAAATGACTCTTCGTCGGCTCGGGTCGAAAAAAAAATTAAATCTTTCGAGGGGGTCCAAACGAAGCCTTCACCCCTCCCCTCGGAAAAAGCAGCAACAACTCACAACGCTTCAGCAACAACACAACTAAAACAATAAAAATAAATAAATAATAAATAAATAT
>Ga0214166_1000622_pt1 | contig 17355 bp, 21 predicted proteins | sample TroBogepilimnion_27_FD_153005 | JGI IMG/M metagenome (GOLD analysis project Ga0214166, IMG submission 153005) | Freshwater microbial communities from Trout Bog Lake, WI - Practice 18AUG2009 epilimnion v3 | ecosystem: Environmental > Aquatic > Freshwater > Lake > Epilimnion/Euphotic zone ...
GCTGGTTTAGTAGTTCGCTTGCGTGGTGTATACAACATTAACTCAACTTTATATGCCTAAGAAAGGGTAAAAATTGAAAATTGATCGTAATCTGTCCCTTGTGATGCAGGTGCAGACTGAGAAAAATGGTTTAGTTCACATTCATTCCACATCTATCAGTCGATCTGTATTTGAACAATTTTATCTAGAACTAGGAAAAGTGTTTAGTCAATGCTTTGATAGTATTAACCAAGCACATTTAGCTTTATCTGCACCCCAGTTAGCCTACCCTGCTTTGAAGTCAATAGCGCAGAAGGCTGGCAACTGGGATGGTGCAGGCGGTGTTAAGTTTGGATTAGTTAATGAAATCATAAGGTTAACTAATGTAGCAGTAAGTACTGAAAGTGGATGGGAAACTATTCCTTTTGATACAGCAGTAAAAAAAGAAATTTTGAATGAGGATGAAGAAGCTGAAGCATTAAGCTCATTAATTTTTTTTACTGCAATCTCCAAGGTTGCACCAAAGGATCTGAAAAATTCTTTCTTGGAGATGGCAGGTGCATTAAGGAATTGGGAACTTACATTCTCGGATTGTACGGAGTATATGAATGGTTTGCCGACATTGACCAAGAAAGAAAGTACTGGCAAGAAGGCAAAGGAATCATCCATAGTATCCTAGACTATATGACTTACATAAATTTTGGCGAATTTATGAAAGAAATAGGTTTTAAATGGGAAGATGCTTCAGAATTTCGCCAAAGGTATTTAATTAGGGCTATTAAATCTAAGACTTTTTTTTAATTACTAGGAAGATAACATGACAGTAAAATCAGTAATTGAGATAGATGTCTTAGACGAAAAGTTTAAAGCATTTCAAGCCGCTTTTGAAAAATACAAAAAATCTGTTGATGAACAATCCAAAAAATGGAAAGAGTTCAATAAAACTTTAGAAGAAGCTGAAAAACGCCAAAAAGCCTTTAATAAGGCTATGTCAGACGGTGCAACAGCTTTAAAAGGTGCTGTAGGTCTTACAGCTTCTATTGCTTCCAATATGGCTTCTGCAGCCATTTCTGCCGCTAAATGGCTTACTTATGGAGCTATTGGTGGTGGATTTGGTCTTGGTGGATTAGCTTCTGGCGCAAGTACTTTGCGTAGAGAAGCTACAGGTTTTGGTGTAAGCACAAGTCAATTAAGAGCCGCTAGAACTTATGGTGAAGCTTATGTACCCGGCATTGAAAGTGTAATGGCTGGTATTCAAAGATTACAAACAGATGTTACAAAACAAGCTTTATTAGGATTTGTTGGTGGCGATATAAGTAAAAATGCTTTTCAAAATCTTCCCGATGTTATAAAACAAGCTAGATCAGTTTTGCAATCTACTGGCGGAGATATTTATACAGCTAAGAGAATGACACCGGGATTGGAAGAAGTGTTTAGTGATGAACAATTACAAACACTTTTCAATATGTCAGCAAGAGAAGCAGCTAATTTAGATGTTTCTTTAAGAAAAGGTGAATCCAGATTTAAAGTAGATGAAGCTGATTATGAAAATTGGCGACAATTTTTTATTCAATTAAAAGAAGCTGGAAACTACATTGAAAATAAATTAATAATTCATTTAAAAACTTTAGGTGATGCTTTTTCTAAAATATCTGTAGCTGTTGTAGAAGCTATAGATAAAATTTTAAGCAATGATCGTGTCATAAAATTTTTAAATGAAACACTTCCAGAAGCCATTAAAAAATTTGCAGATTATTTAACAAGTCCAGAATTTAAAGCTGATATAGACAAATTTTTAGATGCGCTTGCTAAAGTTGCAGATGCCGCTTATGGAGCTGCACAATTTCTTGGGTTAATTGGTAAGTCACCAGAGCAAAAATCAATAGAACATAAAAATGCTTCTGATTTATCAGTTCTTCAAAGTGATATACAAAATGACATTCTTAACCCAGTAAAAAATAAATTTACTGGAATAAAAATGTTTAGAAATCAACCAGCAGATTTATCAAAAGTTGATCCAAAATTGTTAGCAGCAATTCAATCCGCTGGATTAACTGTAGAAAGTGGATATAGAACTCAAGAATATGCAGAATTAATGGGAATATGGCATCCGGGATCTCATCATACTGTTCTAAACAAAGAGGGATATGCTACAGGTGTTGATGTAAATAATGCACAGTTAAGAGCTTTAAGAGCAAAATTTAAATCTGAAGAAGAATTTAACAGAGCAACACATTTATATGCTCCTTTTGGCAAAGATCCTAATGAATTAAATCATCTTGAATATTTTGATCCAAATGCAAATAGACCAATTTATGTAAATACTGAAGATGGAACAAGTAAAAAAGCTGGAACAATGGCTGGAACACAAAGAAGAAATTAACTATGACATCTTTAGCTCAAACAACTTTTTCTGCTGCTTTTGAAATAGCTCCTATATGGCTTGTAGGCGGTCTTGCTGATTATCTGGGTGGATATGCTCCAATAACATTATTAACTGAAATGATGGATATTCCGGGCATTGAAAATGGTGAATTTTTTGCTCATTACAAACCATTGCCCGGTGGCACTTTGGCTAAATGGAAAGTAGCTGAATATCCTTTTGCCAGCTTTGCAACAGCCGCAAATGCTGTAGTTCAAGAACCATTGGATTTAAGTATGTTGATGGTTTGTCCTGCTCAAACTGGTGGCGGTTTAACAATTAAATTAGCTATTTTGACAGCTTTACAATTTGGTATTCAAAAACACATTACTACAGGTGGAACTTTTACAGTTTTAACACCTGCTTTTGTTTATGCAAATTGTTTATTGACTGGCATTAGAGATATAACTCCACCGGGAGATAAACAAGTTCAATATATGTATCAATGGGATTTTACTCAACCATTGATTACTGCATCACAATCTCAATCTGTTTTGGGAACTTTGATGAATAAAGTATCTAATGGATTGCAAACAACAGCTAGTTGGACACAAGCCCCAACAGCAGAAATTCCAACAAATATTAATTTTTATGCGGATTAATTATGACTACTTTAGTTAAATTTAATCCTTCTCCTTATGCTAATTTTCAATTTAATCCTACTTTAGATGGAATAAATTATGTAGCAATTTGCACTTGGAATTTATATAGCAGTAGGTATTACATCAATATTTACAACAATAATAGCACTTTAATTGTTACAAACCCTATTGTGGCATCTCCAGATGATTTTGATATTAATTTGGTGTTTGGTTATTTTCAAACATCAAAATTAGTCTATAGACTTAGTAGTAATAATTTTGAGATTACTCCATGAGATTCTATGACATTACTATTACTTCGCCATTAGAAGATCCAAATCGTTTTAGAGCTTTTAGTTTTAGTTCTCAAACTACACCGGGTTCAGATAACTATTCTGCTTTACAAGTAGATTTAGACATTTTTCAAAATGCTTATCATCAATACGCATCAAATGGATATGTAAAAGTTTGGGGTATTGATCTTAAATCTTTAGGTCAAATTGGCAATTACAATCCTGTTATTACTCCAGATGGTAAAAAAACACAGCTTTGTAGAATAATTATTCAAGTAGGAATGTCTAAGGGTTTACCCTATGCTAATCCTAAACAGCGTGGATTAATTCTTCAAGGAGCAATTCTTCAAGCTTTTGCAAACTGGCAAGGAACAGAAGTAGGATTAGATTTAGTAATTATTCCAGCTTATGTAGATCCAAATGCTTTGGCAAACATTACCTTTAACTGGAAAAAAGACACAGAATTAACGGATGCAGTAAAAAAAGCATTAGAAATTGCCTACCCTGCAACACCTGTAAATGGATCTTTTAGCAAAGGTTTAGTTTATACAGAAGATGCTCCAGAACAAAATTTTACTTTGCAATCTTTATCAACAAAAATAAATAAAGTTAGCAGGAATATTAAAAAAGATCCAACTTATACTGGAGCAATCATAACTGTTAATAATGAAGGTTTTTTCTTAACAGACAATAAAATTACTCCATCAGCTACAAAACAAATTGCTTTTACAGATGTTATTGGTAATTTAACTTGGCTTGGAATTAATACTATTTCCGCAAAAGTAGTAATGAGAGGTGATCTGAATATTGGAGATTATATTTCTTTTCAAGAAGGTTTGCCTTTGCTAAATATTATAAATAATGCTTCTCAATACAGAAATAAAATTTCCTTTAATGGAACATTTTTTATTACCAAATTGCACCATGTAGGCAGTAGCAGATCCCCAGATGGCAATGCTTGGGTTACTATTATTGAAGCAATTATTCCCGGTAAACCTATCAATCAAGTATGAGTTCAGCCCAAAAAACGCCTTTTGCGGTATCTATTAGCAACTATGTTCAACAACAAATTGAACAAAGTCAACAAGCTTTTGGATTTCAACTTCCTTGCAGAGTTACAAAAGTTACTGGATCTATTGTTACAGTAGCTTTTGAAATTGACACAGGGGGAGAATTTACTTTTCCAGAAGTTCAATGTCCTATTGCTCAAAGCATATATGTAAGACTACCTGTACAAGTTGGTGATTTTGGTTTATGTATAGCTGCAGATGCAAGGCTAGGGGGCATTACAGGTCTTGGTAAGGGGTTAGCACCATTAGGACTTCCTTTTAACCTTGGTGCTCTTGTTTATCTGCCTATTGGCAATTTAAACTGGTCATCAGTAGATCCTAATGCAGTTAATATTAATGCTCCTAATGGAGTAGTTCTTAGGGATACCAATAATAATTGCACAGTTACTTTAACCCCTTCTGGAGTGACTGTGGCTATTGGAAGTACTAGCCTTGTAGTAAATAGTACAGGAGTAACAGTTAATGGCAAATTTACAGTCAATGGAGATGTTGCAACAACAGGTGCTTTAACTAATAATGGCAAAAGTGTTGGTAGCACCCATAAACATTCAGGTGTTCAAACAGGCACAAGCAATACAGGAAACCCAGTATGAGAACTTATGGCGTAGACCCAAACACCCAACAATGGGTAGAAGTGACCAATACAAGCTATGTATGGCTGGCTACTTTGGCTCAAACTTTAAGATTAAATCAAGGGGAAAGCCCTTTTTATGCCAACTATGGTATTCCAGCGCAAAATTCTGTGCATACTCAAATTCCACCAGATTTGGCAGTCAATAGAACACAAACTCAGTTTGCTCCATATTTTGCTAGTTTGACAGTTTTAAAACAACAAAATACAGTCAACCCAACTTATAATGTTAATGCTGTATTCCAGAATGGAACAATTATTTCTACAACGGTGGCAAGCTAATGGCACAAATTACTTCTGCTGGAGCAATACCAGCTTCACCAACAGATCTGCTTAATGCTGAAATAGCGGCAGCAACAGCCCTTGCTCCCGGTCTAACAGCCAATTTACCCGGCAGTCTTGTAGAAGATATGGCTTCAACAGCCGCTGGTGCTGTGGTAGTTCAAGATCAGGCTTTTGTGGACTTGGTTAACTCCATTAGCCCTGCAACTGCTAACCCTTCAATTCTTTACCAATTGGGGCAAGTCTATGGCGTACAACAAGGTCAAGGTTCAAATACTTCTGTATATGTTGTGTTTACAGGGCTTGCTGGGTTTGTTATTCCTATTGGATTCACAGTTTCTGATGGAACTTACCAATATACCGTGCAAGATGGCGGGATTATTGCTTCCTCTGGGCAAAGCTCACCTTTGTATTGTTTAGCAACAGTTCAAGGCTCTTGGGCTATTCCAGCAGGAACTGTTACTCAAATCATTACTTCTGTTCCAGCAGGGTTTACCCTTACTTGCACAAACCCTTCTGCTGGTTTAGCGGGTTTAACAGCCCAAACTGTTGCTTCTTATCAAGCTCAAGTGATGCAAGCTGGAATGGTAACTGCTCAAGGCGTTCCAACTTTTATTAAAGCTCAACTACAGCAAGTATCAGGTGTGCAACCAAGGCTTATATCTGTCCGTTTGGTAGCCACAAATCAATGGGAAATTATCTGCGGTGGTGGAGATCCTTATCAAGTAGCTAATGCTATTTTTAACTCTGTTCCAGATATTTCTAATTTAGTAGGGTCTACCCTAACTGTTACAGGAATTACTTCTGCAAACCCAGCAGTAGTGACTACTTCTTTAAATCATGGCTATGCTTCAGGTCAAACAGTTACCATTGCTGGAGTAAGCCCAAGTGGATTTAATGGAACTTTTACAGCTACAGTTTTAACTGAAAATACTTTTAGTGTTCCATTAAATGCAACTGCATTAACTTATGTAAGTGGCGGTGTAGTCACGCCTGATTTAAGAAATGTAACCGTAGCTATTGATGATTATCCTGATACTTACAACATTACTTTTGTAAACCCACCAGCGCAAACAGTAGCAGTTACTATTACTTGGAATACTATTTCAACCAATTTAATTAATCCAACTGCTGTGGCTACTTTAACTGCCCCAGCAATTGCTGATTATATTAACAGTATTCCTGTAGGCGTTCCAATTAATACTTATGAATTGCAAGATGCTTTTCAAAATGCTGTAGAACCAATTATTCCGCCAAGTCAAATTTCTAAAATTAACTATGTAGTGGCTATTAATGGTATTGATACATCACCAGTTTCTGGAACTTTATTGATCTATGGTGATCCTGAAAGTTACTTTACAACCAATACCAGCTTGATTACTGTAGTTCAAGGCTAATATGCAAACCCAAGTGCTACCAGCTTATCTTTATCAGCAATATACGCAAGATCCGTATAGTGAAGATTTGCAAGCATTTTTTACTGCATACAATACTGAATCTCAAACTAGGCTAGATGCTACTAATAACTTAGATTTACCTATCTATACAGGTCAATATGCACCTTTGTTAGATTGGACTGTTTATGGCATTTATGGTTACACAAGACCAACTCTAGGCACTCCAACGCAATTTTCACCTTCTAATGTCTACAATACTGTTCCTTATAACACTATTGCCTATTCCCAAGATACTGAAATTGCCCCATCAAATTACTATGCAGTAAATGATGATATTTTTAAAAGAATTGTGACTTGGAATTTTTACAAAGGTGATGGATTCCAATTTAATTGCCAATGGTTAAAAAGAAGAATTAAACGGTTTCTTTTTGGCTACAATGGAATAGATTTCCCAATAGATAATACCTATGAAATTAGCGTAAGTTATGGGGCTAATAATGTTATTAATATTTTGATACCTCACACTTCTGTTAGTGGAGTTTTTGAATCTGCATTACTTTCTGGTGTATTAAATGTGCCTTTCCAATACACCTACACTATTGCACTTTCAGGAACAATTTCATGGTTAAATAATTCTAGTGCAACAATTGGATGGAAAAATAATTCCAGCACACCTATTACTTGGTTTGCTGTAGAATAAAGGATAATTTATGACAGTTCCGTATACTTTTGCTAGTGCTGTAGATCCCCTTCCTTTATCGGAATTGGATGCCAACTTTGCTACTGCAATAACTTTGGGTAGCTCTGCAATGATTTTGGGTGGAACTTATACCACCATATCAGGGTTAAACCTTAATTCTGCTAATATTTCAGGAAATTTTACAGGGACTGCTACAGGAACTTTTGCAACAAATAATTTTTCTATAAAAGAATCGGGTGGAAAACTTTATTTTTATTATCAATCTACTCCTATTGCATCGTTAGATTCATCAGGAAACTTTACAGCTTTAACTACTAAAGCTGGTGCAACACCTTAATTTTTGGAGTTAATAAATGACAATTACAACTTCGGGTACTTCGATTACCTTTAGTGATGCAACTACTCAGACAACTGCAGCTACTACATCTATCCCATCAGGCTCAGTAGTTCTTTTTTACCAGTCTGCTGCTCCTACTGGATGGACGCAAGTTACTTCACTTAACGATTATGCTTTGCGTCTTGTTTCTGGAACTGGTGGAACAACTGGTGGAACAACTGCATTTAGCACAGTATTTTCTAATCAAACACCAACAATCAATGTGAGTGGTTTAAGTGCTGGCGCAACAACACTTTCTACCGCACAAATCCCAAGCCATACTCATAATATTTGGGCAGATAGTGCACCGGGTGGTGGTTGTAATGGGGGCAGAGTTTCTAGTACAAATCAAGGTCAAGGTCAATATACTTCTATTGCAACAGGTGGTGGTGGCTCTCACTCTCATAGCCTGAGTGGTTCAGCGACATCCTCTGCTATTACTTTAAATGTGCAATATGCAAATATTATTATTTGTAGTAAAAATTAAAAAATAAAATGAAACTAGAATCTAAATCAAACTGTCCTTTAAATGGTTTTGAACCTTGTAAATTATGGGATTGCTCATGGTTTATTGAAGTAAAAGGAAAACATCCCCAAACTGGTACAGATATGAATGAATGGGGTTGTGCTATGGCTTGGATGCCTGTAATGATGATTGAAAATTCTAGACAGCAACATAGCACCGCTTCAGCCGTAGAATCATTTAGAAATGAAATGGTAAAAGCCAATGATGCAAGTCAAAGGGTTTTATTAGCAACTGCTGGTATTCCGCAACAAGCACAAACAATGATTTTGGAGAATAAAGAATGAATTTAACTATTATTAATGAAGATAATGCAGTTTATGTAGATGGCATAGCTTTAGCTGGATTAGATTTATCTACTACAAATATTCCAGAAAATGTCCATGCTTTGCAATGGAAAGTTAATTTGGGTTGGATTGAATTTAAAGATAATGCTGATTTTACAAAACCAGCTAATGAAGTTATTTCTGCACTTCCAGATTGGGCTAATAATTGCGTAACTGTATATAACAATCAAATTGCGGCAAATCAAGCGGCACAAGCAGAAGCAGAAGCAAAGGCTTCTATAAGCCAACCTAAATCTACAGGCACACAAACAATATGAGCCAAGTAATTCCACAAAGTAAAGTTATTCCTGTGCCACCAGCACACAGCCTTACTTATGATGGGGCTACTTTAAACATATTTCATGTAAATAAAGGCGAAGGTTTGCCAACCCATAATCATTTATATGCTCATGCAACTATCTGTATGGCTGGTTCTTGTGTGGTTCGCAAAGAAGGTAAAGAAGTTTTAATGACAAAAGATACACAACCTATTAATTTGGTTGCTATTGAATGGCACGAAATTGAAGCCCTAGAAGATGGTACAGTTTTTGTAAATGTATTTGCAGAAGGAAAGTATTAAATTTAATAGTTTTTAGCTACAATATGTAAAATTAAGGAAAAGTTATGACTGTTCAGCTTTTTGCCAATAATGCGAAAACAACGCTGGCATCACCTATTAATGCTACCCAGACTACCATTACCGTAGCTCCGGGAACAGGCGCACTTTTTCCTAATCCAAGTTCTGGTCAAGGTTTTAAAGTTACCTTGGTTAGTGCAACTTCAGCAACAGTTTATGAAATTTGTCTTTGTACTGCCAGATCAGGCGACACTTTAACAGTAGTTAGAGCCCAAGAAGGCACTTCTGGAACACCCTTTCTTTTAAACGATATTGTTGGCAACTATGACACAGCAGATGTCATGGCTAATTTGGTTCAAGTTTTACAGTTACAAAATCAATACTATCTATATGCTGTAGCTAGTGGATCAGCTAACGCTTTATCAGCAACAATTCCTTCACCTTTGACAGCTATTCCAGACGGAATGTCTATTGTTGTCAAAGCTACTGCTGCAAATACTGGGGCAACCACTTTAAATTTAACTCTTGGAAGCACTTCAACAGGTGCAGTCCCTATTGTTACAGGAAATAATACTGCTTTAGTTGGGGGTGAAATTGCCGGTGCTGGATACCCAATTACTCTTTCTTACAGTTCTACCTTTAATGCTTGGGTTATTACTGACGGAAATATTAATTTAAGCCTTTATGCTTATATTAACAGTCCAACATTTACTGGCACTCCAAGAGTTCCAACAGCGGCATTTAACGATAACAGCACTATTATTGCTAGTACTTCTTGGGTTCAAAATCAATTGGCTAATTATGCGCCAATTTACAGCCCTACTTTTACTGGTGTTCCTGCTGCTCCAACTGCTCCTTCTGGAACTAGCACAACTCAAATAGCTACTACCGCTTTCGTACAGAATCAAATTTCTACTCAAATTAAAGGTTTAGGATTTGGTGGCACTACTTGGAATAATGTAATTGGTAGTCGTTCTAATAACACTACTTATACTAATCCGTATTCATATCCAATTATGGTAACAGCTTGGCACTCAGGTGCTTACCCCGGAGATTATGGTTACGCTTTAGTTAATGGACTTCAAGTAACTTATTTTTATTCAGATACTACTAACGGTGGTTCAACATCAACCATGACTTTTATTGTTCCACCGGGAGCTAGTTATTTAGTTTATTGCTCGGCAAGTATTGGTGGTTGGAACGAACTTTATTAAGGAACAAACATGACTTATAACTATGGTAGCCCCATTACAGGCACTCTTACTGGAACAACAGCTACTGTAGGCGTTCCAGCTTTAGTTTATCCAGCAACTATTGTGTTGAATTCCACAGCAGGTGGCAGAGCAATTCAATTTTCTTTGGATAACGGTACAACTTTTTATACAGCAGTAACTCCTACAGGAACAGAAACAAGTCAAATTTATTATGTTTTGACTTTTCCTGTGACTACACTTAAATTTACTGGCGCAGCAAACGACACTTATTCAATTCTTTAATAGTGTTGTATAAGGGTTTACCATGACAATACTATTATTTGCAAACCAAGCGCAGACCACTCTTGCGTTACCAGTAGCCCCTTCTGATACTACTATCTATGTAGCTAGTGGTACTGGTAATTATTTTCCCAACCCACAGGCTGGGCAAGGTTTTAAATTAACATTAGTTAATTCAACAAATTCATTAATAGATGAAATTGTTTTGGTAACAGCCCGTTCTGGCGATGTCATGACTGTTGTTCGTGGTCAAGAAGGAACAATTCCTCAAGCTTGGAAGTTTGGAGATTTTGCAGTTAACTTAGATACTGCTGGTTCTTCTGATGCTTTTGTTCAGTTCGATCAAATTGAAAATGGTTCTATCAATGCGTACTTTAATAGTATGCGAACCACTACAGGACAAGTGGATTCTGTTCCTGTAAACCCAACAGATTTAGTAAATAAAGCATATGCCGATTATTTAGTTCAAGGCATGACACCAAAAAAAGAATCTCAATGTGCCACAACGACAATTGCACAAGGTGGTGGAAATATTGCTTTATCTGGTTTGCCCATTATTGATGGTTATCAAACTGTTGCAGGAGATCGGGTTTTAGTTAAAAACCAAGACAGCCCTGCTCAAAATGGTATTTATGTAGCTAGTGCTGGAGCATGGCTCAGAGCTACAGATATGGATGTTTGGTCAGAAGTTCCAAGTGCTTTTACTTTTGTTCAAAACGGTATATACAATGTCAATACAGGTTGGGTAGCTATTGCTCCAGTAAACGGAACAATTAATGTAACTCCAATTAATTGGACACAGTTTTCTGGGTATGGAATTTCAGGTTACTCTGGTTATTCAGGTTATTCTGGCTATTCTGGCTTTAGTGGTAGCTCTGGCTATTCTGGATCAGGTACATCAGGCTATTCAGGCATAAGCGGATTTAGCGGTTACTCTGGCTGGTCAGGAATCTCAGGATACAGCGGTCAATCAGGCTTTAGCGGCACTTCTGGTTATTCTGGATCAGGTGTATCAGGATTCTCTGGCTATAGTGGCTACAGCGGATTTAGCGGCATTTCTGGCTATTCTGGAATTAGTGGCTATTCTGGCATTAGTGGATATAGCGGCATATCAGGTTATTCTGGTATTTCGGGATACAGCGGATCTGGCATTAGCGGATATAGTGGTTCTGGTATTTCAGGATATTCAGGAACATCAGGCTGGTCTGGCATCTCTGGCTGGTCTGGCTACTCTGGCATTAGCGGTGCATCAGGCACTTCAGGTTGGTCTGGCTATAGTGGTTATTCAGGCACATCAGGTTGGTCAGGTATTTCTGGTTGGTCAGGCTACTCTGGTACATCGGGTTGGTCAGGCATATCAGGCTATTCTGGATACTCTGGAACTTCTGGTTTTAGCGGTTATTCAGGAATTTCTGGTTATAGCGGAATTTCTGGTTACTCAGGCATTTCTGGCTATTCAGGAGTATCAGGTTTATCAGGATATTCAGGATCAGGTATTAGTGGGTATAGCGGATTTTCTGGTTTTAGTGGCGCACAAGGTACATCCATTAATATCAAAGGAACTGTTGCAACTCCAGCAGATTTACCAGCAACAGGCAATCAAGTTAATGATGCCTATATTGTTACTTCCAATGGCGATCTCTATGTATGGAATGGCACAGCTTGGTTTAACGCTGGTCAAATTGTAGGTACATCGGGCTATTCAGGTTACTCTGGAACATCAGGATTTTCTGGTATTTCTGGCTACTCTGGCACAAGTGGATTTAGCGGTATCTCTGGTTATAGTGGCACAAGTGGCTATAGTGGATTCTCAGGTATCTCTGGTTATTCAGGCTCTGGTGTAAGTGGATATAGCGGTTGGTCTGGTATATCAGGTTGGTCTGGCTATTCGGGCTATAGTGGCACTTCTGGCTACTCTGGTACATCAGGCTGGTCTGGGTACTCAGGAACTTCTGGCTGGTCTGGAATCAGCGGATATAGCGGTTATTCTGGCACTTCAGGATGGTCTGGTATTAGCGGTTTTTCTGGTTATTCTGGAAGCGGTGTATCTGGTTATAGCGGATACAGCGGAAGTGGTGTGTCAGGTTATTCGGGATATTCGGGCTATTCAGGATTAGGTCTATCAGGCTATTCAGGCTACTCTGGACTTTCTGGAACATCAGGTTATTCTGGAACATCAGGATTTTCTGGCTATTCTGGAAGTGGCATAAGTGGATTCTCTGGATATAGCGGATCTGGTATTTCTGGTTACTCAGGCTATAGTGGATTAGGTATATCAGGTTATTCTGGTTATTCAGGATATTCTGGCGCTGTTGGTGCTGGCGGAACTATTGGTAACTGGGGTTCTTTCTATGACACTACAAACCAAACTGCATCAAGTACAACTTCTGCTTACACTATTGCTATTGGAAATACTGATCCTAATAGCACAGGTGTAAGTATTGTTTCTGGCAATCAAATTACTTTTGCCAATGCTGGTGTTTACGACATTCAATATTCAGTTCAATTTCAAAATACAGGAACTGGTTCAGGAAATGACAATGTAGATATTTGGATTAGAGTAAACGGAACTGATGTAGCAGATTCAAATAGCATATTCAATACTCCTAGAGCACAAGGTGGCACTAATGGTTATTTAATTGCTGTTACCCCATATACTTTAAAACTAAATGCAGGTGATTATGTTCAGTTAATGTGGGCTGTTACTTCCACAGGTATTTCTATTGTTACTACTGGAGCACAAACCAATCCAACTGTTCCAGTTACACCCGGTGTAATTGTTTCTGCTGCACAAATAATGTACACCCAATCTGGATATAGCGGTATATCAGGCTACAGCGGAAAATCTGGTTTTTCAGGTTACAGCGGATCAGGCATTTCTGGATTTAGTGGCTATAGCGGTATAAATGGCGCAACTGGTACTTCAGGTTATTCTGGATACTCTGGTACAAACGGTTCTACTGGTACAAGCGGTTATAGCGGTTACAGCGGAATTAACGGATCAACTGGTATTTCTGGTTATTCAGGCTATTCAGGTTTAAATGGTGCAACAGGAACATCTGGTTATAGCGGTTATTCAGGGGCTACTGGAGCAACTGGAACATCTGGTTATTCTGGTCAAAACGGTGCAACCGGCACTTCTGGGTATTCTGGTTATTCAGGACAAAACGGTGCAACTGGAACAAGCGGATACAGCGGATATTCTGGACAAAATGGATCTACAGGAGCTACGGGTACATCGGGCTACAGCGGATATTCAGGAGCTACGGGTTCTGCTGGACCATCTAATGTACTTAACTCTACAGCTACAAGCTCTAATACTAACTATTATTTGGTTGGCGTAAGTGCTACGGGATCTAACCAAACTCCATATAGCAATACTTCTGTTTATTACAATGGTAGTAATGGATATTTGTATGCAGTAGCTCATCAATCTACCTCTGATGAAAGATTAAAATATAACTGGAGAGATTTGCCAAATAACTTTATTGAACAGCTTGCACAAGTCAAACATGGTATTTATGACCGTATTGATATGCAAGATACTCAGGCTGGTGTTTCTGCTCAGTCATTGGAAGCTGTTTTAAAAGAAACTATTTCAGAAAACGCACAAGGCTACAAAACTGTAAATTATGGTAATGCAGCATTAGTTTCTGTTATAGAATTAGCAAATGTGGTTCTCAAGCTTAAACAAGAGGTTGAGGAATTAAAAAACAAACTATAAGGATTAGTGATGCAATCCCCAAAGTATTCGGTAGTGATACCGACTTACAATAATTGTGAGAAATATCTAAAACCCTGTATTGATTCAATAATCAAATACACCAAAATGACTGACATAGAGTTGGTCATTTCTGCTAATGGATGCACAGATAATACAAGAATTTATTTGTATTACTTACAAAGTGCAATACCAAATATAAAAGTAGTATGGAATCATGCCGCATTAGGTTTTGCTAAAGCAACTAATGAAGGCATTAAAGCTTCTTCTTGTCCTAAAATAGTGTTGCTTAACAATGACACTTTGTTGCTAGAACAACCAAAAAACCAATGGTTAAATAAACTAGATGATTATCATGCAGATATATCTTCAGTTTTAACTTTACATTCTCCAATCACAAATCAAAAATTTGCTGTATTTTTTTGCACAATGATTGATAGAAATGTATTTAAAACTATTGGACTGTTAGATGAATCTTTTGAAACTGGTGGATGTGAAGATATAGATTTTTGCTATAGAGCAGATCAAAATGGTTTTAGTCTTGTAGATGTTGGTTCTAAAGGTGATTTTCCTATTTACCATGTAGCAGAAGGAACAGTTCATGATCCTGAATTGGTATCAGATTGGGAGCAAAAGTTTCATAAAAATGAATTGAAACTGGCTAAAAAATACAATATGGATCACTATAGATATTTGTTATCAAATAACTATGAGAGAGCAGTATTCTTAAAAGGTGATCCAGTATTCCCTAGAGAAACTACTAGATATGAATGGGCTAATAACAATCTTGATGATAGAACTAATCTAATAGAGATTGGCTGTTCTACAGGCTATGGAAGCCAGTTTTTTCCAATCTATTATGACTATATTGGGTTAGATTATGATCCTATTATTGTGCAAGTGGCTAAAGAACAAGAATGGGGTTTCAATAGAAACTTTGTTCATGCTGACATTAATAACTATGATTTAGGTATAGCGGCTACTATTGTTGCTTTTGAGGTAATAGAGCATTTAGACAATGGTTTAGAAATTATTGAAATGCTTAAACAAAAGTGCCATAGACTATTGATTTCTGTTCCTTGGAATGAGCCAAAAGGTTTTTGGGGTGAGCATCACAAATTGCATGGTTTAAATGAAAGTCATTTTCCAGACTTTACTTTTAAATATATAAATCATGCAGGACAAATATCAGATATGCCACAAGCTATTACACCTGAAAACCCAAGTAATTTAATGCTTTGTAGGTGGGACAATGAGTAAAGTTTTATGTTCAATAGCTACTAGGGGTAGATACTTTAGTACGCTACCTATGGTTTTGCAAGCTGTTATTAATCAAACTTGGCTACCCAATAAAGTAGTTATTTTTGATGACAATGATGAACCTCAAGACATGCGACAAGAGTTCATTTATCAGCATTTATTTCAACAAATGCAGATTAAAGGCATTGAATGGGAATGGCTGTTTGCTGATAAAAAAGGACAGCACCATATTCATCAAAAAGCCAACCTGATGGGGTATGAATGGGTTTGGCGGGTAGATGATGACTGCGTTCCAGAGCCTACAGTTCTTCAAAGTCTGTATAGCCATGCTACACAGTTTCCTAATGTTGGTGCTGTTGGTGGTTCTATCATTACTGGAGAACCAATAAATGCTCATAAATCTACAGGGTTAATAAAAAATATTGATTCTGAACCTAATATTCAATGGGATTTTATTAAGGGAATTAAAGAGGTAGAACATTTACATTGTTCTTTTTTATACAGGGCTGGTATTCATGACTACAACCTAGGATTATCTAGAGTAGCCCATAGAGAAGAAACTTTGTTTACTTTTGGTTTATACAAAAAGGGCTATAAACTGTTAACTGTTCCCTATGCAACATCTTGGCACATGAAAAATCCTCAAGGCGGAATTAGGGCAGAAACCAAAAAGGAAATGTTTGACCATGACGAGCAAATTTTCAGAAACCACATTAGCTATAGTGGGAGTACTATTGTGGTACTTAATGGTGGTCTTGGGGATCACATTGTGTTCAATCGTATATTGCCTGAGATTCATAACCCAATTGTTTTTGGCTGCTATCCTGAAATTATTAAAAGTCATTCTATAGCTGAAGCACAAAACCTTTTTGGTAGCCTAGATCAATGGAATATCTATGCCAAAATGGATCAATGGAAATGGACTAATAGTCTAGAAAATGCTTACAGAAAGCTTTATCTATGATCCTAATACATCCTTTTGCAAAACCATTAAGAAATGGTAAAGAAAACCCAAAAAACTATCCTTATTGGAAAGAATTAATTGATTTAATTGATGAGCCAATAGTTCAAATTGGTGTTGAAGGAGAAAAACAATTAGTCCCAGATTTTCGTAAAAATTTGTCAATTTTAGAACTTAGGCATTTACTTGATGAATGTCGTACTTGGATTGGAATTGATAGTTTTTTTCAACACCTTGCATGGGATTGCAAAAAGTCAGGAATAGTTCTTTGGTCAGTATCTGACCCATTAATTTTTGGTCACAAAGAGAATACCAATTTACTCAAAGATAGGGTATATTTAGCTCAAAATCAATTTCTTTGGTGGGATTTTACTGAGCACAATCCAGATGCTTTTGTGAAGCCTGAAGAAATTTTGAAGTGTTTAAAGGCTTAACATGGAATTGTTTATGGATTCGATAGAAGAAGTGGTACACGATACGGAAACTAGACTATCAGTTCATGAAGCTGTATGTGCAGAAAGATATGAAGGTATTCAATCTTCTTTTGACAAAGGTGTTCAAAGGATGCAAAAAATTGAATACATGCTTTACTTTGTTATCTTTTCGGTATTGTTTGGCAAAGAATTTGTTATTGATTTAGTTAAGCATTATTTATTGGAGAAATAAAATGTTCTCAAAACTTTGTGCATTACTTCGCAAGAAGCCAGAAGTATTAGCTGTAGAGCCAATTTTTCCAATAAAAAAACGCCCTACAATTAAAAAA
>Ga0214166_1000623_pt1 | contig 17351 bp, 17 predicted proteins | sample TroBogepilimnion_27_FD_153005 | JGI IMG/M metagenome (GOLD analysis project Ga0214166, IMG submission 153005) | Freshwater microbial communities from Trout Bog Lake, WI - Practice 18AUG2009 epilimnion v3 | ecosystem: Environmental > Aquatic > Freshwater > Lake > Epilimnion/Euphotic zone ...
CAACCGACTCAACCTCAAAATTACGCTCCGATGGGAGGAGATTTCAGTTCAAATTGGTTAAATCAGCTACAACAATTCAATGATTCGATGCAAAATTTGCCAGCAGACAAACCCAATTCTTTGTTTGGAATATAAAATATGGACGAGAACGATATTCAAATAGACGAGCAAGACGATGGTTCAGCCATTGTCGATATGCCTGACCTCCCGACTGAGGAGCAAGAGGACGGCTCTGCTATTATCACCTTGGACGATGGCCCTGAATTCAATCCTGAGTTCTACGACAACCTTGCGGACACAATCGACAGCGGAGAGTTGTCGCAGTTGGTGTTCCGATACCTTGACCTGCTAGAGTCGGACAAGGAAGCCCGATCGCTCCGCGACAAGCAGTACGAGGAAGGAATCAAACGCACGGGTTTAGGAAACGATGCTCCCGGCGGCGCTACGTTCATGGGCGCGTCCAAGGTCGTTCACCCTGCTATGGCTGAGGGCTGCGTGGACTTTGCCGCCCGCGCCATCAAAGAGATGTTCCCACCCGATGGGCCTGTCAAGACCAAGATTCTTGGCAAGAATGACGATATGAAGCAGGATTCAGCCTCACGCAAGGCTGAGTACCTTAACTGGCAGATCACCGAGCAGATCGAAGAGTTCCGCGACGAGCAGGAAGTCCTGTTGACTCAGTTGCCAATGGGCGGCTCGCAATACTTCAAGCTATGGTTTGATGAGGAAAAGAAACGCCCCTGCGTGGAGTTTGTTCCGATCGATCGCATCATCCTTCCGTTTGCGGCTACCAACTTCTACACCGCTTCTCGAGCGGCTGAGATTCACGAGATTACCCAGTACGAGTTCGATCGACGGGTGCGATCTGGAATGTATCGGGACATCGGAATCGTCAAGGCGACCGAAAGCCTAGAGATGTCTGGCGTTCAAAAAGCCAATAACAAGGTCGAGGGGAAACAGTTCGAGACCAACAAGGACGGTTTGCGAAAGGTTTATCACATCTACACTTACCTTGAGTTGGAAGACGACAAAAAGACCAAGGGCAAGTCAGCCCCTTATATCCTGATGATTGATGAGTTGGATCAGGAAGTCTTGGGTCTATACCGCAATTGGGAAGAGCAAGACAAGACGATGACCAAGCTGGACTGGATCGTTGAGTTCAAGTTTATCCCTTGGCGTGGAGCGTACGCGATCGGTCTGCCGCACTTAATTGGCGGGCTATCAGCGGCGCTCACAGGCTCGCTACGGGCTTTGCTTGACTCTGCCCACATCAATAACGCCGCCACGATGCTGAAGCTCAAGGGCGCTAAAATGAGCGGTCAGAGCCAGCAGATCGATGTCACCCAAGTGGTAGAGATCGAGGGCGCTCCCGGCGTTCAGGATATTAAACAGATCGCCATGCCGATGCCGTTTAATCCCCCGTCCCAAGTTTTGTTTGAGTTGTTGGGATGGTTGGATCAAGCCACCAAGGGCGTGCTGACCACTAGCGAAGAGAAGATTGCCGACATCACCTCAAACGCCCCTGTGGGAACGACTCAGGCGCTGATCGAGCAAGGCGCGGCGGTATTCTCGTCGATCCATGCGCGACTGCACTCGGCTCAGGCTCGGGTACTAAAAATTCTCTGTCGGTTAAACCGTTGGCACTTCGATGACATGAAGAAGGCTGACGTTATTACGGACTTGGATATTAGCCGTGATGACTTTGCCAAAAACACGGACATCGTTCCTGTTTCCGACCCGCACATTTTCTCCGAAACTCAGCGCATGGCTCAAAACCAAGCTATCTTGGCTTTGGCTGAAAAGCACCCAGACCAGTTCAACATGAACACTGTCTTGGCTCGGGTTATGAAGCAGATGAAGATTCCGAATATCAACGAACTGCTGAAGGACACCCCATCCCCTGAGCAGCGCACCTCTGCGGATGAAAACGCGGCGATGATCATTGGTCAACCAGCCTATGCCTACATCCAACAGGATCACATTGCTCACATTCAGGATCACCTTCAATTTTCGATGAACCCGTTCTTGGGGCAGTCGCCGTTTGCTGACCCGAATTACCTTAACAACGTAATCGAACACCTCAAGCAGCACATGACCCTGTGGTATCTCAATCGGGCTAATGGGTACGTTGAGCAATCGGTTGGCAAGCCCATAGCTAACTATGACGACCCCAACCTTACCCCAGAGATTGATAAGCTATACACAACCTCGGGCGCTCACGTTATGTTGGATACTCAGCAGGTATTTAGCCAGTTTGCCCCTGCCTTCCAGCAAATCATGCAGATGGCTCAACAGCGCAATCAGCCCCCACCGTTACCCCCAGACGCTCAGGTGGTCAAGGATACGGCTATGGCTGAGACCCAACGCAAGGCGCAGAAGGATCAGCAAGACGTACAGATCGATCAGGCGCGTATGCAGATCGAATTGCAAAAACATCAGATGGACAATCAGACCAAGATTGCCATTAAGAATGCTGAATTGACCCACAAGACAATTCAGAACAACGCGGACAACCAATCCGAAGAGCGGCAGAACCTGATGGATAACCAAACCCAACTGGCTGCCCAAAACCAACCCAACCAAGGAGTAAATCCAAATGTCTAAGAGCGATGCAGATCAACGTAGCGAATTCGTCCCCCAACGCAAGCGTATTGCTATGGGTGAAAAGTTAAACGGAACTAGCTTAAAGGGTCATGGCAGCAGCAAGCCTCGCGGCGGTCTGTCCCAAGCCCCTAGCAAGAAAAGCAAATGATTGGCCGCATAATCAATCGGATTAAGGTCAAGCAAGCCGAAATCAAGGAATCCCTAGCCACGGGGAATCCACCAGATTTCAACGCATATCAGCGGCTAGTAGGTGTGTATATGGGCTTAGAGCAAACGCTTGAGATCATAGAAAACTTACTAGACGAGGATAAAAACGGAGAATAAACCCTCCAATTTTGTGGCTGCGCTGCAAAGCGCTTAAAGAATGCACCTGAAAGTATGGTGCGAAGGAGTCGATGTGGAAGATAAGAAGATAGAGAAGTTTGCTCTAGTTAAATCCAAGCCAGACGCAAAAGCACTGGCATGGGCTTTCCCTGATGTTGAATGTGGGATGACCCCTTACGGCGGTCGGATCATTGTTCAACTGCTGCGAGTCAAGAAAAAGACGGACGGCGGGATCCTCCTCATTGAGGAAGACAGGGAAGCTGAGAAGTGGAACAACATGATCGGCAAGATCGTGGAGATTGGCCCCCTAGCGTTCAAGAACCGAGACACCATGAAAGAGTGGGTCGAAGGCGTTTGGGCGAAGAAAGGGGACTACGTTCGCGTTCCGCGCTACGGCGGTGACCGTTGGGAAGTCAAGGTAGAGGGCGACGATGATCCTGTACTGTTTATGACCATCAACGACCACGAGTTAATTGCCAAGGTGACGGGCAACCCGTTGTCATTCAAGGCATTTATTTAATCTAGGGAGTACAAATAATGTCAGAAAATGACAAAAATTCGCAAAAGGAAGAGGAATTTTTGGTTTCTGAAGCAAATGACGGCTCGGCTACGGTCGATTTGCCCGAAAATTTAGCTTTTGATTCCGAAAACGACCCTCAAGATGACGATAAGGAGCCTGTAGAGGCTGCGGAAGGCGGTTCAATAGACGATGAACCCTCTGACGCTGATGATGAGGAGCTTCGGGTCGCCAAACGAAATAAACGAAAGGCGAAAAAAGATTTAATCCGCAAGACGAATGCGGAAAAAGACGCTCGATTAATGGCTTTACAGCGCGAGAATGAGGAATTCAAGCGTCGTTTGTCCATGTTGGAGCGGAACACCAAGGCTGCCGACATCACCCGTATTGAGAAGAACATTGACGATGCGAGTGTTCGGCTCGAATACGCCAAAATGAAGTTGGCAGAGGCTACCCAGTCCCAAGACGGGCAGGGCATGGTTGAAGCGCAAACCTTGTGGCAGAACGCCCAAGAAGAGATTCGCAACCTCAACATTTTGAAGCAGCGAGCCGACCATGAGTATCGCAATCCACCCCAACAGCAACAAGCGCCTGATCCTACGATTCAGCGTTTAGCCACGGAATGGATGCAAAAGAACCCTTGGTATCAACCAAACGGTTCTGACCGATACAGTCAGGTAGCCAAAAAGATTGATGAAATGATGGTCGCAGATGGTTACAATCCCAAAAACCGAGGTTATTGGGTTGAGTTAACAAAAAGGTTGCAAAGTGCTGCGCCAGAGTTATACAATCAGGATGACGATGATTCCACTGAGGTTAGAAGACCGAGGAATGTTGTGGCTAGTAGCGGACGAGAAGCATCAGCAGCTTATGGGGGCGTAAATCGCAACCAGTTCGTCCTTTCCCCAGATCGGGTAAAGGCGATGAAAGAAGCTGGTGCTTGGGAAAACCCAGTCCGCAAGAAAAAGATGATCGAGCAATTTATTTCGTTCGATCGTGCCAACAAACGTTAATCCAAGGGGAATAAATCATGGAATCAAGACTCAAAAAATCTTTGAACGCAGCAGGACGCGAAGACCGATCTAACGGGGAAGCTAACCGAGCAGCGGCGGAGGAAAAGTTAATTTCTAAGCAGGAACGCCGCAGGGCGTGGAGCGAGGAGTTAACACAATCAGCATTGCCGAAGTTAACACCGATGGATGGTTGGCACTTGTGCTGGCTTTCCACCACGAATTCGTACGACAGCATTGATAAGCGTATGCGTATGGGCTACATACCTGTGAAAGCAGACGAGTACCCCGGGTATGACGATTATCGAGTTAAGTCTGGTGAACACACTGGATTTATCTCATGCAATGAGATGTTATTGTTTAAATTGCCGATGGAAATATATCAGGACATTATGCTTTATCAGCACCACGAGCGTCCGCAAGAGGAAGCTGAAAAGATTAAGGTTCAGGTAGAAAATCTCCAAGGCGGTCGAGACAGCAACGGTCGTCCGTTACTCCAAGTTGAAGGTGAAGGCTTCGGTTCTATTGAACAGCAAACCAACAGAACCCCGCAATTCGCGGGATAAGGAGTTACGATGAGTGCAGTATCAGCTCCGTTTGGCTTGCGCCCTGCTTTCCACCCCTCTGGTCTGGATCGCGCTCAGGCGCTTGCTGGCGGCATTAGTTCGGGGTTCTCCTCGAACATTTATAAAGGGCAACCTGTTGCGTACGGTGTTGCTGGAAACTCTGGTACGAACGGAACGATTCAACCTGCCACTGCTGGCAGCGCTTGGGTTGGTGCGTTCGCGGGTGTCCAGTGGACTGACACGACTGGTCGCTCTCGTGTTTCTAACTACTGGCCAGCAAATACCGCTTACACGGCGGGAACTTGCACCGCCTATTTCTACAATGATTCCAACATCGTTTATGAAATTCAGGCGAATGGCTCGATGACTCAATCTTCCATCGGTGGCGAGTACAACTTCAGTTCAGACATTGCCAATGGTTCTTCGACCACTGGTTTGTCGAGCTGCACGTTGAACGCCAGCAGCGCTGTCGCTAACGGTTCCCAAGGTCAAATGCGAGTCGTTGACCTTGCTCCGTATGTTGATAACGCTTGGGGCGATGCGTACACAATCGTGCGTGTCGTGTGTGCCTACTCACAATTCTTCGGTAACTTTACCGCAGTTGTGTAATTAAGGAGTAATTTAAAATGGCAGCACCGATGAGAAGTACAGACTTCCGTTCGATCGTTGAGCCAATTCTCAACGAATGTTTCGATGGAGTCTATGATCAACGCGCGGACGAATGGAGCCGCGTGTTCCGTGAAGAGGACGGTATTCCTCGTAATTACCATGAAGAGCCTGTCCTTTACGGATTTGGCGCAGCGCCACAATTGCCTGACGGTACGCCTGTAACGTATCAACAGGGTGGTGTGTTGTTCCTCAAGCGTTACCTGTACAAGGTATATGGTTTAGCGTTCGCGCTGACCAAAGTGCTTGTGGAAGACGGCGACCATATTCGCATTGGTCAAACTTATGCCCGTCACTTGGCGCAATCCTTGGTTGAAACCAAAGAATTGTTAGCTGCGAACGTGCTTAACACGGCCTTCAACAGCGCCTATCCGGGCGGCGACGGTGTATCTTTGATCAACACCGCGCACCCGATCGTCAACGGCACTTTCAGCAACCAACTGGCGACCGCTGCGGTTCTTTCGCAAACGTCGTTAGAGCAAATGCTGATCCAAGTCCGTCAGGCGGTGGACAACAACGGTAAGAAGATTCGATTGGTTCCTCGCCAATTGATCGTCGCGCCGGGCAACATCTTCCAAGCGGAAGTGTTGTTGAAGTCCGTTCTCCGCGCTGGCAACGCCAACAACGACATCAACCCAGTGAAATCCATTGGGCTGTTGGATGAGGGCGCTGCTGTCCTGTCACGTTTGACCTCGTCCACCGCTTGGTGGGTGCAGACGGATGCTCCAGAGGGCTTCAAGCTCCTGATGCGCCGTCGTTTGGAAAAGACGATGGAAGGCGACTTCGAGACCGACTCAATGCGCTACAAAGCGACCGAACGTTACGACATCGGCTTCACCGATCCTCGTTGCGCTTACGGTACGCCCGGAGTGTAATCACATGGGGGCTGTGTAACAGCAGCCCCTTTCTTTCAACCGAGTGGTTCAAGCCACAGGGAGATTAAAATGCCTCAATTTAGTGATGATTTATTCTTGGGTACTGCCCAAGGGTACATTGGTACGAACAATACCAATTCCGAGGCTGTTATCACTGGTTCCGTTTCGGGAACCACGATGACGGTCACTGCTATGAACTCTGGTGATTCTTTGGTTCTGGGACAATACGTCAACGGAACTGGCATCACCGCTAACTCTTACATTACAGCTTTTGTATCTGGCGCTGGCGGCACTGGTACTTATACCTTGAGCCAATCTTCGTCAGCCACTGGCTCAATCACGATTTACGCCTCTGGCAACGCGGGTCTTGGCGATCCTTCACCGATGGAAGTTGGTGTCGGCCCATTAGGACGCGAGTATGTCTGGGACTTAATTCCTCAAACCTTGCAAGCGGCTAACATTGCTGCTTCGCAAACCCCTGCTGCTGCGGGCAACTTAACCTTGACCGCTGGCACTTCCGCTAAGTCTGTGGTTCGTACTGATGGCACGACCGTTATCCAATTGGATACGCCTCGCGCTGTTAGCGTGACCCAAGTCACTGCGGGTACTGGTCGAAACTTCACCGTCTCTGGTTATGACTACTACGGTCAAGCCATGAGCGAAGTGATTGCCTCAACTGCTGGTTCTACGATCAGCGGTAACAAGGCTTTCTACCAAATCTCCAGCATTGCGGTATCTGGCGGTACGACCACTGCGGTCACTGTCGGAACGACCGATAAGTTGGGATTGCCATTGCGTGTATTCGATGCTGGTTACTTGGTGCGAGTGGGTTGGAACAACACCCTAGCCAATGACGCTGGCACGTTTGCTGCGGCTGATATGACTACCCCTGCCACTTCGTCAACTGGCGATGTGCGTGGTACTTATCTGCCATCGAGCGCAACTGACGGCAAGAAGCGTTTGGTTGTGGTTATTGCTCTGCCCGGTATTGCTGCTGGCCCCAATGCTACCCGCACTGGTGCTCTCGGCGTAACTCAAGCCTAATAGGAGGCTGACATGGCTGAATTTAAACCAATGGTGAAAATGTACACCGATGAGCCATCAGTTATCCTGAAGCTCAAGAAAGGTGGCAAGGTTCACTCCAAGCACCACGAAGGTCATGGTCATCACTCGATGCACCATGCCACTAGTGGAATGACTCATGGCGTAAAGGCTGCTTTCCATGCGGAAGCTGGTAAGTCTCCTAAGAAACCATCGATGGCTGAACGTCGTAAGGCGATGAACCCACAACTCTACAAGAAGGGTGGGAAAGTTGCTCACAAGATGGACGGCGGCATGATGGGCGCTGCTCCTGCTGCTGGAGCGCAAGCCCCTGCAATGGGCGGCGGCATGAACCCAATGGCGATGGCTGCCTTGGCTAAGATGGCTCCAGCCATTCGCGCCGCTCGCGCCGCTCAAGTGCGTAAAGCTCTTGCTGGTCTTCAAGGTCAAGGGCAACAAATGCCAATGGCTAAGAAAGGCGGCAGCATTGCCAAACACGTCAAGGCTCTTGAGAAAGAGTTACATCACCACGAGAAGTTGGACATGGCTCATGCCCATCCGAAACATCATAAGCACGGTGGTATGCACCACAAGGCTGATGGTGGAGCGATTGATAAGGCAGAGACCAAGACCACGCTCAAAAACAGCGTCAAGCCTTTTGCTAAAACCAAAATCGATGATGGTCAACATCACGATAAGGTTCACGGCTCTGGTGAGATTAAGGAAGGCGTACCAGCGGGCTACAAGCACGGCGGCAAAGTGCATCGCGTCTCTGGTCACCCAGAAGGCACGCACGCTCACCACAAGGCGATGGCTAAACACCACGCTAAGATGGCTGAGGGTGGATCGGCGCACCATGCCAAAATGTGCGAACACCACAAGCACATGGCTAAAATGTGCAAGGGTGGCAAGTACGCGATGGGCGGCACGATCGAAGGCAACGAAGGCAAGTTTGAAAATACCTACGTTGTGGACGGCGATCACCGCGACACCGCGCACGGCACTGGCGGCGTGAAAATGGCTAATGCTGGTGGATTCAAGCATGGTGGCAAAGCCCATCACGGCATGAAACACCACAAGGTGCACCATAAGGCGACTGGCGGCTCAATTCCTGCTGCCTCTAGTAAAAACCGACATGAAGATCATCTGAAGGGTGATACTTATGAAGGCGGCAACTGGGAAAATCGCCCTGCCAACACCTCAACCGCTGGCGTTAAAGGCACTAAGACTGGTGAAGTCAAGGAAGCCAACGCAGGTGGTTTCAAGCGTGGAGGTCATGCCTCAAAAAAAGCCTACGCCACAGGGGGTAATGTTGTAGATGATGGTAAGGCAGTAAAGATGCCCCATCACTTCATCAGCAAACCTGTGGCGAATAGCTTGCAATCTGGCACTTTCCGCAAGGGTGGAAAAGTAAAAAAGTTTGCTGACGGCAGTTCAGCGCAAAGCTCAAGTCCTGCTAGACCTTATGATCCTAGCAACGACCCAATGCTGCAACGCATGAACCAAGCCGTCGGTGACTCTTCAGCCTCCGAAACCAAGGATAACGAAGACTTCCGCAACGCAATGTTGAGTCTCCCACGAGACTTGTACAACAAAGCAATGCAACTGAAAAATCGTTATCTCCCTAGTGACGACGGCGCTGTTACCAAGACGAAAGAATCGGTAACAGTATCCCCACCCAAAAGCCCTACTCCAAAGAGGAAGGGTGGAAAGATTCATCGCAAGCAATTAGGTGGTTGGTGTTAAACCAAGAGGGGGGCTTCGGCTCCCCCGCTTTTTAAAAGGACAGAATATGAGTAATGGAATTGTCTCATCGGTAACCCGTGGTGGTGCATCTGAACCATTTGATTTGCAAGTTGCTCGTGGCCAAATATTAGGTCATAGCACTGTAAGTTTGTTTGGTTATCAAGCATCTATTACCACAACATCTATCCCAGTTTGGGAAAATGCTACAACTTATACTTACCCAACATCGGCAACTACTTTGACTGTAGCAAGTAGCTCTGCTACTGATGTTTCTCCAGCACAAGTTTTAATTAGTGGCTTGGATGCTAACTACAACCCTATTTCAGAAACCGTTGTTTTGACAGGTACTACTGGCGTTACAACAGTCAACAGTTATTTCCGCGTCAATAGTTTGCTTATGACTGGCGTTGCGTCAGGTCAAACATCCAATGTCGGTGTAATTACTGCAAAACAATCAAGCAACATTCTTGCCCAGATCAATGCTGGTATTGGTAAGTCACAAAGTATGATTTACACAATTCCTGCTGGGTATACATTTTATCTAGATTGGGTTGAGGTTAATTCTTCAAACAGTTATACAGGTAGCACATTTTTAACCTATAAAGTTTTTGCCAAAAATAACAACAATGGTGTCACATTAAATGTGTTGCAACAGCCTTTTGTTGCTTTGTATACGGCAAATAGGTCATATGATCCGTTCGCTTATAGTGAAAAAACTGATATTCAGTGGCAATTAGTCACCAACACTGGAACAGTAGCCGCAGGTATTATCGTTACTGGTAAATTGATTCAGAATAACAACAACACTACTGGCGTAGGTACTTAATCATGCCTAGCAAATCCAAATCTCAACATAATTTGATGGAAGCCGCCGCTCATACCAAAGGTGGTTATGGTGGCGTTCCTCAAAAAGTAGGTAAGGAATTTGTAAAAACTGACGAAGGAAAGAAGTTTAAAAGTGGCGGTTTGTATGAAAACATCCACCGTAAACAAGAGAGGATAAAGCGTGAAAAAGCTCAAGGACTACCTGTTGAACATATGCGTAAGGTAGGCAGCAAGGGCGCTCCTACTGCGGATGCCTTTAAAGAAGCCGCAAAGACCGCCAAACACGCTCACGGTGGTGGGGTTAGCTTATCAGTCGGTCGCGGTGAGAAATTGCCAGCCTCAAAGGGCGCAGGACTGACCGCAAAGGGTCGAGCCAAGTACAACCGAGAGACTGGATCGCACTTGAAAGCGCCTCAGCCCCAAGGCGGCCCTCGACGCAAGTCTTTTTGCGCTCGCATGGAGCCAATTGCTCGCAGCAGTGAGAAAGGTAGTCGCGCTCGAGCGTCAATGCACCGATGGAATTGCCCCGGTTGGTAAAGGAGAAAATTATGGAACCGTCTATAAATGCTCGCAGTTTGTACGCCAAGACTTATGCAAAGCATGGAAAAACAATTGGTCAATCAAAAGATGCCCAAAGAAAAGCATACGAAGCTGTTGAAAAAAAACACGGGGAAGACATGCTTGAAAAGTTGAAAGCTTTTCATAAGGCAAACGAGCGCGGCGAAGATGGTGAGGAAAAGTCAACACCTCACGGCATCAAACCAAACATTGATTGGTACAAAAAAGGTGGAAAGATTAGCACCGCAGAACACAAAAACCCTAAACACAAAGGGTGGTAATTTATGGCTTACAGCGGAACGGTTGGTCAAACGGTAATAACTGTCCAAAACTTCATTGATCAGGGCGCTCGTTTATCGGGAAAACTGGCTGAAGAGTTGACGGTTGAGCAGGTTCAGGGTTCTAAACAAGCCCTGTTCTTTGTTTTGAGCAACTTAATCAATCAGGGCATCAATTATTGGGCTATAAACAAGAAAGTTTATGGCTTAATTCCTGATCAATACGAATATTTACTGCCTGTTGGTGGTGTAGACGTACTGAATGCGCTGTATCGCCGTTTAAATCGACCTACCCCTACGCAAGGCGGCGGTTATTTTGGCTCTGATGGTAACGTTGGACTGGCTTTTGACAACAATATTTACACCTCTGATGCGCAAAGCACTCCCAATGGGTACATTGGTGTCAATTTCGGCACGAATAATCCTGTTTATGCAGGGTCAATTGGTATCCTTCCTGCCGTTTCTGGCTCATTCCATATACTTTTGGAGTGGAGTTTTGACGGAATTACATGGAATCTACTCCAAGACACAGGCGTAACGACTTGGGTTAGCGGAACTTGGCTTTGGTATGACATAGACCCGGGTCAAACGTGCCAGTATTACCGTATGCGCGAGACTTCTGGCAACATTTTGAACGTTGCCGAGTTCTATGTCGGCAACAACTCGACCGAGGTGACGATGGCGCGGTTAAACCGCGATGACTACACCAACTTGCCGAACAAGAACTTTACGGCTAACCAACCCTATCAGTATTGGTTCAACCGAACGATTCCCCAAGCTACTATCACGTTATGGCCTGCCCCATCTGACCCATTTGTGCAGATGACCATTTGGTATTCGCGTCAAATTATGGATGTGGGCGATCTAAATGGTCAGCTTGAGATTCCCCAACGATGGAACATGGCTATTCAGTTCCTGTTGGCGCATCAGATGTCGATGATTTTGCCCGGCGTTGAGTTAGACCGCATTGATTACTTAGATAAACAGGCGCAAACTTACTTTACAATGGCTGAGAACGAAGAAAGAGACAAGTCTCCGATCTACTTTTCGCCTAATATACTTCCGTATACACGCTAATGATTGGATATAAAAAGCCACCTTGATGGCTCAGGGAAGGACTCACTAATGCCAATATTTCTTGACACACGAGGCAATGCGGTAATAGCGATCTTTATCTGCGACCGATGCAGGATGAAAAGACCAATTATTGAAGCGATGCCTGATCCAAATTTCAGTGGGCTTAAAGTGTGTTCCCAAGGCTGCGCGGACAATAAAGACCCCTACCGTTTACCTGCTCGGCAGACTGAAAGAATTACGTTGCAATACCCACGCCCAGACGTTAGTGTTGCGGTTAATCCGAACGACATCGTTACTCAGCCTTTTGGTGGGTATGTGTTAAGTACGGAACAGAGCGGGCAGACACCATCGCAAGATGGCAACCAAGAACTTATTGAGACACAACCATAATGGCACAAGTTTCGATTACGCAATTGCCTCAAGCCCAAGCCCTGTCGGGCACGGAGTCTGTTCCTATCGTCCAAAATGGCGTGACGGTGCAGACCACGACTGGGGCTATTTCGGGTGCGGGTGCGCTTAACTATCCCTTCCTGACCGTTGGAACTTCGGGTCTGACCCAAGCCCGATACATCGCGGTTGGGTCTGGTTTGTCAACCACCGACAACGGCGCAGGAAACTCGTTGCAGATTAACCTGACTGGCGCCGCTAGTTCATTAGATAGCAGCGGCAACGGAATTCAAGTCAAAACAAACATCAACACGGTCACCAATCGATCAATCGCAGTTGGTAGTGGATTGACAATAACAAACGCAGACGGAACCGCAGGGAATCCCACGGTTGGTTTAAGCACGTTCTTGCAGAACTTTAATTCCCTAACTGGCACTGGAATCTTGGCGATTCAGAGTGGGTCGGTGGGCAAGATCAACATCCTCGGCACTACCAATCAGATTGGCGTGTCGGGCGGTGATGGGTCTTCAAACGTAACGATCAGCATTGCTAACAATCCCATTTTTAGTGGAAACGGCAGCGCGACCGTACCCAATGGCACAACCGCTCAACGACTAGGTTCTTATGGTGCAGTGCGTTACAACACCGACCTACAACAATTTGAGGGCTACACCTCAACTGGGTGGAATCAATTCTCGCTGACTGGTGGCGTAACCTCATTCAGCGGCGGCACAACGGGCTTCTTGCCGAGTACCGCAACGACTGGCGCTATCACCCTGTCGGGAACCCTGAACGTCGCTAATGGCGGCACAGGGGCTACAACGCTAACTGGTTACGTCAAGGGAAATGGGACTAGTCCATTTACCGCCTCGACCACCGTCCCGACCACAGACCTGAGCGGCACGGTCACCAATGCTCAGTTGGCGAACAGTTCGATCACGATCAACGGAAACACCGTCTCGTTGGGCGGCAGCACGACCGTCACGGCGATTGCGCCTTACACCTTGACCTTGGGAACAGGCATCACAGGCGGCTCCTACAACGGCTCTGCGGCGATTACTGCGGCGATCGACACCTCAGTAGTGGCTACCCTCTCAGGAAGCCAAACCCTGACCAACAAGACGATCTCTGGGTCATCAAACACCCTGAGCAATATCGGTAACTCAAGTCTGACCAACTCATCCGTGACCTACAACGGTGTTGCCGTGGCTTTGGGTGGGTCTGGAACAATTACCGCCGCTTCTCCGAACGCCTTGACGATTGGAACAGGTCTGTCGGGAACAAGCTACAACGGCTCTACCCCTGTAACGATCGCCATCTCAAACACTGGGGTGAGCGCAGGAACCTACGGATCAGCGACCGCTATCCCCTCGGTGACGGTAAACGCGCAGGGTCAGATCACCTCGATCACGACCAACCCCCTCAATTCCCCTGCCTACCAAGGCACATGGAACGCCTCAACCAACAACCCAACCCTGACATCCTCTGTCGGCACGAACAACAATTACTACATTGTTTCGACCGCAGGAACCACGACCCTGAATGGCATCTCGCTGTGGTCAGTGGGAGACTGGGTTATCTTTAACGGCACTACAAACGTTTGGGAAAAGATCAACGGCTCAAGTTCAGAGGCGTTTAACGCGATTACAGTGACAGGTCTGACTGGCTATATGTACGCCAACGGATCAAGCCAAGTCACGGCATCCACGACCATCCCAACCTCGGCGTTGAGCGGTCAAGTGGCAATCGCAAACGGCGGCACAGGGCTTACAAGCGTCACCGCAGGGTCGTTATTGTACGGAAACGGCACATCAGCCCTCAATGCGTTAGCGATTGGGACAACGAACTACGTCCTGACATCGAGCGGTTCAGCCCCTCAATGGACTGCGCCGAGTTCGGTTACGGTCGGAACGGCTACTAACTTGGCAGGTGGATCGGCAGGGGCGATCGCATATCAGAGCGGCGCTAACACTACCACCTTTTTGAGCCTTGGAACGACCAACTACGTCCTGACGGCAGGTGCATCAGCCCCTCAATATGTGGCGCAATCGACCCTGAGCGTGGGTTCGGCGACCAACGCGACTAACACAGCAATCACCGCAAACACAACGGACACGGCTGATTACATAACTTTTGTAAATGGAACTAGTGGAAATCTCCCACAATTGGTAAACTCAGCGATAACGGTGAACGCGAGTGTAGGAGCCATCACAGGCGGTATCAAAGGTGGGTCGTTCTAACATGAAAACAGGAATTGAGAGGTAATTGCAATGGCGCAAAGTGGCTATACGCCTATTTTAATTTTTGCAAGCGGCACGACTGGAAACACTCCGTCCGCTTCCAACCTCACGAGCAGTTCATCTGGCGCTGAATTAGCCCTGAACTACTATGACGGCAAGCTGTTTTACAAGGACAATACTGGAACCGTCCAAGTTCTTGCCACTAAGGGCGCAGGAACAGTCCCCGGCTCCAACACTCAGGTCATTTACAACAACAATGGCGCTTTGGGAGCATCGTCTGTTTTAACCTTTGACGGAACGACCCTTACTTCAGGGGCGCACACTTTATCGACTGGTAACCTGACCTTTGGCTCGACCTCGCAGAAGTTCTTAGCGGACTTCACGAACGCAACGGTCGCAAGCCGCTTGTTGTTCCAAACCTCGACCGCGAACAGCACGACTGGCATTTATGCAGTTCCATCGGGCACGGCTACGGCTGCTTCATGGCAAGCTACAAACGCCGCCGATCCCACGAACGCATCCAAAATTTTAATTGCTACCAACGGAACGACTGACGTTCAATTGGTTTCGGGTATCAACGGAACTGGCACTTACTTGCCTTTGTCGTTCTACACAAACGGCAGTCAACAAGCGCAATTGGATACCTCGGGCAACTTTACTCTGAGCAACGGCAACATCATTTTGTCAGGCGGCACAGCCAACGGTGTAGCCTATTTGAACGGCTCTAAGGTGCTGACTACGGGGTCTGCGCTGACGTTTGATGGGAGTCGGTTTGGTGTAGGGGGAAATCCCGCAAGCACAGGTGTTGATACTGGCGTCACTCAAGCATTTATTGTTTCGCCCAACACCAACACTGGTGCGGCTTTAACGCTTGTATGCGATAGTGTTGGAAGAGGTTTATTGGTTTCCAATCAAGCAAAAACAATTACAGGAAGCATTACTGTCGGAAGCGTTGTTGGTTTTGGTTCAAATTCAAACAGTGACGTAACTTTTAATTACGGCGGCTCCGAACAAATGCGCCTAAACAGCACAGGGTTGGGTATTGGAACGAGTTCGCCTACGCAAAAATTGCAAGTTGTGGGAAATATTGCTTCTAGTGGTAATGGTTGCTTGTTGGCTTTAAACAGCACATCTGATGGTATTTACATTGTTGGCGGTAACAAGTCATACAACGCATTTAGCGTAGGTGATTATGGTATTGGCTCTGTTGGTGCAATGAAGTTTGCATCCAACAATAACATTAACATGACCCTCGATACCTCCGGCAACCTAGGGCTTGGGGTTACGCCTAGTGCTTGGGGAAGTGGCTATACAAGCGCATTGCAATTTAAATCCAATGCTTTCATTGTTAATAATCAAATTAACGATGTTAACTTTGGTACAAATGCCTACTACAACGGTACAAATTGGATTTATGTAGGCAGTAATACTGCTACAAAATATGAACAATTTAATGGAGGTCATTACTGGCAATTGGCAGTCTCTGGCACAGCAGGTAACGCCATCAGCTTTACCAACGCAATGACGCTTGACTCAGGTGGAAGTTTAAAGATGGGTTCGGCTTATACTCCCCCAATTTCTGGAAGTGTTGTGCTTCCTAACATTTATGTTAGCGGAGGTAATACATTAACAACAGGGTCACAATTTGGCGGTCTTGTTAGTGACAGCAATGGCCAAAAGTGGGGTGGTGTTGGTGTAATTATGACCCCCGGAACTGGTGGCGGTGTAACCTCTGGAGCAGGTGTTGGTTTCTATACATCATCCAACACTTACTCAGGTTATAGCCAAACCTACAATAACTCTTTATCTTGGTACATCATTGGGTATGGTAATTTATTGCCGTACAGCGATAACGCTGTTAGCTTAGGTGATTCAAGCCATAGAACATCAGTCATTTATTCTGCCACTGGAACAATCAATACTTCAGACCGCACTGAAAAACAAGACATTCAAGATTTGTCAGATGCTGAGAAGTCGGTTGCTCAAGAAATCAAAGGTTTGTTCAAAACCTTCCGTTGGAAAGATGCTGTTGCCAAAAAAGGCGATGCCGCTCGAATCCATGTTGGTGTGATTGCACAAGATGTTCAAGATACCTTTGCAAAACATGGTCTTGATGCCGCAAGATATGCTTTGTGGTGTTCCGACACATGGTATGAAAAAGATGGATTCTCTTACCATCTATACGAAGGTGGGAACCCACCGGAAGGCTCTGTTACAAAAACTCGTCTTGGTATTCGTTACGACCAACTATTGGCATTCGTCATTGCCGCACTCTAATCATTGAAAGGTAAAAATTATGTTAACAAACACATACAACTGGCAAGTCCAATGGATGCAAACCTCAACTGCTCCAGTCAACGGGTTTAACGAGGTCGTTTTAACGGTAGGTTGGATATGCACGGGCAGCGATAATGCCACGCCAACGCCTCACACGGCTTCGATCTATAACACTCAGACGTTAGTGCCGCCACAAGCTGGCGATCCTGCGTTTGTGCCTTACAATCAACTGACTCAAGCGACCGTTCTCGGCTGGCTATGGGCAGGTGGTGTCAACCAAACCGCGACTCAAGAAGCGTTGGACACCATGATTGCTAATCTGGCTAACCCACCTGTTCAACAACCGCCCCTGCCGTGGGC
>Ga0214166_1000624_pt1 | contig 17342 bp, 23 predicted proteins | sample TroBogepilimnion_27_FD_153005 | JGI IMG/M metagenome (GOLD analysis project Ga0214166, IMG submission 153005) | Freshwater microbial communities from Trout Bog Lake, WI - Practice 18AUG2009 epilimnion v3 | ecosystem: Environmental > Aquatic > Freshwater > Lake > Epilimnion/Euphotic zone ...
ATGAGTGTCCGTCAGTAGTTAAACCTAATGACTGTTCTTAAGGTAAGATGAGTGAATGGACGAGCCCCGACGTTGAAAAGTGGCGCTTTGTGTTTCAAAGACTCGACAATTTAGAAGTAGAATTGTCGGATCTTCGGGAAGCAACCTGGCCCGTGTGTCAAGGGCTCAGAGAGCAGAGAGGGCAGGGGTCTGTTGCAGAAAAGCGGAGGTTTTTCAAGTTTTTAGATATTGATATCGTTCGTAAGCTTATAAAACTCAAGGGGGAGTTCAAGGGAAGGTACCCAGCCCTAGACGTCGAAGAACTTCGACAGGTGCTGGTAGAGGAGCCTCGGGTGGTCTCGGATGGAGGGGCGTCCGTCCATCCGTATGGAGCCCCTGTTTAATGAAAAAGTCGAACGTCTGTTCGGTCATTGAGTGGGTACGCACGTCATTACAATGTGCAAACGTCTGGTGTTTGTTCGCAACGTGTTTCGCGTTTCCAAAGCTGCTCAAGTGCCAACCTGCGTAATGTATGCACGGAAACTTCCAGCGTCCGTCACGAAGAGCGTTCGGTCCGACCCGTTTGAAGAGCTCAGCGGTCGTGATGACTGTTCCGAACCACGGCTCGCCCGTAAACATGTAGTCGAGCGAGTACTCGAACATCCACATGTGCACAGAGTTTAAGACGTGAGGCAGTTTCTCGAAAGGGACGATGCGCAAGTCCGGAATCTCATCCACGTCACTGACCATGACAATGGCGTCCCCGGGTACATCTTCAAGACCCCTGAGAATACACTCGCGCTGATACTTTTCACGGGACCAGGGGTTCTCATCCTTTGGCGACTCCTCGGCCGTCACGATGATGTGCGTCATCTTTGGGAGCCATTTAGCATAACGCTCCTTATTCTTTTCAAAAAATAACTCTTTCGGTCCACCCTTGTGGTTCACCTCAGACTCGACAAGTACGAAGCGATCCACGTACCTATCGAGTACCTCCAAGCGAAGCTCCAAGATATCGAGCTCATTGTAAAACATAAACGTGTCTACGAGCATTAACTATAAATCACATTTTCGCTTTATGTCGTCCCGTTCCTTGATATAATTTTCAAAACGCAGATTCCCGACGGGGTCAGTTGACGTAAACCGTGCGTACATATCCTGGAGCTGTAAAAGGCTCTCTCGGTGATGAATACCCGCAAAGTGGATACAAAAGTCTCCAGGTCTCCAATGAACCTTGGAATCTATACGAAAATCGAATGCGTTCATGATTGAAATGTACTTTCTCGGAATAACCTCGAACCCAGACTTGTATTTGGGAGACCCGTGCAAATCTATGATGGCGGCTTGTTCCCACCACTCGTGGTTCAGGTACTCCGTTTTGTTCCATACATCGTCAAGAAACTCGTGCGCGAGAGGACAATTTCTCATAACAAATATACCAGCATTCAAGTTGTTCAAGTCCCTTCCGATAAGCAGAAACTTGTCGTCCGACAAAAGTCCTATGAAATCCTCTATCTTTCGATCCTGATTCATAATGAGGACATCCGCGTCCATCCAAATGAGATAATCATATTTTTTGATATATTTCTGAAGGAGGCGAATCTTGGACCATGAATGAGCTCGCGAAGGGTCATAGACTGACTCGTCCGTAATACGCGTGTACCCATGCTTTTTCACGTGAGTCTCCTGACTTTCCGTACAAAGACGGACCGTCTTCTTGTATTCGTCGCCAATGGCCAGAGAACACACCGCAAACTTCATAAATTATTATACATCCTTCCTTTTATTAGCAAACTCGATGAGAAGTGTCGTCACGCGATCCGCGTCATCAAGTGTCATCCCGTGATGCGCACCAAGTAGAAATCCGTCGCTCATAATCGAATCGGACACTGGGAACGCCTTGAGGTACTTTTCACGATAGACTGGATGGCGCGTAATGTTACCGGCGAAACATACGCGCGTCTGAACTCCGCTATTCTCGAGAAACGTTAGTAGCTCCAGTCTATCCCCTTTTTGACACATCAAAGGAATGGCGAGCCAATTCGGCTTTCGCGAGTCATCAGGAAGTGTGTAATACGAACAATCCTTGAGGCGCTCCATGTATCGTTCGAATATCGTACGACGCTTTGCAAGGAGTCCGTCAAGTTTCTCCCATTGCGCAAGACCAAACGCGGCATTCATCTCGCACGCCTTCAGGTGGTACCCGACGGCTCCATATAAGAACTTCCAGTCATACGGAATACCATCGACTGAATGGTTGAAACGCTCTGACGGCTCTTCGATGTTGTCACCTATCCGACCCCAGTCGCGAAACATGATGGCGTGCTTTAGGTGCTCATCCGAGTTGAACATCACCATTCCGCCAACGCCCCCCGCTGTAATCACGTGACTTGCGTAAAAGCTCGTGGTTGAGATGTCAGTCCACGGGGTTGTTGTGATGGTATCCGCCGAATCCTCGAATAAGATCAGGTCGGGGAAAGCGTCACGGAACGCCTGCCAGTCGGGAGTGTTTCCTATAAGGTTCGGAATGAGAAGCACTCTTGTTTTAGGTGTGATAACTTCACGAATGTTTTCCACGCTTGGAACGTACCGACCACCTTCTTGCACATCACAGAACACAGGCTTGGCTCCAACCTGAATGATGGGTGCAACGGTCGTTGCAAACCCACATGCAGGGGTCACCACCTCGTCGTCCGGTCCGAGCTGTAGAGCACACAGCCCAAGAAGAATTGCACTGGACCCGGAATTTACAAACAATCCGTGTTTCTTCCCAAACCGCGTAGAGACCTTCGTCTCGAACTCCGTAGTTCGGGGACCAAACCCTGCAAGCCAACCTGCCCTGAGAGACTGCTCGACCGCCTTAATCTCTTCTTCGCCGTACGCCTCGAACTGGTTTGGTGCATACCACACTTTTTTGGACATTGTCTGTGTTATAAAAGGAAACAACTTTTATCTATACATAAAAATGCGTATACTCGTGTCCGGGGGGCTCGGGTTTATAGGTTCAAACTTTATCAAGCATGTTCTGTCTACAACTGATCATTACGTTATAAACATCGACAAGTGTGACTACATGGCGCGGGTTCATAACGTACCAGAACACCCGAGACACAGGTACATATGCGCAGATATCACTGAAAAATACCATATGATGCACGTCTTCAAGTCTGAACAGCCCGATGTGCTCATACACTTTGCAGCTCAGTCGTGTGTTACGAAAAGCTTCGACTCGGCGTTTCAGTACACAAAAGACAATGTCCTCGGAACACACGTGTTGTTAGAAACTGCAAAGGAATATGGAAATCTTAAAAGGTTTATTCACATAAGTACAGACGAGGTCTATGGGGAAGTGGACGCTTCAACTATATGTTGTGAAAAGTCGCCTCTGAACCCGAGTAACCCTTACTCTGCAAGTAAAGCGGCTGCTGAGCTGTACGTGACTGCATACACAAACGCGTATAAGCTCCCCTGTATCATCACGCGGGGAAACAATGTGTTTGGCCCTCAGCAGTACCCTGAAAAGGTTGTTCCTCTATTTATATCCCAAATACTTCATGACGTTCCCGTATCTATTCACGGCGATGGAACGTCTCGAAGAAACTTCATTCACGTTGATGACGTGTCTCGAGCTGTTGAAACGATAATGAACGTTGGGGAAATTGGTAAGATATACAATATAGGAAGTCAACACGAGTACTCAGTCATCGAAATTTATGAGAAAATTCGAAACATTATGGGCAAGGGAACCTCCGAGTTTGTTCCGGATCCACGTCCGTTCAATGATTCTCGATACTGTATCGATAGTTCCGAACTTCGAAAACTTGGGTGGTCAGAGTCACCTCATTTTGATGAAAATTTACGCGAGACCATAGACTGGTACGTTTCAAACCCAAACTGGTACTAAAGAAATAAAAGACATTATAGTCATGTTGTTTAGTGACAACAGAGGGGTACTTCATTCTCTCAAAAACTTGCCTTTTGCGCCAAAGGAAATTTTGGTTTCTGAGAGTTCGAAAAATGTGTTGCGCGGACTTCATATGAGCCCGTATGCCAAGTTCATATATGTCATAGACGGGGAAATTCACGACTTTTACTGGCTCGATGGCAACGTTGTTGAAACGCACATGTATACTGGAGACTCTCTGTACATACCTGCACATGCCGCTCATGGTTTCTTTGCCGAGAAACACACAGACTTGATGTACCTCCTTGAAGACTCGTTCAATCCCTTGACTGACCGCAACATATATTGGAAAACTCCGGAGTTTTCAATTCCACATTTCAATAATATCATCATTTCAGAAAAGGACAGACAAGCCAAGTATTACGAAACGTACGAATACATGGTGCTTGGCGCATCCGGTTTCCTTGGGAAGGAGTGTGTCAAGTATCTCCGTCAAGCCGGTAAAAAGGTGTTTGAATCCAAGGCGCGTCTTGAAAATCCTGCCCAAATTTCAGAGGAAATTGAAAAGTCCGGGGCGCGATACGTCATATGCGCCGCCGGTATTTCTGGACGACCCACTATTGACTGGTGCGAAACGCACGAAGACGAGACGTACAAAACAAACTACCTTGACGTGTTAAATCTTATGGAGGTGTGTTCGAACGTTCACCTTACAATTTTCGGATCTGGTGCCGTGTATTCTGGAAAAAAGGCCCGATACACCGAAGACGACCCCCCTGATTTCGACACAAAGGTCTATTCAAAATACAGAGTAATGCTCGAAAAGAACTTGCGTCCAAACGTATTGTACCTCCGTATCATGTACCCGTGTACGTTTGATGGTCACAACAAGTGTTTTTACCAGAAGATGCTTGGACGCAAGGGGAACGTGCACGACGTGCACGTCTCTATAACGTCCGTCCCACACTTGTTCCCTCTGCTTCCAGAGCTCATGGGGTGTACCGGAATATTCAACTTTGTTCTCGATGGAACAATCTCTCTCAAAACGCTCGTGGGAGACGCGTCCTCAAGTGCTCAGGGTGAAGCGCGTGGAAACTACGAACTCGGAGTTGAAAAGCTTTCGAGGTATATAAAAGTTCCATCCATAGATTGTATTAATGAAGTTCTTTGTCATTCATCATCCTAAACTTACTGAACGAAAAGAACACGTTTTGAAACGTCTCGAGGACTTTCAAGTGACGGACGTGGAATGGGTCGAACACCTGAATGCCGATTCTGATTTTATAAAATGGATAAAAAACTGGACAAACTCTCCCCTTGCTCACGGACACATTTCGTGTACTATAAAATACTTTTGGGTCTTTGATCAGATGGTGAAGCGTGACATCCACGAAGCAATTATTATCGAAGACGATGTCGTGTTTCATGATTCATTCAAAGACTTTGTTCCGCACAAAGACCTAAAGTTTATAAAGCTTGGAATAGGGGTGAATTGGCCTCTCGCGCCATCTGCAAAGCCCACTATCGTCGGAAACTATGGGGGCACGGAAGCTCAATACGTGACTATTGATTTTGCAAATGAAATGCTACGCAACTTTACACTCGATCAAACAATAGACATTGTGTTCTGGGCACACTTGTACAACACGAGATATCCTCTGTGGTGCGTCCCCGTATGTCACCAAACGTCTCTTCTCGAAGAGAACGGGATAACTGGGGGAAGTTCGGACAAAGTTATGAGTTGGCGTGACTTTATTGTACTCTGGCCGCAAATTCCGAAGACCACGTGGCAAAAGATTCTAGACGATTACGAGCGAAAAAAGAGTGTTGAAAATGAGTTTGAACGCCTGTTCCACAAGAAAGTTACTATAACGAACTCTGATTATATTAAAGAGAAACTCTCGTAAGATATATATGGACGTGTTCGGAGACTGGAAACTTTCTGGAAGCTTCAATGATGGTGAACCCTTCGAACATATTGTAATTGAAAACTTTCTCAAGAATCCTATACCTATTCCAGACCCCGAAACTTTCTGGCACGTATATGACAATCCAATCGAGAGAAAAACTCTTACAAATAATTTAAACAAGTACCCAGATTGGAAACACATTGTCGATGCTATGCAAAGTCCTGAATTTGTAAGTAAACTTGCTCAGATTACAGGGATATCTAATTTAGAGTCTGATCCCCACCTCCACGGGGCGGGTCTCCACGCAACACCCCGTTTAGGAAAGCTTGATATTCATTTGGACTATATGATTCACCCCATTTCCAAAAAGGAGAGGCGCTTAAACATCATTTTATACATGAATGAAACGTGGGACGAATCATGGGGTGGTGATCTCGAGTTATGGAACGATACGAGAACACGTTGCGTAAAGAAGGTTTCTCCAAAGTGGAATACGGCTATTATTTTCAAAACGAGTGATCTTTCATATCATGGACACCCTAAACCCCTCGAGTGTCCTGAGGGAGTGTATCGCAAGTCCTTGGCGGTATACTACGTTTCCGACCCTCGAGACGTCGAAAATCCTCGTTACAAAGCCGAGTTTTTTCCTGTACCGGAGCAGGTTGTAGATCCACGTCTTGCAAAACTCTATTCTATAAGAAAATTACGTCTTATAGAACCAAGTGACCTTGAAGACTGGCCAAACTGGAAAAACGAAGGAAACGGATATTGGTGAATTAAGGAATGTGCATTTCTTGTATAAATGTTGGGCGGGGTCGTAAAAGACCCGTTTTCAATGGAAGAAACGCTTGAAATTGCATGACCCATGGTTCACCAAAGATGACGTGCCACGTGTACTCGAAAAATGTTTGGATATAAATTGTCCCGTCTTTGAGTACTTGATCGTACCAATGCTTGTAAAACGCCAAGGGAACCCGACGAATTCGTTCCCGCGTGACGAGAAACTGCGAGTTGGCGCATGCGATTCCATACATTGGGGGATACGGACCAACAACTGGTTCAATTAAGTGCCAGTATTTGCGTAATTTTATAAGATCATGATTTGGATCATCTATGTTTGGGATCGTGCGCCAGGTCCCGTTAAGAGAAATGTACCCTTTGACGTCTAGGTTTTCTATAAGATCAAGAATGTGAAGAGGGTGCTTGTGATGATACGCAAACTCGTGGCCGTGAACAAACGCAACGACAGGAGGGAGAGTATCGTAATTATCAATGATATACTTGAGGTATACAGGCGTCTCTCCACATACATTTGGAACAACTGCCTTGGGTTGAATACACGCTGGCTCGGCACCTTCCTTATCTATAAGGATGACTTTGTGACCAGAATTGTTGAGCCATTCCAAATCTTCTTTCCAGTGACTCGTGACAATGTGTCGCTCGAACGACATTGCTGATAAATACCGCAATTCTTTTATATATTATTCACGAAGACTTGACCGCTCTTACGTTGAGAGATAGAAGATGACCCGAAAAGTCCATGTGGGGTAAATATGACTTTGAAAAATCATCAAAACCTTCCGGTAAGTACTCAAAGGTGTTATAGCGCTCGACGGACTGGAACCCCGTCTGTTCAAGATACTCGGAGAGCGTCTTGAACGTAAACCCAAACTTGTGATGATCATATTCATCGCGCTGACCGCCCCAGAACTGTCCGTACAGGGGTTTCAGGTCCCCGTGTTTCAGGTAATACGCTATAGCGCTATCAATGTCCGGAACGGCAATGTATATGGATGCACCTGGCTTGAGAACTCTGTGCCACTCCTTGAGCACGTCGAGGAACTCGTGACGCCCAAAGTGTTCAAGCACGTGGGACGCATAAATCTCATCGACGCTACATTCATCATACGGAAGCTTCCGAAGGTCGGCGTGAACGTCTGCGGATTCCCCCTTGATATCTATGTTAATGTATCCCTCCAAGTACCTGTGCCAGCATCCCAGGTGGAGCTTCATACTACTAGGTCAAACGTGTTTTTTAAGTTAGAGAAATCGCAGGCTAAAATGTAAATGCAGATCCACGTGGTGAACCCCCGTGCTGGGTTCGGGAATGTTTTGATAAAGTTGTGTGATTTCCTTCGCAAGTCTGGAATAAAAGGTCTTGTTGATGAAAACCTCAAAGACTTTGAGAGGGGGCGAGCATTCAATTTCAATGTAAGATTCACAAAAGGGTTCGAAGCAACGATGGACGGGGACATATATTGTAACGATATTGCGTTCTCATATATGTCGTCCGTTCTCTTCCGGACGATGACCCCAACACAAGAGCTCCTGGACATGTATGCTGCAAAGGCCCCTCTCCTCGAAGGGGTATCCTTGGGTGTTCACGTGCGGTGCGGAAGTGCCATGCCAGATTGTAAAGGCCTGTCTGCATTTTGTGATTATTTCGCATCTGAAGAAACTTTTGCAACTTTACGTCAGATTATATCCAGTTGTAAGAGTCGCGTATTCTTAGCAAGTGATAGTAAAGAGGTGAAGAAAATGTACAAAAATGAATTTGGGGACAAAATTGTGACGTTCGATACGGACATTACGTTGTCGTGCAATCCCGAAACGTGCGGCGGTGTTGAACAAACATCCAAAAGTCTTATGGACACATACCTCGAATGGTACACTCTGAGCAAATTTCAAGAAGTGATTACAACGTCAGGACCCGGGTATAATGAAAAAACCCGAGAGGGTGCAGGAGTTTCTACGTTTGGATACACAGCTGCGGCATATGGTCAAAAACCACTTTACATAGTTTCCTGCACAGGGTGCGTCTATCGATTTGGATCGTGATTTTATTTTTTAATGTTATTTATGGACGAAGTGAAAAGGGCATCTCCCCATCCTTCGGCGTGCATCTCCAAATCAATAAGTGAGAAACCATGTTTCATAAGAAAAACAAGAACGTCGTTGAAAGTTCCTTGAGAGGCATACAATTCGAAGATGCTCACCTCGAGAATAATAAACTTGAACTTGTGGATCATATCACCCATTCCTTGAAGAACGTGCATTTCCGCACCTTGGATATCCATGACGAGAAAGTCATACTTGTTCACGTCCAAGTTGTATTTGGTCATCATATTTGGAAGTGAAATTGTTCGCATTTTAATACGACCCACTTCTTTGACGCTCGGGTAAATGTCTGCATGATCCTTGAAATCGAGTATTGAACTAGACTCTCCGTTATTGCTCGATATCCGAAACTCTACATCGTACTCCCCGTCAGAAACCGCCTCGTTCAAGATGGTTGCAGACGGAAGAAGGCTTTTACAACGCTCGCATATACTGGGAATTGCCTCAACCCACACAATCTTCGAGTCGTCACAGCCCGCATCGTGATAATACGCTCTTTCATTACAAAAGTTTGCACCAATGTGTATAATACCTTTTGGTGCAATCTTCCACTTGCCGAAAATCTCTCCAATCATTAGAATTATTTAACGTAACACCTTTATTTGAGACTGAGCACCGCTCAGCGAAGACTGAGCATGTAGAGAGTCGACCGAATAAGAGCGACAATTTCATCCTGAATATTCTTCAGGTACGTGTCACTCCGTGGAAGCTTGAGCTTCCGAATCCGACCCAGAAGTGACCGGAAGTACACTCGAGCCTTCTTGGGGTCGCGCAAAAACCGCTTGTTTGTTGTTATACGCTTGAGCCGACCATACTTCCCCATGTACGCCTCGGCCCACGCGTCTAACAGGGGGACGATCCCCTCATAGTACTTCTGAAGCGCCTTGTGTTGCGCATATGAGTTCGTCGTCAGGTGAAACATGTGAGCCTGTTCCCGAGAATTCATGAGCATACCGACATACCGGTTCGCTGCCATTCTTATAATTTACAAATAAAATTGTTCGAGTCTAGTAGAATGACAAGTGGGTTCAGTGAGACCATCTTCCCACCCGGTAAAATCATGTACAAAGGTCTTGAGAATCTCGCATGTAAAATTCTTCTAAGAGACACGCGGTTTTTCTACCTCACAGAACGAGCCGGGACCGCAAAGGAGTACGGAACTCTATGTCGGTTCCGTGCCAAGAAGACACTCCGACTCTTTGACTTGACACATGGCAATATCATGAAGCTTCTCCACAGCTCATATCCTTTGTCCAAGGACACGAAAGGGCTCTTACGTGTCGTACTTGGAACCAACGTCACAATCGGTGAACAGGTCATTGCCGCCAAGCTCCTTATGGGAAACAAAGCAGGCCCCCTCCCCCGTGAATCAAACACGCGCAAAGGGCAGCGTCTGAGTTACAAGGAACTGAACCATATCGTATTTGGTCACCTCAGTCGTGAGTTTCTGATTCCAGAGGGGTACGACGGGTACTATGCCCCCGCCAAGCCTTCCATCTTCCATGGTGGTACATTTCACTCTGAAATTATGCTCGTGAATGCGTACCAGAAGATTGAGAATGCAGGAGGTGGTCAACCCACCCCTGTGATCACGAAGCGGTCGTTCAAGTGGGCGCTCCCTACACTCTTTACTGAGTACTGCAAGGGTACGAAACGGCTCGTGAAACCCTATGGAGGGAACATGACCATCTTTTGCACGGGCGGGATGGCGGTTCGTTTGTACCTCCAACAAAAGAAACTCAATTTACCTCCAAAAATCAGACAGACATCGGACTTTGACTTTACATTTGCCGTTCCCCGTCTCCTGCGTTCAGACAAGACGGTGGCGTCATATGCCTACGCTATGCAAAGCATTATGACCCACCACTTGACTGGGTTTGTGGCATGGCTCAACAAACACTATGATGGGGTCAACGCCCGCGTCCGCGTGAACAAACACCAAAAAACCAAGTACGATGCACCCCGTCTCCAGGTTCCAGGAACGAAACGCAAGGTGTACCAAGTCGTGTCGTACCAGATTGTGACTGGCAAGAACGAGGCGACCGACCTCGTAGACACGGCCCTTGCCGTGTACCCTGGCGCATCGCGTGCAATGCTTCAACTGCCCATGTCACATAAACTTGGAATTCCGATCCAAAAATTAAAGTACCAAGTCAAAGACTCTCTTGCACTTTTGTCTGGCTCGTTCGTGTACCGTGGGCTTATTACCAAGCGCAACCCCATCAAGGGGTCGGCAAAGGAAAAGGGCGAGAAGAACGCCGAGCGCGTGCTTGAACTTCTGAAAGTGTCAAAGAGAAACACGTCACTTCACAATGCCCGCCGGGCGGCAACGCACCTTCTCAGAAATGTGGCACTCAAGAACTACAAGAGAGCAAAGAACAATGCTAAGCGAGTCAATCGCGTCATGAAAAAAATACACTGATATGGTATGAAGGAGGTTATCCTCTTAGGAGCCATACTAATAGTTCTGTGTACCATCTTATTTTTGTTGAACTTCAAAGAAGAAGTCCAGGAAATTGTTGAAAAGGTTTTCACGCCGAGAGGGTTCACAGATGTGAATGCATCATGGGATCAGCCTCAATTCGTTGAAAGTGTCATTACACCTGAAGAGTGTAAATACATTATTGATAAAGCAACACCTCTGTTTTCACGAAGTATGGTCGTGAATGATTCCGGAGTAGATCCTTCACGAACAAGTGAAACGGCGTGGATACCAAGAGATGACCCTATAGCTCAGAAGATATTCAAAAAAGCACTCGAATTTACAGACAAAACGTTAGATAATTGCGAGAACCTTCAAGTTGTTCGATACGGTCCGGGAACTTTTTATAAAGCCCATCATGACTCGTGCTGTGACGGGTCAAAAGGATGTGAAAACTTTGAAAAGGATGGTGGTCAAAGAGTCGCCACTTTGCTTGTATACTTGAATGATGACTTTACAGATGGTGAAACGCATTTTCCAGACCTTGGTCTTAAAATGAGAGCAAATCCAGGTTCTGCAATTGTTTTTTGGCCAATGGGGAAGGACGAGTGCAAGTGCCATCCCAAAGCACTTCACGCGGGCCTCCCCCCGTCATCAGGTGTCAAGTACGTGTGCAACGCTTGGATCCGCGAGAATAAATTTCGGTGATATTTGTAAATGAAATTGAACGTGTGGGTGGTGCTGGCCCTCCTTTTTGCTGCCGCGTTTTTCCTTGCCCCGCAAGTTTCCGGGTTTTTGTACGACAGCGGTGGTGATTACAATGTCGTGTGGCCCCGCGCGTATAACAACTGGATGGGTCTCGACGGGCGTATTGACGTACCTACGGGAGCCATGTGTTAAAAAATTCGTGTGCTGTCCAGCCCAGGGAGTGCAGCACCAAGACTTAGACAAGCAAAAGCTTCTAAAGGTCCTCGACCAAACCCTCTAAGCCCCAGAGTCCCTCGAAAACTCGTGTGGTCTAGAGCCCAACGGAGCCCAAACAGACACTTAAGGCAAACACACCCAAGTACACCAAGTACCAAATGGCCAACTTCACTGCTGCTATCAACGCCCTGGTTGCCGAGCGTGACCGCGTGTTCCTCGTGAGCGTGTCTGAGCAGTTCAACCTGCCGTTTGAGCAGCTCTCCAAGCTCTACCTGGAGACGGCTGAGCAGACAATCAAGGTGCCTCGCAAGTACACCAAGAAGCCCAAGGCTGTGGCTGTGGCCACGGAGGGGTCTGCAGAGACGGCGACTCAGAACGAGGCCGCCCCGGCCAAGCCGGCCAAGGAGCCCAAGGCCAAGGCTGACAAGCAGAAGTGCACAGCCTGCACCTCCAAGAAGGAGCCTTGCAAGTTCAGCGCCTTGAAGGGTGAGGTGTTCTGCAAGCGCCACCTGCGCGCCTCACAGGAGGCGAATGGTGAGGCGGAGCCCAAGCAAAAGGCCGCCAAAAAGCCGGCCAAGGCTGAGCAGCCTGTGCACACGCATGAGCTGACTCAACAGCCCTCTGAGCCGTGCGAGCTGTGCGAGTCCCACGGCAACCCCCTGACAGAGGCTGAGGCCGAGTTCGAGGTGGTGCTAGAGCCCTCTCTGACGGTGGCTGAGCGCCTGGCTGCAATCCTGGCAGAGTCGGATGACTCGGACGACTCAGACGCCGAGTCCTTGTCTGGTGGTGATCTGATGGAGGAGGCGTTTGAGGAGGACTAAATCGTGACGCAGCTGCTGAAACCCAAGTGACCATAGTCTCACAAGTGTAATGACCCATAGACCCGTTAACACACACCACACAACCTGCATCTCCTCGTCCTCGTCTTTAAACTCGTATACAGGTCTCAAAAACCGCCCGAGAAACGACTCGTCTTTGTAAATGGGCTCAAATATTTGACCAAAAATCGTGTTCGCGTCCCTCCCTCTCACGAGCTTCTCCAGTTCCGTGAGTGCGCAGACCGTCTGATTTGTGAGCCAGTGAAGCATGATAAAAGGTACTATCAAGAAATGGAGTGTTAAAAAGTACTCGGAGCCGAAAAAAGGAACGAGCACAATAAAAAGCACGACCAAAAAGTGGATGTACCCTATGACGTCAGCAAGCATCTAGTCTTGGTCTCGAAAAAAAGTGTCGTGTATCCCCCACGCACCTAAAAAGATACATCATGTAAGACAAAATGTTCATCCGACCGGCACTCAAGACTCGGCGGGCTCCCGCTCTCCAATTTGTGACCCAAATTCGGAGCTCCGGTGCGCAAGTGTCACAGTGGATTCCTACAAGCGTCGTCACCGCCGTCCCGAACGGAGCCCCGGGACGGGTCGGTGAGGTCATAGACGCCATGTACCGTGGTCAGGACTGTATTCGCCGCCCAGCCAAAACGGAGTGGACGCCTCCCATCGACTACGAGTTTGTTGCCAAGTACATGCCTGATCGTGAGCGTGAGGCGTACGTCGCCAAGTGTAAAGAGTGGTTCGAGAGCCACCCGCCACCGCCCCCCAAAACGGCGGTCCCGAAACCTGACGTGGATCAGGAACTCATTATGGCTCTGTTTCGCAAGTACTCGGGAACCGTTCCGCCGTTTGAAGAGCGCATCAAGGTGTATGCAGCTGCGGGGCACCCCGAAGAGTACATCGACAAGGTCATTGCGCGCCGCCAGAAACTTGAGGATACTGTAGACGAGCGGCAAAAGGTCCTGGACGGCATATTCGGGAAGTGGCCATCGGCGAACAAATCCGTTCCCAAGCCCAAGGGCAAGGTGATCAAGGCTGTCAAAAAGCGGACTTAGAGCACTTAAACGCGTGTAATAGTAATGGACACTGTTCCGAAAAAGGTCAGATGGGCTGACATCCCGGACGACGCCCCCTTACCCGTCTGGCCCCCTCCCGAACCCCCCGTCGTCATCTCCAAGCACGGCGTCAAGGTGCGCATGACGCCCCCGCTTAAACAAAAACCCCCCGTAAAAGACAAGGCGACATGACATGCTGTGAGGTGTGTTGTGATTCGTTCAATAAATCAAACCATGCCCTTGTCACCTGTCCCTTTTGTCCCTATGCCGCGTGCACGTCGTGTCACGAGCGGTACCTCTGTGAGACTACCGAGGACGCCCACTGTATGAATTGTCGCAAGGGGTGGACCCGCGAGACCCTCGTGAACAATTTTACTTTCAAATTCGTGTCCCGGACATACAAGAAGCGCCGGGAGGATCTGTTATTTGAACGCGAAAAGAGCCTTATGCCTGCGACCCAGCCGTATGTCGAAATCGAAAAGGAGATCCGTGAGATTAGGAGACACATTACGGCCAAAAAGGCTGAGTGGGAACGCGCTCAGGAAAAGTACTACAGAATCGCGAATAGGCCACTAGCTCTCGTTGCCGCAGACAACAACATTCACCTCGAGTTTCACGCAAGTATCATCAGACACAAGGCGGCCGCTGAGCAACACAAGGTGACAGCTGGTCTTCGAATCGAAGCCGACCACCTCGAGTGGCACGAGAGGCGCTTGATGGAAGTTCTCGCCGGTGGCTCACTTGACTCCGAGCGTCGGCAGTTTGTGCGTGCGTGTCCCGTCTCGGACTGTAAGGGGTTCCTGAGTACGGTGTGGAAGTGTGGTCTGTGTGATAACTGGGCGTGTCCGGACTGTCACGAAGTCAAGGGCAAGGAGAAGGATGCGGAACACACGTGCGACCCAGACAACGTGGCAACCGCCAAGCTCCTCGCCAAGGACTCGCGCAACTGCCCCAAGTGTGCTGCGACCATCTTCAAGATTGACGGGTGTGATCAAATGTGGTGTACCCAGTGTCACACGGCGTTCGGGTGGCGCACGGGTCGTATCGAGACCCACGTCATCCACAACCCACATTACTATGAGTACATGCGCAATCACGGGGGTATGCCCCGCGCGGCAGGTGACATTCCATGTGGAGGGTTTCCGAACGTGCGAGCCGTGATGGCTCTCATAAGTCGCGACGATTATAGGCTCTCTTTCATTACAAACGCGCACATGATATGGGGCCATCTCCAGTGGATGCTTCCACGCTACGAAGTGAATATTCACCAAGACAATCGCGACTTGCGTATCAAGTTGATGATCGGAGACATCTCCGAAGACGTCTTCAAACAAAGGATCCAGCAGCGTGAAAAGGCGCGTCATCGCAAGACTGATATCCGTCAAGTCATTGAGATGATTCGAACGGTCTTGGTCGACCTATTCCAGGACTTTGTACGTACAAAGGACGTGCATGCTTTGCACTGTTCACTCACAGAGCTCCGCGAGCACTATAACAACACTCTTGACACAATCTCGAAAAACTATGGAAAGTGCGTGGTCCCTAAGCTGACAGGAAATTTTACTGTCCTATAGTAGAAATGTGGTGGGTACTTGTCCTAGTACTCACTGCCCTTGTATTGTGCCTAGTGGTACTTAGGGTACAGTCGCATTTTCAAGGTGAAATTCCGAAAATCATATGGACGTACTGGGACGATCCCAATGTTCCTCCATTGACGCAAAAGTGTATGGAAAATTGGAAACGCATGTGTCCGGAGTACGACATACGACTTTTGAATAAAACAGATGTTCCAGAAGAGTACAGACAACTCACACCTGAACGCCAGTCAGATTGGCTTCGTTTAGACAGGATAAAGAGATACGGAGGTGTGTGGCTTGACGCAACCGTTATACTCACAGAACCGTTTGATTGGATCCAGGGATCAGGGGAGGCCTTTATGTTTTATCAAGAAGGAATGGGCAAAGATAAAACTCAAAGAATGTACGAGACGTGGTTCATAGCGTCTGTTCCAAACGGGACGTTCATTACAGCACTCTTTAATGAGTTTGATTTTGCATGCAAAACCTTTGGAAACGATGGAGACAAGTACATCGAACACCTTCGAAAGAATTACGGGGACGAAAAGACAGAGGATCTCCTCCAAAACATGTATCGTGGACTGTCAGGATACCTTACTATTTACATCTGTATTCAGAAGGTGCTTAAGATTAATAGAGTAAATGGGAACTTGGTTACAGGCTTTACAAGCGAAAGCGGCCCGCTTATATATCAGGGAAAACACAGATGGAACCACGAAAAGGTAATAGACGACCTCCTCGGTCCATGGCCCGCTGAAGGTGTGAACAAACTTTTGAAACTCGTTGGAAAAGACCGCAAGGAACTCGAAAAGCGCGATTGGTTACACCCTCACCCCGAAAGTATCTTTGCAAAGTTTTTATTGTAAATAATAGTAATGTGGAACATCGTATTACTCCTTGTTTTCTTAGTACTCTTCACAATTGTGTATCTTCTCATACCTCGACCAAACACGGTGGTCGTCATGTCCGTATGTGGTAACGTTGATGACGTTTCAAGAGTACGGGATATATGTGAGAAAAAGGGGTTTGACTTGGTCGTATACGACAAGTGCAATGAGTGCAACGACATGGATAAATGCACCATACTACCAAACGTTGGTCGTGAACAGGGGACGTGGCTTCGTTACGTCATAGATAACTATCCACACTTTCATCAAAACATACTCTTTTTACCGTCCCCTATAGACAAGTATACTAGACTTGAAAGAGGGTTGAATATGTTGGAGAAAAGCCATTCGGGCGATACCATTGGTCGATGGGAAGATTTTACGCTTGATTCGTGGAACGGAAAACCTCAAGTTCCTGCAGAAACACGACCTTTCAAGGCGTGGTACGAGAAACACGTGGGTGAATGGAACCCATCAACACCTGCAGTATACTATAACGGAGTCATGGCAACGACACGTGACCGGATACTTTCCAAGTCAAAGGAGTTTTTCGAGAATTTACACCGTCAAGTGTCCATCAGTACCGATACAGAAGTGGGTCATTACCTCGAACGAAGTATGGGTTCCGTGTTTTAATTCTCGAGTAAAATTAGATGTGGCCCTTCATTGGAGTGGTCCTTGGACTTCTTGTCCTCTGCCTTGTATGGTTCAGACGACAAGAACCCTTTACGAACCAAGAAATACCAAAAACGATATGGACATATTGGGACTCAGATGACCTCCCAGAGTTTATCCAGAAATCTTTGGACAAAATTCTACATATGAATCCCGGATGGACACTGAACGTCTTAACTCCGACCAACCTAAGTCAGTATCTTCCAGATGTGAACATTTTTGGTTTTAAATTTGCAGATACCAAACCACGTCAATCCGACTTTGTTCGACTCCACGTCCTC
>Ga0214166_1000627_pt1 | contig 17339 bp, 36 predicted proteins | sample TroBogepilimnion_27_FD_153005 | JGI IMG/M metagenome (GOLD analysis project Ga0214166, IMG submission 153005) | Freshwater microbial communities from Trout Bog Lake, WI - Practice 18AUG2009 epilimnion v3 | ecosystem: Environmental > Aquatic > Freshwater > Lake > Epilimnion/Euphotic zone ...
CATTTACTACTGGAGCGGTATTTGCTTCTGCTTCAAAAGCAGTAGCCATTTGTTCTGCAGTTTCTGACATGCGTTTATCCTTTTATCCTAGGGGTCGTTTTACGATATGAGAGCCCAGATGACCTAACGTGGTATTACAGTATTTATTTTGACAATAGATGTCCTAATTGTCTGTATAAATTACTTTATTTTTGGTAGTCCTCCGGAACTCTGCGTTGTGGCAATTGAGTACCGTAGGCTTCCGTTACTAGTCGAGTGCGGACCTTTTCATCACCCATCTGGGCAGCGATGGTTGCATCGTCTAGTAATACTGGCTCTGTTGGAGCTGCAGGAGCTTCTGCGCCTGGAGCGCCTGGTGCAGAGGAACCACCAGGACCTGTTTGTGCTGGCATTGAACCTGTAAGGGCCATAATGTCCTGCTCGATCTGAGTTTGAATAAGCTTAAGTGCGCCATCAGCCATGGCTTCATCTTGAAGCTCTTGACGGATCTCTGTGAGTTTCTCTTGTGGGAACTCTTCGCCCAAAATACGAAGGGCGCCTTCCTTAGACTCAAGACCAAGTGAGAGCATTGACTGAACTTCATTGATAGCAATGAGCTTGTCAAGAGGCAATGGCTGTGGGAAGTGAACATAAGAGCGGAAAGTAATAGGGTCGTTAATATCTAGCTTGTCTACTTGACCAGGCTTTAGTGGGACAGTGCTTGAGTTAGGATCCCAAACAAAGGTCTCTGGCTCTTTAAGGGCAAGGTTAAGAAGAATCAGCTCGTTAACGCGCTCAAGACCGTGGGCATACTGAACGATCTTCTGATGATAGCGGTTCATTAAAGGCTGGAATTGAATAGATAGAGCAACACCTGAGGTATTAGAGATAGGTTGTGCCTGACCAAGAGCAGTCTCAGGGACACCAATCATTTCGTGCATAGACTTCTTCATCATTGCAAGGAAGTCCATTGCGCCCTTTAGACCCTGAGCTCCGCCTTCAAGGTTCTCTACACGAGCGTCTTTTGGAAGACCGCCCCATACCTTGTTAGCGCCCTTTTCAAGCTGAGAAGCCTTAGCTCCAATAATTACTGTTACTGGCGCAGCGTGGTAGTTAACGATGTCAGCAATGTCTGTAGCGGTTTCGTTATACGCGCGGTTAATGTTAATAATGTCATTGCAATCTGAAAGGCCCCAAGGAGAACCAGAAATGCGGACATTAGGAATGTGAATAACAGGAATTGTGCCGAGAGGATTGGGACGCGAATCAATAAGCTCATCGTTGATGTACTCTTCAATAATGTCATCAGTCAAAATTTCTGTGTAAGTAAAGACTTGACGTGTACCTTCTAACGACGTACCCCAGAAGCGATACTTGAGCTTAAAACGTACAAGGCGTTCGCGGTCATGTGGGTGGAACTCTGGGAAAGCAAAAGAAGAGTTGAGGGGCAAAATACGTACACGGCCAGGGTGCTTACGTCCGGCAGGGTCAGTGTAAGCCTCTTCATAAGCAACCTTGATAAAGCAGTCACCTGACACAGTTCCCTGTTGACCAATTTCCCATAGGACTGTGGCCTTGTTGTTATCTACTTCCCATACACGTTCTAATAGGTCTGGGACAATAGCCTCTGTCTCTTTAGGGCTACGGAAGTTAACGCCCTTGCCAAAGGTGAAGTTAATAATAAAGTCTGTAAAAGCGCGGTAATAATTAAGTACCATCTGTGTCTCGCCTGTTTGACGGCGATAAGACCAGTGATGGCCGAGATACATTGCCCAGTTAAGTGAGTAGCGATTTAGGCGTGGGCCGTGAACTTCAAACTCTTCATCCGCTAGCTCTACTAGTCCCAGCGGGGAGATGGAGATGGTTAAATCAGAGGAGGCTGCGCGATAACTCGGTGGGGAAAAATCCATACCGCTCACTGCTCACCTCTTTCAACTCTAGACAATATTAACACAAATGTCGACTTATACACAAAGCGACACTCAGCGGAAGCGCTCGCCTCTAATGAGGTTTTGGCCTACCGGCTTAGTCACTACCTTCTTTTGTTCTTTTTCTTTTTTGTCCTGCGCTTCTTTTGCGTAGTCGCGAAAACGAGGATCGACGTCTTTTTCAGAAGTTACAAACTTGCCGCCTAGTTGCACATAACGAGAGTGAACCCAGTGGGCGGCTGCAGGAGAAGGGTAAGTGCGAAATTTTGAGCGCGCTTGAGTAGTAAGCATGTTCCAAAGCTTTTGATTTGCAGGGATCTGCTTAGGACCCTTTTTAACTTCTTTACCTGCGATTAATGCCATTAATAATCCTTAGATAGTAACCAGCCCTGCCCCCGGTAACTGAGGCAGGGGTGATTGACTTATTTATTAGTCGTGAACGACTGCAGGATTGCCAGCCTTCTGTGGACGACCGCTGCGGAATGCTTCCTCAATGCGGTTGTCACCGTGGTCTGCAAAACCACCAGCAGCAAACTCTGAAAGATGATCTGGAGCTTCTACCCATGCAGCAGAACCAACGTGAGCGCGTTCACGCATTGTCTCTTCTGGAAGCTTCTCAAATACATTCTGATTACGATTTGGACGACCCGCTGCAGGAACATATCCCTGCATAGCGCCCTTTGTGAATTCCTGTGGGACGTCTGTATCTGTTGCAATGCCTTCTTCAAAACGAAGTGGTCCGCGCTGACCAGGTGTAGCTGGTGAGACTTTGCGGTCGTAGACAGTGCCAGGACGCTCTGGGAACTTTGGATCTGGTGCAATTGCCATTATTTACTCCTATATTAGGTTGAGGACCTCAGTAACAGTGTGCTACAGAAAATACCCGTAGTCAGCCTAAAGTCTTATCTAAAAAATGGAGAGGACGATACTTCTATCTGCGGCATAGTCATTTCAATAGTTAAAGAGCAAGCAATAGCAAGAGAGTCTGCGTAGTCGTCGTGAGCGTGCGCTTCATCAGGGGCTTTGGCTAGGAAGTTAGGTCCAGTAAACTTGGTTTCCAAGTCTTCTAGCTGCTGCCTAAAACGTCGATAACTACGTAGCTTCCTGGTCTTAGCGTGGGCTGGCCAGCTAATAAGCTCGCGGTCCATAAGCGCCTTTAAGTGCTTCCAGCGCTTAGATTGTTCAGGCTGGCTACTGCCTACAGCAAAGACCTCTGCTCTAGGAAGAAGAAGCTTTAGTCTTTGAGCCACAGCATCACCTACGCCATTAGCGTCTACGCCTACGTACATAACGTTGTAGTTCTCTAAGAACTTTACGATCTGGAAGTACTGGTCTTCCCAGTCATCACCTTGTAGCTCTAGCCAGTTAAGTACTCGATGGTCAAAGTAGCCAAACTCATCTGGGCGATCCCAGTCAACCCATACAACCGTAACAACTGTTGAGTCAACCTTACGCGCAGGGTCAATACCAACAACTACTGGAGTTCTATGCCAAGCGCGCTGAATCTCCATAGAGGTGTCGCCAAGCTTGTCCATGACAGTTGAAGTAACAAACATACCGCGCTCAAGAAGCCACTTACAGTTATATGACATCTGGAACTCATCTGAGTCTTCACCAATACGGAGCTTCTCACGCTTAATGTGCTTTTCGTAGTTAGCATTTACTTTAACAACATCTCGCCATGTCCATTCAAAATGGTTCTGGCGCTTAGTGCGGGCAGTCTGCCTGCGCTTATTTAGCATGATGCTGTTATAGAAATTATTCTTGTGCGTGGTTGGGGTGCCGGTTTTAACCATAGTTCCCGCGTAGTACGCCAGCATAGGAGCAATAGATTTAGATACTACAAAGTCATCTGCTTCTTGACACTCATCAATAACGATAAGGTGGAATGACTTAGATTCAATCTTTGCTCGTGGGTTAGCGGTCATCATCATAAGAGATGAGCCAGAGTTCTTTAGTTTAATCTGACGAGTAACGCCTGCAACACGACCTACGCTATCGTCGATCTCTGGGTCACCCAGGATTTCTAACGCTCTATCTGATGTTAGACGGTTTACAGTACGGCCAAACAAAGTTTCTACCTGACCTTCAACAGGAGCAAACATGCCCACCATAATTCCGTCTTTAAATCTACCAAGCAGGTCTGGGTACATCTTGGCTAGGCGCGGAAGTAGAACCATAAGGGTAGCTACGGTGTTAGCAATAGTCTCTGACTTACCTGACTGACGGGCTGCTAAGGCTGTAATTTCTTCACTGTCATTGATGATGACTGATTCAATAATGCGGCGAGCAAGCGGCATTTGATACGGGTGAAGCTCGTGTCCAACTAGGGCTGTTTGAAATTCTATGCAGCGGTCAACTAGCTTGTTAACAAAGGCTTTGGAGAGCTCATCTAGCTCTACCTCTTCGTCTTCTACAAGCTCTTCTTCTATCTCATCCGGATAGAACTCGTCTTCGTCATCTATTAGTTGGTCCATATAACCTTTAGTTTATTTTAAAACAAAGAGCCTAAGTCGTTAAACATAGGCTCTTTGCGCCATCTACGGGGAGAGGAAGAGAGGCGTAGACAATAATAACATAAATGTCTATTTGTCGACAAATCAGTTTAACGGCGTGGCGTGCGCTTTCTAAGTTGATCCACCATGGCATGAAGAGCCTCAGCCCCGTTTAGAGCCTCGTCTAAATAGATATCGTCTCTGCTGCGCTGGTACATAGAAAGGCAACGGCCGATCTCATAGATAGATTGATCTAACCAGCCCTCAATTTCAGGGGTTTGTAGCCTAGATACTCTCTTAGACACCTTCTCAGAGAATGGCTTGTCCCAGACCTTATTTCGAGAAAAAAGTTTCATTAAATAGTCCATCCTGAGGCTTCCAAGCATCGCGGCCTCTCATAGTCCTGAATAGAAGTGCGTCAATAGAGTCTTCGTCATCTAAATCAATGTTAGGCTTCTTAAACCAAACACCCAAGTAAAAGCCTGGATGAGTAAATGGTACGCGAAAGACCAAGCACTTTCCAAGCCGATAAGGGCGGTCTGTCTCTTGGGTGGTTCCCACTTCAATGACCGGTAGTATATGTCTGTGCCAGTAATCTAGCTTTCCGCCGTATAGTGGTCCGTATGATTTCATTTAGTTCTCCTTGAAAAAGTCAAAAGCTCCCCAGTTACGTAGGTCGCCTTTTTGAATCGATGATGCTTTTGTAGATGAGTCATTTAGTCTAGCCATAGTCCCAGCTGATAAGTCTATTAGTTGAGCTGGGCCGTGAGAAGAGCAGGCGGCCTCTAATGTTGGAAGATAATCATTAGTAGAGTCACTGTTCTTTAACCCAAGCCAGACCTCAGTAGAGACATCATTATACTGGTGCCAGTGGTTAGTTCTAAAAATTATATAAACGGTCTTAGTGTTTGGGTTATAGCCGATAGTTAAAGCGCGAGGTCTAGAGGGCTTTTTAGTAGGGGCTATCGTAGTATCAAACCCTACGTTAGTAACATCATTTGGTATAACTACTTCAACTTTATCTTCTTCTTGGTCTGAAAGGTAGGCCTTTACTGACTTATTTGACCGCGGAGACTTAAAGAAATCATCTGGGTTTAACGGCGTTGGTTTTCTGGCCATTAGTCCTCACATACATGGTCGGCGGTTTCAGTTTCGAGTACACGAACCGTACACTCTCCGCACCTTAAATATCTAGGCGGCTTAAAGTTGTTTTGCGCAGTAGCGCCTAAAGGATACTCAGATCCGTCCTCGTTAAAGGCCGGTGTAGAAATAACTACTTCAGGTTCTTTTAATAGTTCGGGAGAGAATGGTCCGTAAGCGTTAGTAATTTTATTTGGCACTGGGTGCGCCTGCGGAGCTTCAAATCTTGTTATCAAATGAGGTGGAACTAGGTCTAACTCTTGATCTACCTCACGGCTTTTGGGTAGATAAACGCCAAAAACCTCGTAGTCAATTCCCATGACTACTCCTGAACTGCAGTACTCTTTGTAGCAGCTTTCTTCTTAGGCTTGTTTTCAACTACAGGCTCTTCTGTAGTAGGTTCTTTAACCTCAGTTGTTGTAGCGTTTAAAAGCTCCATCAAAGGAAAATGTCCTGCGATAGCTCTACCCTGCAACCAGTGTGGTAAACAGTTGCCACAATAGTTAGCTGGACTTACACTGGCCTCTAAATGGGTGTAAACGGCCTCGTTAGAACAGTTATCGCACTTCATATAGTCCTCCTAGATAATTCCCAAGTATAGCAAAAAGGGCACCCCGTAGGATGCCCTTCTTGTAGTTACTTATTAAGCAGCAGGTGTAGTAGGCGCTGAAGATGCAGCAGCCTTCTCCGCCTGCGCAAGCTTTGTTGTAAGGCGCAGCGCCAATGGGCTTGCCCACGGGTACTTTTCAACAAGCGCACGAGTAGCAGGTGCGGCAACTGCTCCGACTGCAGCGTATGCAAATGAAGCTAGATTAAACTTTGCGTGTGGTGCTGCGATGTATGCGCGGGCATACTCAACAACAAATGCGGTCTCTACTGCAATAAAAGCGTGCCAGTAAGACTTAATAAGTGCAGACTGTTTTGGTGAAAGCTTCATATTTACTCCTCGATGTTATTTGCGTACGGGGTTATTATATGGGATTCAGCAGGGACATTTGGGCTGGACGGGTTCTCAGCATGGGATGCCACCCCACCAAATCCGGCAAGGACAACTGCCGCAAGATGCTTTGGGTCAGTTGAGTAGCCAGTAGCTGCCCACGTCCCTAGGGCCGCTGTTCCCCCAAAAGCTACGTGGACTGGGCTACTGAAGTTAAGCTTTATTCCCACGAATGTGCTCCAAAATCTCGTTTACATGCCGGCGGAGTTCCTCAATATGGTTATGGGTCTCCTGATCTAGCTTTAGATCTTTAGTAATAATACGCCGATCTTCGTCACCAGAACGGTTAGTCGCATTCAGTAGTAGGCCAGATAGCAAAATCGACTCTAGAGAAACAATAAGCGTCAAAAGGTTATATGGATACGGGTCAAAATAGGCAATTGTCATCCAAGTGGTCCAGAAGACCATATGGAAGATAATAAACCACGGTGAGCCAAATGCAACCGAAGCCCAGTCAGATATCTTCTGAAAAGACTTCATTGATTAGCCTTTGCCACCATAGATGTGTAAGTAGCTAAATCAATGCCTTTACCCTTAGAGGCTTTAAGACCTGGGTACATGCTTTGGTATACAGGCACCAAAGCAATCTCTTCCTCTGTTAGTACGTTAGAAACCAAGTTAGCGGGCATGAGGCCAGCATTTGCTAGGGCCTTTGCCACTACCAATTCAACGCTTCCCTTTGCGCCTACCTTAAATACTGAGGAACCTGGGAATGGTGGGGCAACAATCACAGTAGGTTTAGTAGTTGGAACTGGAGTAGTGGTCCCGTTTGCATTATGAATAATTGCAGCGCCTCCGCCTGTTAGCGCAGTCGCACCCGCAACACCAATAGCAAGAGGCTTACTAGTACCATTTGACTTAGCTGGTGCGGAGCTTCCAACGTAAGCCGGACGCACAATCGCTAACACATAAAGATATGGGCGATGACGACGATAGCAGCCATCACCATTTGATTGGTTGCCTGTGTAGGACTCAGGTCCAGTGTTAAACCCGATAGTAGTCAACCCGTCTTTAGAGGCCGCTTCTACAATCTCTACGTGATCTGCTACCCCGTTTCCGGACCACGAAAAGAACACTAAGTCACCAGGAAGAGCCGAGTACTTGTCTACTACCTGCTTGTTCTTTTGAAACCAGGTGAGTCCAGCGGGGCAATAAGAAAACCCTTTAGGGGTCTGGGCGGCTACAAGATGGGAGGCATTAACTTGAGCAAAGCACCAACTAATACCCATGGCGCAGTACGACTCGTTTGGAGTTCCGTACCACGTTCCATATGGGTTATCGTTGTTAGGACCCTCTACAAAACCAAGTTGAGTTCGGGCAATGTTTACAATATCAACTCCAGCTGTCACTGGTAGATCAACCTTTCTGCTAAGTCGCCTGGGACTACTAAATAATCAGGTTTATCTAGTAAAGATACGCCTGCCTTGTCGTACGCTTCAGCTACAAGTTCTGAGCAGATAAACCCATCTTTCTTAGCTAGATAGGTGAAGATAGGCAGGTTTAACTTAAGGCCAAGAATTCTTAAAGCAAGAAGAGCAATGGTAAAGAAGTCATAAGGACGACCAATAAAAGACCGCGCGTTCTTTACAATAGACTCACGCTGTGTGTCAGTTAAGTCCTCATGCTTATTCCAAGCAATGTTTTTGTAGCTAGAGATGTCTACAAGCTTTACTCCTGTGGGATCGGCGCTAACGGCCTTTCCGTCCCCCACATAGGCTATGGCATGGTTCCAACGGCTAGTAGTGCCTACACGGATTAACAATCCAAAGAACCCGTTGGTTTTTACTACTCCGTAATCGCCTAGACGAGGTTCGTACATTGTTTCTCCTTAGTTACGTGGTTCCTCAATATGAGATTGAACCCTGCCTTCTAATCTAGAAAGGTCTTTGACTACCTCTATCTGATGAGTGCGAAGTTCTTTAAGATCACCCTTCATCTCTTTAATATCTTCTTTGAGGCCCTTAATAATCGGAAGGATCTCCAGCTTCACAGCGTCATTTAGTGATCCGCCGTGATTAGGCTTAAGCTCTTCTAAGTACTCTTTTAGCGCTTCTGTTGAGTGTTGCTTTACATACCAACGCGCTATTCCGCCTACAGATCCCGCGATAAATAGTGAAGAAGATACTGTAGCTGTCAGTGTTGCTGCATCCATTAAAAAACCCAGTTCTTTACAGTTGATTAGAGAATAGAACCGTGGTTTTGTCCGAAATTAATAGCACAAAAATGCGTGATTTGTATAGTTTTCCATATAAATACAAAAATATCTAGGTCAAATACATAATCTGGCTTGACATAGGTTGTAATGCTGCAGATATGCTAATACAACCGACTGAGAGGAGCAGCGATGCTTAATATCAGAATCAACTTCACAGTTGATGTAAAAAAGGTACTGAGAGTGATTGGAGCGCTTGTGTTAGTGTCTACACAGATGTTTACGCCTGCACACGCTTTACCGGCTCAAACTTCTAAAGAGAAAGTTGTGACAGTTTCTCTTGATTACCTCACTGTGAATACGACACGGACAGATGCCAAGAAAGCCTTGGCTAGTACTTATGTTAAGTACTTTGACGCTCAGACGATTGCTTTCTTAACGGAATATTCGGCTGGCAAGTCCATGACTGAATGGAAGTGTTTAAACTCACTTTGGTCTCATGAAAGCCACTTCAATCCTAAAGCCCTTAATATGGGATCGCATGCCTTTGGCATTGCTCAGTTCCTCCCATCAACATGGGGGAACTACAATGTAAAGAAGACTGCTGTGGCGCAACTACAAATTAAATACGGTCTACGTTACATCCAACAACGATATGGAGACGCATGCAATGCTTGGACATTCTGGCAAAGGAACGGGTGGTACTAAGGCTCCAGGATTTGATGGCACGCAGATATGCGCGCAAACAGACCCTGAACTGTTCTTTCCAGATGAATCTAAAAATCCACGTCTAGCTATAAACTTGGCCCGCAAACTATGCGGGTCATGTAGTTTTAAAGAGCCTTGCCTAGAGTATGCAGTAAATTATCCAGAATTAGTCGGTATCTGGGCAGGGACTACTCAAAGACAAAGACAGGATATAAGGGCGGCTAAAAACTTAGCCGCATAATAAGAAAGCCCCCGATCGCTCGGGGGCTTTTTTACTTTAACTACTAGTAGATGTAGGTGAATGTTCCGTCTTGGGTTCCTGGGTTCTCACCTGTAGGGAGCTTGTAAACTACCAAGTTAACAGAAGCACCAAGTGTCTGGGTTCCTGTTAGAGACTGGCTGTAAACAGTTCCTGCGTTGGCAAGGGTTGCTCCAGTTGTATGGTATGTAACTGTACCTGTGTTGAAGCTAGCAACACCGAGCTGACGATCAGCTTCACGGAATGTAAGGCCGGTAACTGATGGAACAGATGCAGTTGAAGCAGATGCTGCAATTGTAACTGTTGCAGTTCCTGCAACTCCTGTGATAGCTGAGTCTGTAGCACCGTTTGTAACTGTGAATGAAGTAGCAGTTGCAGAAGCAATTGTTACAGAAGACAAGTTAAATGCTGATGGTGTTGTGTAAGTTGGGGCATAGTACTGTGTAGCAATTGGCTGGTTTGATCCAGCAGCCACATAGTTGTAGAGGCCTGTGATTGTTACAGTCTGACCTGAAGAGAAGTGGTTGTTAGCTGTGTAGGTAACAGTTGTTCCATCAGATGAAGCACCAGTGACCTTAGCGGTCAATGTGTTGGTAGAGTTGAAGCCCTGAGTGGTCTCGCTACCTGGGAAGTTATCCCACTTATTGATAGTGTTAACGTGGCTATCAGCTGGGACTGTAAGTGTGATCTGTCCAACTGTCTTTGAGAGTTCTGAAGTTGTGATGAGATCGCTTGAGATATCTGTGGTTGTTGACCAGCCGTAGTCAGCGCCAAGGCCGGGGATGACTTCAACGTTAACGCTAGCTAGACCTGTAGCACCTGAAACAGAGCGGTCTGTGGTTGAGTTTGTAACTGTGAAGTTAGTTCCTGAAACAGTTGCAATTGCGACATTTGCAAGGTTAAATGCTGATGAGTATGTACCTGTAGCAGTTGAAGTTGAACCGGTTGCTGCTGAAGTTACTGTGAAGTTTGTATTTGTTGTAACTGCCAAGATTGTGAATGTTCCGTTGAAGCCAGCGGTTGAAGCACCTGTAACAGTGATTGACTGACCGGATGAAAGACCAGTTGTAGAAGCTGTTGCGTAGGTTACAACACCAGCGTTAGCTGTGATGCCTGTGATAGCTACTGAGCCTGAAAGACCAGTAACTGTAACCAACTCACCTACAGTGAACTCATTTGCAGATGTGTAGGTAATTGTTCCTGCAGAGGCAGATGCAGCTGTTACTGTAGCGGTAAGAACGTCTGAGCCAGCAGCTCCACGTGTTCCGCCTGTTGCATTGTATGAAGGTGAAGAAACGCGGTCGTCATTGGTCTGACGAGGGAAGTTTCCGTATACAAAGTCAACAGCTACGTTACCTGAAGGGGCTTGCTTGTAGCCCGAGTCACGGATGACTGTCATTATATTTCCTATTCTCTATAGAGGGGGTCTAGCAGTCCCATGCGCCTGGGACATTATAAGTTTATCTAGCAAATATAGATGTGTCGGGCTTTAGTTAAAACTGTTTAACAACCCATTAACATGAATACATCTTGAATACCTGCTGTAGAGCTAGAGATACTTACGCCATTAATTAGACCATTTTGATCAACAAAGCCAATAACTACGCCTGCGGCATTGCGCCACTCTTGAAGGTTTACTGTTTGACCTGAAGCATTTGCTTGAATTACTAAGCCTTGCTGTGAGCCAGCCGCCGGAATAATGGTGTTTGGGACCACTGATGACGGAGAGGTTCTGATATAAAGAGCGCCATGGCTATCTCCTGCAACGCCTTTTTCAATATTTGTAAGGCGATCGCCCACAGATGGGTAAGTTTGGCTTGAAGGTGACCATACACTTGAGCTGGTTACAGATGAAGAGACTAATGGGTTATTACCAGTAGCTGTTGTTCCAAGAGTGGTCTCAATAGCGTAGACCTCATCTTGAATAGTGTTTGGGTCAGCGGCATAGATGGTATCGGTTACGTCATGGTGGACGTTAAATACTTTTGCTGAGGCTGGATACGAAGCGGTCATGATTACCCTTTCAGAGTAGGCAGTAACAGTTTACTGCGTATTAAATTAGTTTTGGTGCTCTCCGTTAGGGCCTTTTCCAGGGGTAGCATAAGTAGCAATACGGGGACGCTCTTGTGAGGTTAAAAACATGCGACGTATACCAAACCTAGAGTCTTTAATAGTTACCTCTTGAGCTTTAGGAGGTTGAAACTCTTTTTTACGGTTCATGGTGTCCACCGATTAGACTGCTTTGCTTGAGTAGGTCGGCCTGGAACAACTGGTGATGTGACCCTTGTTAGTTTTTCTCTGAACTGCCGCGCCTTTAAAGAACGTGGATCAGAAGTTACCGGGGAAACTACGGAGGAAACTACTCCGCCTTTTCCCTTTTTACTTGCCACGTGGCTCCTTAAACTGCTGAGTATTACGCATACCTGGAAGCGTCATTTGAGTGGCTTTAGGGGGTTTCTTTTCTGCCATTGGTTCCTGCTTTGAAAAGGTAGAGACTCCACCAACAGCGCGGCCATCTGTGACTTTAGAACCTTTAAACTCTGACACTTTGGCTTCAGTGCTCTTAGTGGCCGCTTTAGTTGAAGGACTTTTAGCGCTACGTGGGCTCTTTTCTTTGGCGGGAGCGCCTTTCTTTTTAGCGGCTGTCTCTTTAGAAGATTTAAGCTTAGTCAATTTATGTTTACCGGCATTCTTAATGCCAGCAGTTACGTTGGCGCCAATAGCTGCAGCCCCCTTTAGGGTAATGGACGTAGTTGATACTGGTCGGCCTTTAATTGTCATACTCTGATTCTAAATGGTTTTCTTCACAGAAGCGTGCTAAAGAAGGAACTACCCAAGTTTTGCCACATATTGTGCACCGATAGCTATCTCTTTGTGGACGAGCCACGCTATCTCCTTAGTGCAGTAGGTTGAATTCCCCTTCAGGGTCATAGACATTAACGGCTTTAAGCACTAAATCGCTGCCTGCTTTACGGGCATGATGGCCGCAAAACAACAGCTCTCCGTTAATAAAAGTGGCAAGAACTCTTGCCGCAGCACCGCATGAATCACAGCGGTCTTGAAGAGTTAACTCTCTATGAGTGACCGCAGTCTTCATTACAAGCGTTCTCCACGAGAACGTTTAGAGTTCTCAATATCTTCACCATTACGTGATAGTGGCATAGTTTTAGGGCGATAATGGGTTTCCATTTCATCCATAGTTTCTGGAGTTAAATGGTTCCAACCTTCAGGAATATCTTCTTCTTTTGGCTTAGGCCACTGTCCCTCTGTACGATTCACGCAACACCACTTCCTCCTGATGTAGCTGCAGCTCCTGCCGCAGCACCGCTTCCAGAATTCATACTAGCACCCTCAGCACTTTCTTGTGCAGCAGTCTCATTAGTTTCTGCTAATGGTGACTCGCCCCTCTCTGACATAGGTGATTCTGCGCCAAAGTTACCAACAACACCACTACCGCCAATAGTTAAGTAAGACGGATTAACAACTGCTTTTCCTGATACCCAAGAACCTCTTGCAGGATATTGTTCATGGTACTTAGTGCGCTTAGAGTATTTCATTAGTTACCGCCATAGTGTTTACTTAGATCATCTAAAGCTTTGTTAGATGTTTGAGCGTAATCATGAACTGCTTTAATGTAAGAGTTAATTGCGGAGTGTAGGTCAGGCGCTTTTTCTTTTGGTTCAAACTGATCTTCGCTCTTGTTCACTTCTCATTCTCCTTTTTACCGGCACGGCGTTTGTTTTCTTTAGCGGTGTTCTTGCCCTTATCTAAGATGCGCAAGTTACCTTTAGAGTCATTGTTATGGTTATTGTCTTTATGGTCGACAGTCTTGTTCTTAGACTTGATCTTGCCATTAGCAGACTCGTAATCGGCGCGCGCTTTATTTTTAGAAGTAGTCACCCACTTGCCATCTACTTTTTTCTTGTAGACGTAAATTGGTCTTCCACCATTAGCCTCAGAGCCTTTGTATGGACCAAAGCGTTTTGTCTCAGCCATTCTTCTTCTTTTTCTTAGCGGCAGCCATGTTATCGATTAGATTAGGGTAAGGACGACCAGCAGCTTTAGCGCGTGCTTTAGCTGCAGCCTTCTTCTTTGGAGTTAACGTCTTAGGCTTTTTCTTTGGATCTGGGGTATCCCATACTTCTTTAGCCATTAGCAGTCCCACGCTCTCAGTGATTTGTTAATACGTGAATTAGGATCTTTAGCAGTCTTAGCAGAGGTATTAGCCTTCTTCATGCCTTCCATGCGTGCGCAGAAAGACTTACGGCGTGCAGCAGACTTAGGAGACTTCTTAGCCTCTGCCTTCTTAACAGGCGGTTTTAGGTTATGACCTTCTGCCTTAGCAGAGGCGCGGCCCTTAGCGTTTAGTCCGCCGTTCTTATTTTGGCCCTCTTTACGAGTCCATGCTGGTGATTTAGCCATTGTTCTTATGCCAATCTCTAACCGCTTGTTCAGCTTCGGATAAATTCTTAGCGTCTAGTGTATATGTGCCACCACCCTTTGGATGATGAACCTTAAACTTTTTACCGTGCTTATCCACAACGTGAGGTTCGCCATCTACTTTAAACTGCTCTTCATTCTTCTTCATAGGTATCTCCTAGTAGGTTCCTAGTGTAAAGCTTGGGGTGTTCTGGCGCGTATTAGTCTGTGGCGCCATACCTTTTTCTAACTCTGTTGTGCGAGAAGTACTGTCTGGTGCAGGCGCGCCCATAGTTGGCTTTGATTCAACCTGTACTGGAGAAGAGACATCTGACTTAACTAGGTAATCGTTCATCGCATATCCATGTTTCTCTTCTGACGGTTAAGTATATCTGCTGATTGTTCAGATACGTTATAGCGGCCATAAGAGGCGCGTGGGCCATCGTATTGTCCGTTATGTACTACTCGGAACTCATTAACGCGAGAGCGCTTAGGCATAAGTTCTTTCTTAGATTTCTTTTTGCCTGGCATATTCTCCCCTAAAGCGCGCTCAGCGCGGGTGCGTCCTAGTGCTGGATCTTTCATGCGCGCATCTCCTTGCCTTTTTTATAGGTGCGAAGTCTGGTCTTGCCTTTGTCATTAGTTTTATGAATACCTGTAACTAGCACTTTAGCGCCCGGACGAATAGTTGCTTCTTGTTCTAAGCTATTTTCACTCTCTACCGCATGTTCTTTTTGAACATACTTATGTTCATCTGAGCCAGGTTTAATGATGTCAGATGGGCGGGCTTTAGCGTAGATAACTGCAGACTGTGGTTCACCTAACCCTGCAAAGTGGTGAGCAACCATCTCATCTTTAGACCAGTGCATTCCTAGAGGTTGCTGAATCTCATTAGTTCTAAACCCTCTAGACACATCCTCTGTCCACTGACCTTCAGAGCGGTTCACTTGCGCACCTCCTCTAGATAGTCTAGGTATACAGGTATAAGCATATCGGCAAGCTTTTCCTTTTTATCCTTATGCTTCTCTTCAAAGTGGCGCAACCACTCATGAGCGCCAAATCTTATGTTTGCACACCCATTATTAACATCTGCCCAGCAAATCTTGGCAAAAGCCCCTGCACGCCCTGGAAGATCTAACTGCTCCCACAGCCAAGTAGAGAAGTGCATTAAAGCGGTCTCGCCATCATGCTAGTATTCTCTCGTAAATAGAGAGCGGAAAAGGGTTAAAGATGGGCGTGGAAGTTATCCCACTTGGCGGTACTTATAGAGCTTATTGCAAAGAGTGTGATAAATACGTCAGCGACTCGACCGAGGAAATTCAGTACGCCCACACGCGCGCGTTAATACACCAAGCTACTAGGCACACTGAACACAGTAATATGGGACCCGCAGATTCTCAGGGGTAATAAAGAGCTTTTTCGAGCAGTGACTGCATTGCACCTCTGCCAGGCCGCTATTTTCTAATTTTATGGTAAATCTGTGTGTATAGAAAAGTTTGGTTGCATACCAGACCAAAGCCGCGGTTATGATTAACATTCTTTACAGTACCTGCACTTACAGCTATTAGTGGTGCAAGGACACTCTTCATCAGATTGCATCAGGCCAGTTCCTTGGCACCAGTAACAAGCCTTAAGGTTCTGTAAGGCTGAGCGTAGAAATTCCCCGGTCATCGGTTGACCATGATCGTCGCGAGAACACTTACAGCAATTGCAGCAATCAATAGATACGGTAGAAACTTCTCAATCTTCATTTTTGGCACTTTTCATTATTAGGGGATGTAGTTAAAGCATCAGCAGTTTTGTACACCATAGTAGTCCCGTCGCAAAACTCAGAGACACCATTAGGTAGTGAGACTACCGATCTCCGCGGGTCTGCTAAAGAGGGGGTTATTGGGGTAGATTTACTAGTTATAGCAACTACTAGACCTACAACTAAACCGATTACTACAACTAGTCCTAAAATAAAGAATAGTTCTTGATTACCGTTTTCTCGTGTGTCATAGCCCATTAGCAACAACCTCCATCGCAGTAGCCTTTTCTCTCAGATAGATCATGAAGTCTGTTCCAGAACCAATCACGAAGGCGCTCATAGCCAGTGCGCATATCTGGTTGAGGAAATATCTCTCCACCATAGATGGAGTACCAACCAAAAGGTACTTGCTTATCTAGGGTAATGGGGTCAATATCCCCAAGTGTGACGGTCTGATATTCTTCTTCAGTCATTTTTGTTTAATGCTTACGTTCTGCTCTGCTGCGATGCACTCTAGGCACAACTTGGCTCCATCAAGAAAGTGCGTCACAAAGTGAACGCCATTGTGGTTATCGCACCAACACTCTTCAGGCACATTGTCTGTCATTCTGAATCCTCAAATAGTCCAGGAACAGTAGCAGAGAGGGTAAGTAGATTCCAGCGGCGTGTGCGCCATTGGAAGTAGAAAACCTTGCGAGCTTTGCGCTCATCAAAGTCAATTATATATGCCCAATCAAAACCGCGATAGTTCATGTAGTTATCAATTCTTTTGATAATCGCTAAACTCTCGGCGTAGTCTTCATCTTGCTCTATACCAGTACCATCACAGTCTGGGCATATTCCTATTTCAAAGGGTTCGCCAAAATTGCGTAAGTAATAGCGTGGAGGCGGTTCTCCCAATAATTCATCACCTTCTTTTTCGAGGAACTCGTCAAGATACATCCATCCACGGCCATCACAATCATAACAAGTCATGTCAATAACTCCTTCTCAATGGCTTGGATTGTAAGGCAAGGGTAAACATCTCCATCAATGGGGCAAGCCTCAACTGCATCGTGCAATCCATAAGGGATTTCTGGCTTATGCAATTCCACTACTGCGCGAAGGGCTTCACGCCTTGGCTTTTCGTTCGCGTATCGCAATTCCATCGAGTAAATCTTCTTAAGCAATTCTTCGTGGGTCATGCGTTGCCCCTCCAAATAATATCTAGTAACTCTTCATCTCTGTACTCATGGTGGACTCTAAGGAAGGCTGCTACATCTCTAGCGATAGAGGCTCGAAGCATAGTCTCAAAGGCGGCCATATCTGCATCTCTACTCATGGCGCAATAGTATCAAAGGTATGCCAGATGTACACATAGCCTCTCTCAGGGTTCTGCTTGCGCTCTGGGACATGCTCGTCACAGTACCGCCACCAGGAGTAGGCAAACCACCTAGCCTCCTCCTCGCATTCGGGAGTAAAGCACTTACCCATTCGCGCGATGACTCTATTCGGGTCTAATTCCATAACCGC
>Ga0214166_1000632_pt1 | contig 17273 bp, 17 predicted proteins | sample TroBogepilimnion_27_FD_153005 | JGI IMG/M metagenome (GOLD analysis project Ga0214166, IMG submission 153005) | Freshwater microbial communities from Trout Bog Lake, WI - Practice 18AUG2009 epilimnion v3 | ecosystem: Environmental > Aquatic > Freshwater > Lake > Epilimnion/Euphotic zone ...
GTTTTTTCTTCATGCCCTCCATCCTTGCGCAGAACGAGTCCCTGCGTGACCCACCCTCAGGCTGGGGTGCCTTGAGGTGTCCGCCAGTCTCACGGTTGTATGATGCACGCCCGGCGGCGTTCAGTCCACCCTCCGGGTTCTTGCCCTCAGATCTTTGCCACGCAGGTGTCGTATGTCCGCCGCCGGCAAAAGCATCAATCAATCCACCCATAGCTCGGCCCTCGATGCGAGGCAAGTCTGCGACACCGGCAGCATCGTTGATGGCTTTAACTTCGTCATCAGATAAGACACGATTGACTTTCATGTTGCCGCCAATTAGCCACTCACCAGTCATGTTTGGGTTGGTCTTGTAGCGGTAGTGGCCACCAAGGGGGACCTGGTCAGTAATGTGGGCCGTGCGTGGGATAATATCTCCCGCTTTATTGCGCTGCGCACGCTCCATGGCGACCTTCTGCCAGTCAACATCGGCAGGCATTTCAACCTCGGCCCAGACCTGATTGCCGGGGCGATAGTCCGGAGCCTTTAATCCAGGCTCAGACTTACCACCTATGTGGGTAGCAATCGGGAGATCACCGGCGTGCCAACCTGGACGGTACGCAAGGGGCCCAAGTTTTGACTTGACCTTGTCGCCCACCATCTCACCCGCACGAGCCTCTAGCCACTCCCCTGGTCTTACAGACTCATTTGCGTTAACAAACAACGGAAACAACTCGTCAGGCCTATTCGGGTTTGTCCGGAACAGTTTGTAGGCCTTGACCGTATTAGCAAATTCTTGTGCGGCTTTTTTTACCACATCCCCACCGCCTGCGTAGCCCTCCGGATTTGAATCGGACTCGGGCACCATCTGGCTACCCGCCCCACCGAGCGCACCGAGGCCGGTGATGCTGTACATAGGACGATCACCTCGAATGAAGCCCTTCAGGACCTCCTCCTGCGGCTGACCAGTGATCTTGCTCGTCCTTGCGAGCATCTCATTGATCTCCTGCATCATCGGCTTGCCGGGGTAATCCTTGGCACCCGCCCAGGCAATATCCTGAAAGTTTGCGGGCTGCACGTTGTACTCTTTTGCCAGATTGGCTAAGGCTTTCTCGTATATGCCGTATGCGTTGCCTGGGGGAGCCATCATCTTTGGATCCCACAACTGACTCATCTGCTCATCAAGAGTAGAGCGGTCACGGTTGCCTAAAAAGTTTGCAGAGAAGTTGTATCGTTTTGGGTTTGATACGTGTGATATACCACCCTGCTCGGCCACCTTGTTAGCCTGCTCCATGTTGCCACTGACAAACCTTCCACCGATAGGGAACGGCAACTCTGATGCAGTTGTAGGTATCGGCTTGCCTGCCTGCTTTTGGAAGTTTGTATACGCCGCCATCATCAGGTTAGAGTTTGGATCCGCCCCGCCTGTTGTCGCCGCCATTGCATCTGCGAATCGATTCTTAAATTGTCTTGCACCCTCCTCAGGACCAAGCTCATCGATGAATGCCTTCTCAAGCTGACCCATGGCGTACCAGTCTTTTGCGAGTGGGCGATCTTTTGCCTTCTCAAATGCTCCACGCAACCTGGCCAGACTCTCTGGGGCATTAGCGAGAGCCTCATACTTTTCAACCGTCTCAGCCTTTTTTGGTACAACGTCAGTAATTGTATCCCCCGTCAATTTATAACGAGACGGGTCCGCATAAAAGCGATCTGCGATATTAAAGTGCGGAGTGTAGTTGCCTGCGTTAATTTCTGACTGGGCGGCCTTCCTAGCCTTTTGTACAGCCATGGCCTCTGGGCTTAATTGTTTCTGAAAAAATTCTTTCCCGGTTTTTGGGTCCACTGTCAAGACTGGTTTAGCAATGTCAGGATAATTTAAACCGACCTTATTAGGATCGTACCCAAATTTTTTAGCGAACGACATCAGACCTGGAGATTCACGTCCAATCAATTGCTCTACGACTTTCCTGCCGCCTGCGTAACCGTCTACGTGTGCCGTCTTGGCTGACTCCTCAAATGCGTGCGCAGTCGGCGCACCCGGCGAGCCCGGCCTGCGCATGTGCTCACCAGACCCGTGAGCGATACGCTCTTGTTTAGCGTGAATGTTGGCGTAGAGCCCGCCACCTGCGGCGTAGCCGTCTATGTGGCCACCATCTGCACGGCCCTGAAAAAGATCTATATTGCGATTGACTAATGGCGCACCGACAGCGATAAATGGTGCGGCAGCCTTTAATTTACGTGGCAGAAAATTCATTTTTGGAACAGCGGAGGCTGCCAATCCGGCACCACTGATTGCTGCCTGAGTTGTGTTACCGGACTCTAGTTGGTTAGCTAAGTCTGTGGCGTTGTATGCTCCAGTGCCCAATGCAAAAGGTAAAGATTTTCCTATTTTTGCTGCGCTGCGAAAAAAAGGATCGTTAATACCTTCATTTTTAACAGTCATCAAACGCTGCGCACGGGCCCTGGCGAGTCTGTTAGTCTCTGGGTCAACATTTTGGCGAACCCAGTTTTGATGACTTGCTTCATTTTGAGCCTGCCAAGCCTCGTGTTTGGCTTGCCTCTCAGCCTTTATCCGATCGACCTCATCGGGGGCCATCATTAACATCTTGGGGTTGCCCTGAGCATCGTAATAATGTGAACCCGGTACAACTTTTTGAGGGTAATTCATGCGCTCCATTTCGTCGGCGTGACGCTGCAGGAGTGCCTCCTCGGCCATGGTGCCACCGCCCAGGAAACCTCTCAAATCCTGTCCAGTCATATTTGCGGCAGTGCCCTTGCCACCAGCCCAATTTTTTACGTTAGAGGCTCCAGGCAACTCATACGGAGAGCTTGCATTTATGTATGGAGAATTTGGTGCAAGACGTTCAGCCGCTCGTCTTGCAACTTCGCTTGGCGAGGCTGGAGCGGGCACGTTTGGAGTATTGGACGGAGGCTGGCCAATGTTCTGTATTGCATTTACTAACTGGCGACCCTTACCAATCCCGGCACCAACAACACCAACACCGGCACCAGCGGCACCCATCAATCCCGCAGGCAGCTGTATAGAGTTCTGGATCTCTTGAGTCGACGGCATACCTGCACCGGGCGACATGCTGGCGGCGATCTCGTCGATCGTTTTGTGTTGCTCCTCCTCGGGCAGATTGTGAAAGCTGTCGTCTACCGTTACATCTCTGCCATTGATCGTTAACTTTGCCATTAGTGGATCTCGTAAGTTACGCCGCTCTTGGTTTTTCTTTGACCGCCCTTGGATTCTTCTTTGTACCACTCAGGGTGCAAAGATTTTAGACGATCGTCGTGTGCTTTGTAGGCATCCTTCGCAAATTGAGATTTTTCAAAATCTCGATACTTTGCGACCTTGCCCTGCGCCTTTAAATCTTTTTGATACTGATCCCACCCGTCGTACAGTTGTTTGTCAAGCGTACTCCTGGAGGACATCAATCGAGCATACTCGATGTTTACTTTCGGTGAGTTTTCATCCCCGAGACCCTTCGCTTTCTCAGCATATTTACTCTCAGCATCAGACACTGCACCGGTACCCTTGTATACATCCTTGCGGTACTTGAGTGCAAGATCTGCGGCTAAAGACAGTAACTGTTTTCTGTTTTCGTAGGCCCGGTCGCCTATCATGTTTTTAATGACCGTCTCTTTGCCGAATGGTAATATTTTTTGATTCTCAGCAACATCCAGTATGGTCCCCTTCAGTCCCGGCATTGCATCAAATCCGATAGCTGTAGGGGTTTCCTTAATTAGGTTTTCAAAAGTGTTTAGTTTGTTTTCCGTGTCTACGTGTCCCTGGGCACTTGACGTCAAAGCATCTAGACGTTTTTGTGCGTTCTCCTCTTCTTTTTTCTGAGCCTCTGTATCTAGAGTTGTTTGGGACTCAATCGTACTCTCAGCCAGTTTTTTGGCTGCAGCGGCCCTGATTTCCAGATCCTCTTTTGATCCAGGTGCAAACCCGGTTGATGCTGGGGGTGCATTTTTTGTAGAGCCTACCTGGAAACCCGTACCCTCAATGTGTGCATGGGGGCCTGTGCTGTTACCTGCTCCAGGTGCTCCCTTGGAACCACCCGTCATGCCAATAACAGTACCCGGCTGTACCTTCGTACCATTTGGTACAGCATACTGATCCAGGTGAGCAACTCGACCGATAATTTTACCATTATCGTCGATAATATCGGCAGCATTGCCGTAGCCTGCCGGGTCTGTCTGGTGATAACGAATAGTGCCGCCCGTCGTGGTAGTCACTGGGGTACCCACTGGTGATGCAACATCCGTAGCATTAGGGTGTTGCGCCGAGGGGCCTCTTGATATTGGGTACGTCCCTGTGTTTGCGGGGGGAGCGACTGGGGTCGCTACTGGTGCACCGGTTAAGGGCTGAGTTGCTGCAGGGGCTCCAGTATATTTACCTGTCGTATCAAAAGGAGTCTGTTGCCCCGTGCCACCAGAACCACGGACATCATGCGGTACAAGAGCACCTGATCCGATAACATCGATCAGTGCGGCACGTTTCGCCATATCTTCTGAGTATCCAATACTCCTCAAATAGTCGACTCGTTTTTGGACATCTGAAGGCTCGGCCATCTTAGCAAGGTGAGCATTTAGTGCCGTCATGGCCTTGGTTGGATCCTGCAGGTATGTTGCCCCAATAGCCTGGCGAAGTGCAGGATCCCTGACTAGCCCCAAAAGACCTCCGGATGCCTGATTAGCCTGTGCTATGCCGGGACCATTTACTGCACCCGGCTGTCCCTCCGCCTGAGTACCTTGCGCAGGTTGTCCCGCCGCCTGAGTACCTTGCGCAGGCTGCCCAAAGAAAGCGTTACGGTTGGCGATGGCAGCCTTCTGGGCAGCGATCTGCGTCTGCATGTCAAATAATTCTTTCGCCTGCTTGTCTTTCTCTGTGGCTCTTAATGCTAATGCCTCTGCGGGGCCTTGCATGCCGCCCGATGTCCATGCGGCTGCATCCTTCAACCCCTCCATAATCGAGCCAAGGAAGCCCTGATTCTGGGCCTGCTTCTGCTGATACAGGCGCTCCATATTGGCGAGCACGGACTCATTGGCGACTACCGCCTTTGCACCCTTACCGCCGAGGCTTACCGACTCATCCGATGTATCAGTCGCTGGTGTTACGTTATCTAATCCGGCCATGTTTTATTCCTTAAACCGAAAAGTCACTTGGTGTGGGTGTGCTCGCCCCAGGGTTATTCATCAGTGCATTTCCAGTATCAATATTAGACTGTGTTAAAGCAGCATCAGTTACAGCGTTGCCTGTATAGCCGCCAGTACCAGTCCCGCTTCCGTCGCTCGATACCAATCCAGACAAACCACTTTTTACACCAAGCGTTTTCAGTAAAGAATCTAACCCATTTGTCCCTCCAGTAACCAACGAACCCAGGGCACCTAATTGAGCGATTGGGCTCGGTGTACCTACAGTCGCAGCCACCGTACCAGGCTTGACAGCATTCAGGACGTTAGCCTGACCCTGCAGCCCCATCGATGGAGCCTGCATCTGGAATGTTCCGGTGTTGAGTGCAGAGTTTACCTCCTGCAATCCTGTTGATCCCAGACCGGTACCCGCCTGTACTCCAGTCTGTTGATTCTGGAGTGCCGAAGTATCCTGCTGCTGAGTCAGGTTGGCGAGTGCATCCGCCTTGGCCTTGTCGACTGCCGTCTCGCCACGCAGACTGCCAAAGTTACCTGATCCAATGTTGGCGGCCTCTGGCGTCGCAGTGATGTTGGGCATGATCTGGTTAAGGTAGCCAGTCTGGGCATTGAATAGGCCGCCCATGGCCGTGTTGGGGTTGCCGACAACCTGTGGATTGCCGTTTGCATCCGTCGTAGTCATCCACGGGTTTACTGCACCCGAGCCGATCGAGCTCAGGATGCCCTGACCCGTCGTGAATGCGTTGTTGTTGCCGGGGGTGAACATGTTGACTGCGGCCTGCCCCGCCGTCTGATTAGGTGCGGGTGCGTTTGCGGTGACGGCCTGCCCAGCCAGGTTTTGCTGCGCAGCGTCGTACCACGACGGTAGCGTGGTTGTTACTGTCGACGATGTCGATGTTAAGTCTGATAATCCGGCCATTATGCCCTCGTTTCAAATGTATTGCTTTTACGCAAATTTTCTATTGCTGTTAATATTTGTAAGTTTCCAGGAACATGTAGCCCACAAACATTTTTTCCTCTTAATGGAACAATATGGTCTACGTGATACCATTCCCCCAGCAATTTACTTAATTCTTGCGCCTCAATATAAAAAGATTCTATGTCTTTTAAATCTACCCAAGAAGGAGTTGCTTGTAATTTATCCGCTTTATATTTTGCCTTAAGAGCGTTTCGTTTTCCAGGATTATTTTTTCGCCACTCTCTAGATGCTAATTTTTTTAATTCTCTTTCTTTTTCAATATTTTCTTGATAATACTGTTTTCTTTTTTGTTTTAATTTTTCAGCATTTTTAACGTATTTTTCTTTAGTTTTTATTTTAGTTTGTTTTGGGTTTTTGTGGTATCGTATTTTTGCATTTATTTTAACGCATTCAATACAGGACCCGGTTAAAGCATGCCGCTCCGACAAATGCCCACGTTTGCAAGGTTTTTCTGAAAAATAAGTTTTTGACCCATTTTGAATCGCATCATACCTAGCCCCACGATCCATTTATATATTTGCCTTTTTGTAAGCCATTTTTAAATATTCTAGGGGTCCTAATGAATCGGGAGGCAATTCATCCACTGGATTAGAGCGCTTATGTTGTCTAATAACTTCAAGAAATTTATCTAAAACTTTAGACCCCGCTTCATTATCCCCATTTCCTATATCGGAAACAATTTGTGCGGGCAACACAAATTCGCCCGTAGCAAGCATGGCCGGAACACTGTCGCTTGTCCCGTCTCCGCCACCCTTGGCGTATAAGTGCTTGAGGCCGCCCGTCGAGTAAAACTCTGGCTCATGCTCATAGGTTGGCTCATCATGCTCCTCAGAAAGCATGCCGGGCTGCCCACCACTTGCGGCGTATACCGGGTTGAATACTTCCTGAGAGAATAAATTTGATAGCATAGATGGTGTCAATGGTTGTGAATCGGCCGATGGCTGTGACGGGTTTGCAAACTCCCAGGGCTGTGACTGTTTGACTATATCGCCACCGAAGGTGCTCGCAACGGGGGCCGGCGGTGCATTACTTGTCCACGGGGATGCCGCAGCGGTAGTCGAGGCTGCGGGCGTTGTCGTCGATGTAGACGTCGGCACTTTGGGTATTGAAGGTATTTTCGGTGTGCTTGGCGTCGTTGTATCAGTTGGTGTCGTTGGGAGAGCAGGCTCTGTAGGTGTTGGTTCTGTAGGTGTGGGCTCTGTAGGTGTTGGTTCTGTAGGTGTGGGCTCTGTAGGTGTTGGTTCTGTAGGTGTGGGCTCTGTAGGTGTGGGCTCTGTAGGTGTAGGTGCCGTAGGTACGGGTTCCGAGGGTATTACAGGCGTCTCTGTCGGTGCTGGTACATCGATAGGGCTGTTATAGGGCCCCATTAACTGGTTTGCCCCAGTCTCTGTCAAATTACCCGCAGAGTCCATTAAACCATTAGCTACGGCATCCGCAGTTGACATACCAAGTGATGCTGCTGTGGCTGCGGCAGCGCCTGCGGCAGCGCCTGCAAGCGATCCCGCACCCGCAGTAGTACTACCGGCAAGCGATCCCGCACCCGCAGTAGTACTACCGGCAAGGGATCCCACTCCAGCACCCGTCCCTGCAGCGCCTCCAACAGCAGTTGGGACTGCACCATCCATAGTGCCGTATAGCGTGATACGCATATTTGAAGTATCTACAGGCACTGTTTGATCAGGGAATGTAACAGAAGATGTTTCCCCGGGTAAAGCATTCGATGCTACTTGTGTACCCTGACTAATATCGTAGCCAGGATTATTAGTCAAATTTGATACTAACTGATTATAAATACCATTTGCGCTAGTCGTGCCTATATCGGCCGTTGTACCGCCAGCCAATGCAGACGTATCAAATGCTCCGGGCGTCATGCCTAGCGCATCAACCATTGTCGGCGCAGTTAGCGCATCCAGCCCCGCAGCACCACCAAGAGCGGATGCCACAAACCCAACACCCTTCAAGGCATCCAAAAGGCCCGTATTGTAGTCAGTCTGTGGGATAGCTAAAGCAGTTGTATACCCCTGAGGCAAAGAACTTGTCGGGTTCCACTGAAACTGATTGGATGCGTATGATGTTGGTGTGCCTCCCTGATCCTGTTGAGTCACTCCATAAGAGGCAACAACTTTACCCGTGCTTGGATCAATAAAAGATGTCGGGACGCCTTCATAAGTCGTCCCACCTGGAACGTATCCTTGGCTCTGATAGTACTGGGCCCCAGCAGAAAAGCTATTTGGATCCCCCGCCACGTTGGAGAAGGGCGTCCCGCTCGCAGATGCTGCCGTCGCCGTGTCCCTCAACACGTTCGCCACTGTGGCGTTTGGATCACCCTGGTAGGCGTTTACGGTCTGGTTGATCCAGTCCTGTGTAGGGGCCTGGCCAGTAAGCTGCTGGTAGGCTGCTGCGACATTGCCCGGAGTGATTGACGTATTTGCCGTCTGCATGACGCTCGGATCGGTCGACACTGCGCCGGTATCACTATCGTAGTAATACCCGCCACCACTTCCGTCGTCTATGAAACTCCAGGCCATGTGCTCTTCTTTACGTTGTTATTGCATCTATATCTACTAATGCAAAAATTGTGGTTAAATTGCCCTAGATTGTCGGTCCATTTACGGCGACAATCAGCTCACGGACCCACTCCTGCCAGTGATCAAACTCGCCGGGCCCCGGGATTGCAAAGTTGACAAATGTAGGCAAATTGATGAGACAAAATGCCACCTCACGCCAGTCATCCTCCTTGACTACGGGGATAGGCTCCTCGCCGTAGTAGTGCAGCAGGTCACCATTCCAGTCGTCCCAGGTGGCAAACTGGGGCAGCATGACAATACTCTGCCGGATTGTCATCAGGGCCTCTGGTCGCCGTACTCTACAGTGACGAGGTTTCTACCCATCTGGTAGTTGCCCCCGACCTCGTTGGACTCAAACTGGAGCCGCATCTCACGGTACTCGAGGCGTGTATCTATCTTGCCATCATTGGGTCCAAACGTGTATGGTCCGACGATCTCCTCATCGCCCCTGGCAAACTTGCGCCCAAGTACATACATATTCATATTGCCCGACTGCTCGAAGTCTGGCTCTACACGAGTCAGGTGCATGCGAAGGTTCACACCCGGTGAGGCATCCTGAGACGGGTTTCCTCCGACCCAGCTAATGTCGCAGGTCGTGAAGTAGGATGGTATCGCCTCAGTGGTTGTATCCGTAACCTTGTCGGTGCCAATCTCATGCTGCCAGACGCCGTACCCGGAGTTATTAAAATACACCAACTTACCCGCAGCGACGATAATCGGGAAGCTCGTGGTTATCGTCACCAGCGTCACGCCGCCCAAAGACTCGGTACTTGTATTGTAGATGAAAGAGCTTGATGCGACGACGTACGACGTTGCGCCGGTTGTGTTGCTCAGTGAGAGCTCTGCACCCGGGTAGAATGTAGTCGTCTGATTACCGGCCAGATATACCTGACTGATTGTGGCGGGCGTCTGGCCAGTAGGAGTAGCTAGTACAGTATAGGCCCTGCTAAATATTGCTGTGTAGTCCCAGCCGCACCACACTGGTGACGGCAAGAGTTCTGTAGTGTATCCGCAAGACCTGCGTGCACCCTCTGCGCTGCCCGCATCGTACCAGAGGTCGTCCTTGGTGTTGTAAATAATTGCATCGCTGCACTCGGTATTGGTGCCACGTGGATAGAAGAACCAGATCTCATTGTAGCGGGGGACTTTTGTCGCCCAAACTTTTTGACGCTGCTGGTAGTTGATGTTGTTAAATAGCCAGTCGACGTTCTTGTCGTTTGCGAGTAATTTGACCGCACCGTTGTAGGCGTAAAAGCGATCGACCCCCATCCAGTAGTATATGCCATCCATCTCGACGACTGAGTTGGATGACATGATTGAGATCTGGCTGGAAAGAATATCATACCTCCAGGGGCGTGTTGCGTCCGCCGTAAAGGATGCACGTATCAGGCTATCAGTCGCCCAGAACAGGCCCGATGGTGAATTGGTACCACCACGCACTGGAACGCCCTTGATGATTTTACTAGAGGCCATGTTGACCTGGTTTGCCAGGGGCCCGTTCCAATCGTACAGGGTCTGCTGACCGTATGTTGTGCTGACGTTGTTGTTAGATATAAACCCATTCGATCCGTATACAAACACGAATGGATATATTACGCACACGCCGCCATCGACTGATACTGGTTTGTAGGTTGGGTTTTGTCCGCCGGTATCGGCGAGTCCGTAAAAACTCCACGACTGATTCGATCCCGGCAGCACGTTGCCGACCAGTACCTGGGTCTGAATACCACTATCTATGTTGCCCAAATTTTGACCCGGGTGAGCCAGGACCTGAAGATTTCCACCCAGTGGGCTGTACTGCAGGTCAAACTGCCACAGGTTGTTGGAGTTTGCCGAGAATGATGTATTGGCTATCCATACGGTTGTAGGCGATCCAGATACGGCTGGGCTGAAGTTTACGACCGTGTTGGGGCTTGAGTATGTCGAGGTTGATACGGTATACACCGTGGCACCAGGAGTCTGACTGAATACGATCTGGGTCCCGGCAGGGTATAGGCTCGTCAGGTTTGTCGTGCCACTGTTGATAGTTATAGAGGTCGTAGTATTTGATGCGATAGTCTGCTGAGAGTAGCCTGTATAGATGGTGGCCGTGTAGGGGCCGCTACCGATGCCAAGGTTGGTGCTCGATGTAAAGACGTTTATACCGTTCTGGTTCCCGATGAACATGTAGTTAACGCCGTTGTACGGGTTTACAATCATGCCCCTCGGGATACCGCTAGGCGTACGGAACATCTGCTGATACCCGCCCATCTTTTTGGGTATGCCACGCTGAAACCTACACCAGAGCCCATCACTATACTCACGGGACTCGAATGTGGTGCCGTCTCGCTTGATACCCGCATTGGTACCAAGCGTGTATACCATAGGCTGCTGATCAGCCATTTAAAACGTCCCGCCAGAGATTAAGGTTGCAGTCAAGAGACCCGTCACGTCAACGTGTGGCGATGATGGGTTACTGTTGTCGACGGCAATCATCTGAGTACCGTTTGCTGCCAATCCAAGGACCGCTGTTGATTTTAGATACAAACCGGTCGCTGTGTCGTTCAGGAACGAAAACGATGGAGCCGATGCCGTACCATTCGCTGCAAAAAATGTCGATGCACCCACCGAAGTAAGTATGTAGACGTTCAATCCGTCGGTCAAAATTAACGATACGGTGTTTGTAGGGAATGGCACAGGAGTCTGAGAACTGCCACTAACCTGGAACGATACGTTGTAGCCTGAGTGTCCCGTGTTGTTGTTGATCACATACAGCTGTGTAATCGTAGGCAGCGTGACCACCAGAGTCTGCGTACGTGTACCGGAGAGTGCAACGTATGTCTGAATGTTCGGTGCGTTGCTGACGAGGCTCAGAGAGTTGCCTGCAATACTATCCACGTCGTACGTGCTGGACGTCAACGTAACTGCATTCTGGTTTGTTAGGCCAACTGTAAAGAAGTTACCGGTGGATTTCTCAAACGCAATGATTGCAGAGTCGCCCGGGTTAAATATTTGAGTCGTATTGCCGTTGATCTTTGACGTACCCTGCGGCGTAACTGTCAAGGCACCAGTACCGCTGTTGCGCAGCATGAGGTACCAGCCAAGATTGATGTTGGCCGATGTAGGCATCGTGAATGGGCTCGCACCACCTGTCCAGACGTACGTCGTGCCACGGTCAGTCTCATTCAGCGAGGGATTGGTAAAGGCCTCAACGACGACGTTTGACGTGACTAACTTACCCAGCAAGGCAGATAGTCCGGCACCCGCCAAGGATGCAGCATCTGCGGATGATGTCCCGGTACCGTACGTGAAGTTGCTCCACGTACCTGCATCGGTCGTGTTTGATGTCAGGTAAAAGTATCGTGCCTGACCCACTGCAACCGTGGCAGACTCAAACCCGGCGCTGTCAGTTACCGTAAAAGAGTTGCTGCCGACGTTGCGGATCAGGATATCCGTACCAACGGAGCCCTGACTTCCAGGGGGTAGTATGATTGTCAAACCGGTAGCAGTAGCGGTGCACTCCATAATCCTCGCAGCAGCGATCTGCGAAGAGTTTGGCGGCACGTATGCGGGCCATGCCAGAGTGACGTTGGAACCGAACGATATTGGTGTATAGCTTACGTCTGTCGGCTCGACAATGTCGCCGGTAAACGGTGATGTGAATGTCGTCATTTATGGCTCTTGGATGGTTGTATTTCGGTCTATGTTGCGGCTGTTGTTCTCCGCCTTGAGGGCAGCCATCGACGTATCGTAGTACGATTTCCAGACTGCAATCTTGTCCAAAGATTTCAGGTACCCCTGCGCCTGTAACAGGGTCCCATACAAGAGTGCCTGTGGAGCCTCTCTCGTGATTAGGTTCTCCTGGTTGTCTGAGCTCAGTGGCTGTATCAGGCTGTAGTAAGTAATCTGGACGGGGTACGCCTGATCAGGTACGGGGGCCAGGGACCAGTTATTGTAGTCGTAATCTGCGTAGTAGAGAGGCTGACCAGAGGATACCTCGTACTGAAACTGCCGGACATAATCCTGGCTGCGTTTTACGATTGGCTCACCATTGACGCTCATAGATACCGTCTTCCTCCACCGTGCAGGCTTTTGAAGTACGGCACCCTGAGATCCAGATACTAGCGTCGTATTGACGACAGTCAACTGCAGCAGCGTCTTGACCTGGGCAGCAATCTCCTGCTCGGCCAAATAAATCAGGCTGGGTATCTGTGCAATGAATTGTGCATCGTCACGCTCACTGTAGTTGATCACGTCAGCCACAAGTGAGTCGTATGTTTGGACTGGTACGCTCATGTTATCTCGTGTAGTAACTTATGTTGGGCTGATAGTATATCGGCGACTTGTCTCTCTCCTCATCCTCCGCCTGCTGCAGCCACTTGGCGTACTGGCCCTCTAGGTACTGGATGCGTGCCAAGTCAACACCCGGCAACTGGATCGACATCTCGTGACTGAGCCAAGACTGTATCGCCATGAGCCAACGCTCGGGCACGTAGAGTTTGTTTGAGAGGTTACCAGCATCCATCAGTTTGGTCTCAATAACCAACTGAAAGCACTGGAAGTCATTGCTCGGGATCGGCCACAGATACATTCCAGGATCAATCGTTCGATCAAACCAATACTGCAGTGATCTCTGGCTCGTGAACTGTTTATTTGGAAGACTCCAGTAGTCGTCCCGATTCAATCTGGCGAGTGGAATATCTTGCTGTGTGTAGGAGAATGCAATCTGCCTCAGTGAAAAGACAGTGTTTGTGGTCGAGCGGAGTCGGTAAAAATAGTGCGACTGGGAAGGATCTATTGCGTAGTAGAACCACTGCTTGTCCGATAAAGTTACCGATGGCAGTACCTGCGCCGTGCTCCAGGTTACTCCATCGTCGCTGGCTTCAAGTATCAGATTGTAAGTAAACGTACCACCGCCCGGTACATAAGCGTTGAAACCAACCTGGAACATTCTCTGCGAGCTTTGATAAGCCGCTCCAAACCAATTTTCGGCGAGTGTCGAGGTTGCAAAAGTGTTGAGTGTGCCATCAAATAAAGCGGGTGAGCCAATATTGTCTACCGGGAGTGCCGAGGATATTTGTGGCGTGACTAAGTAGCGCCAGTTAGCCTCCTTGACATCGATCGTCTCAGGGGCCATTGGCAAAACCGTCTGGTCCGCAACTGTACCGAGCAGCACAGACTTCAGCATCCATAGGTTTACGCCACGGTTGGAGAGGTTCATCAGGATGTAGTAAAGCGCCTGCTTTGCGGCGTTTATATACTCCGGAGTCTGCTCCTCGGCCGTCTTACCAGCCGCACGGAAGGCATACTCGATGAGTTGCCCGACCGTGATCTGGGTCTGGTCGTAAGTGCCCGAGTAGTCGGCCATCTGCTATCGCCCCCTGCCGGATGCCTTTTTGGGCACCTTGTTGGGCAAGTTTTTGCTGGCGGCCCCCGCCTTGACAAACTCCTTGCCCACCTTTTTGGGGATGCCGATATTGCTCTTACCCTCTGCTGCGGCGTACATCGCCTTGCGTTGAGCCTCTGATTTTATTGGCATACCGCCCCCTTAGTAAGGATCGCTTAGACCGTTTGCACCATGGTAGTGGTGGTGAATGTGGACGTCGCCGCCCTCATTGTAGCGGCCTGGGGTAATCCCTGGCTGCGCAGGTGCGTTTGTGGCTGCACGTCCCAAGTTTGTAGGTTGCGCCGCACCGAGAGTCGCAGCATCCATTGCGTTACCTGCGGCTGCTGCACGGCCCATCATTCCAGGCTGCTGCTGTGCCAAATTTTGCATGTCCCGGCGTGCCTGTGCATTTTGTGCCGTTGTACCCATAAACTTATCACGCAAGTATTCAGCCACGCTGCGTCCGTCTGCGTATCCAGGAAGATCTTCCTGAGCCTGGAAGGGTGTCTCAGTCAGTGCAGCCGAGGGTGCCACGGCTTTCTTGTCGCCGGTTGGCTTGACTTTTCTCGTCTTGTCCACGCCGTCGGATGGCTTGCTTTTCTCTTTCTCGGCATCGCTGCCACGGAAGTTAGGCTTTTCTGCCGCCTTGGATGGGGCTGCAGCTTTTTTGGGTACAATCTTTTTTTCCTCGGCTATCGTTTTTTTGTCGGCCTCATCCTTTTTGGCGCCATACACACCGCCGCCGGTCTTGTACTTTTTTACCGTACCGCAATCTTTTTTGGCACGACCGCCACGCTTGAGTTTAATCTCGGTCGGCTCTTTATCGTGCTCGGCCTCATCGTGCTGCTTGAAGCTCTTCTTGATCATGGCCTTGTCTTTCGACTCGTCCCGCTTTTCCTCAAGTTTGAGCTCTTTTTTGGTGACGTAGTCACTCTTAATGTGACCGCCTTCCTTAAAGCACTGCATCTTTGGTAACTTTTTGAAGCCTTCCATTTTTATTTCCCTAGGGTAAGTTGTTATTTTCCAGGGGTGATCAATCCCTGCCTATTACTACTAATGCAAAAAATTGGATTTTTATGCCCCAATCATCTCAATAGCAACCTTTTCAACCTGAGCCACTCGAGCCAGCCAGCCCTTGCCGTAGCGTGGGTAGGTCGGCAGGTTCTCATAGTGGTGAATCTTCTCAGAGCCAAACTTTTTGGCCAATGCGATCGGGTCGGCGGTTTTTACTGCAAGCATGGTGTTTGGGCCAAGGACCCCATCATCGGAGAGCTTGAGGGCCTTCTGGAGCGTTTTGACGCTAGTCTTTGGCCCGGCATTGATACCGAAATCAAACAGCAAGTAGTCTATCCCGACCGGTAAAGAGTCCCCGGAGACCTTGTCCCAGTACTCTTTTTTGTATAGGGGTTTGACGTCCTCTTTTGTCAATTTACGCATGTCGTCCTGCGTGACTTGGTGCCCGACGTAGGCCTCCCAAGTTTTCTGCGTACAGCCCCAGATTGTGCAACCCTGGCGACCGTCCGGCATCCTGTTGCCGGGATCGTTTTGATCGTTTGTAAAACCACCCTCACTTTTGATAACAAGCTCAAATGATTTATCCCAATTATTAAGCATTATCTTTACCTATTTTTATACCAGCTATAGTCCCAACAAAAGCACCTACAATCGTATTAAATGCGGGTGTTATCATTTTAAATATTTCGTTGTTATCTACTTGAGGGTCAAACAATCCTACCAAAACCACTCCCACAGTCGCTACCATAACCATCGATAATGTTGCGCAACACAACATTGTTATCCTATCCGCTACGTTCATTTGACCTCCAAGTTTTGCCTAACCCAGTCTTGCAGCGTTATGAGCTGGACTGTGGTTTGAGCACATCGTCCAACAAATTCTGGGTCGGAGGCGATTTTAATAACTCTGGCGGGGGCGATGGAAATGGTGGGCACGTTACCGCCACCGGTACCGGCGTGCTGCACGCCGACAGAATAAGCACCGTTGACAGCAGCAAGGCGAGCCTCGTAGCTATTTTTAATACCAGTGTTGACAATTTGATGCTCCCTTTCAATGTTTTGGTTAGCAAGCTCCTGAGCCTTTCCGACGGCCGCCGTCTCAGCCTGGAACCTAATAAATTTTTCGTGCTCGCTTGAGTATCCCTTAAAGTAGGCGAATACAATCGCAGCTATCACGATCCCTATCTTGATCCACGTGAGTGTCGGTATCGGAAACATTACTGTGGCTCCGTATCTTTCTTCATCATCACCGCAGCACCATGGGCTCCACTGATGATACCCACAGACTCCGCAAACTCTCGTATGCTGAAACCTGCATGGTTCATTACCTCATAGATAGCGAGCCCGATTACTACAGCGAGCGAGATCAGCCAGGACCACCTTGCGATGTCGTTGGTCTGGTTATCTTTCCCTGTCAGTATCTGGCTGATGATGTCTTTCATTTTACAAAATGACTCGCAAAGTATCCAAACACGGAGCTTATCGCCGATACAAAAATTATGCCGACCCAGAACCCGCCACGAGATTTGTTGGCGAGCGTCAGGAGCTGCTCCATGTTGTGCTCAAGTTTGTCTATCTTTTTTTCAAGTGCTTCGACGGTAGCCACCAGTTTCCCATACTCGTAGAGGTCTATGTTATCGTTTGACATTTTATGCAGCTACCCAAGTTTTAGTAGCTTCGTCCCATTTATAGTCTTTGCCATCGGCAGGATACGGAACAGGTGCCTCCCACTGCCAAGTTGTATTATTTAAAGTCCAACTTTGGTATGGCTGCGGTGCATAAAACACATCATGTACTGCGTCGTAAATATAGCCAAGTCCTGCGTAGTTACCACGTAAAGCAACACCACCATCAGGTTGACCATTCTCACCGTAATGAACACCGCCACGGGTATTGTATGAAGTTTGAATCCAAGTACCGGGAGATGAATCTACAAATGTAGTAAAGAATTCAGGTTCAGCAACAATGACATTAACAACTTTGCCATCTAAAACTTTTGCATAATGTGCCATGATTATCCTTATGCAGTATAAGTACCAGATGTTGTAAAAGTGTGGATTGTGTAACCACCAGAAGTAGTTATCGTGCCGCCAGTTCCACGTTGTGCGCCAACATAAGAAATAACTACAACACCTGAACCGCCTGAACCGCCGTTTGACGAAATTCCTCCACCACCACCGCCACCGCCAGTATTAGCCGTGCCGTTGCTTCC
>Ga0214166_1000638_pt1 | contig 17206 bp, 27 predicted proteins | sample TroBogepilimnion_27_FD_153005 | JGI IMG/M metagenome (GOLD analysis project Ga0214166, IMG submission 153005) | Freshwater microbial communities from Trout Bog Lake, WI - Practice 18AUG2009 epilimnion v3 | ecosystem: Environmental > Aquatic > Freshwater > Lake > Epilimnion/Euphotic zone ...
ATATAGATACATTACTACCTGACATATTAGTTAACAGGTAGGTTAAGTTAGCATCTAATTCTGAATATGTTAAAGGTGAACCTTTGGTATTACGTAGTATTAACGGCATAATTGTATAAGCTTATTTATACATATAAATAGGCCTTTTTCTACACTCCAGCAGTTTTATACCCTTTTATATTAGAACTCTCTACTCCTAACTTACACGCCCTCTAGTTTTTTCTAGGCGGACTAGATGTTTTCCAACCTCCGCATCCCGTACAATTTGAAGCGAGTTAGTTGCTTTAGCATCTGCAATAACGATGCCGGTATACCTCTCGGCGGTTGAATGCTGAACACAAGTCTTTGTGTAGCCCATCTTAGCTCTCTTTGGATGAATTGGTTCTTTACAAACTTTACAGTAGTGTGTGAGTGTTGTTGTTTCTGTCATAACTTATTTATTTTGCGTAGCGTAGCGAGCTACTGTTTATTTAACTAAAGATAAGGAAAAGGAAGCAGCTTTCCAACTGCTCCCCTAACTTTTTTTCTAGCAGAACTCTGCTGCTACTTCCCATAGCTTCTGATTTAGTTCTACGTCTGCTTGCATGTTCTTGATTGCTCTTACTTTTCTCTCTTTCTTATCAGAGCTTACAGTAAAGAATCCTCCATGCACTAAGTGTTCTTGAACTCTATTAAAGATAGTCCATAGATTGTTACCCTGATCTTCTTGACGGGTAGCATAAAGGATTTGATCAATCTCAGAAGCATCTACTAGCTTCTCTTCACCAAATCTAGCCTGTAGAGCCTTAGTAGCAAATTGAGTCTGCTCTTCCGGTGACATAATTTTATCGGAGAAGATATTAATCCTTTCAACTGCCTTAGGTAAAACTTCTACGGCTTGGTCTACTAGTCTCTTTAATTCTTCGAATGAATATCCGATGTGACGTAGGTCAAAGGTACCAAAGTCTTTCTCTTTGATCACTAGGCCATTGCTACAGATTAGTCTAAATATACCGATCTCAAATTTGAACTTACCCCAGGCACGATGATTATTTATAATCAAGACTTGAGGATAGGCTTCGATATCACCATTCTCGTCCTTAACAAAGATATCAGGATTAAAGAAGGTAACCATATGCTTACCGTATTTCTTCTGTACTTCAGTCTTAGACTTCATGGTCTTAGCACCACTAACCAACCAACCTAACTTCTCCATATCCTCTACGATTTGGTAGGTAGGAAGGAAAGTGTAGTTCTTAGATACACCATCAAAGGGTGCTTGGGTGTAAACTTGAGGAGCTTTTACTTGAATTTGTTCTTGAGTAAGTGCTTGTAATTTTTGCATATCTTTATTGTTTTATTGTTACATACTAAAGATACGAACTTTTATTCAGACGAGCAACTTTATTTTTTATTTTTCTTAACTTTTTTTCTCTCCACTAACTCTTTCCACTTCTCCATCTTCTCTTGCTGTTGGAGCATCTTGGTGGCTAGGTTTTCTAATTTTCGATGCTTTAATTTTTTCATGCTCTCTAGCTAATAACTCTCTTGTAAATCTTTTAAGAGCTTCTGTTCTATAAGCCCCCCATGGATTGGAAACAAACTCTTCCTGCACTCTCCTTATCGGTCTATGTACAGGCTTCTTTTTTTCTACAACTAGGTATGCATGCTTTCTTTGCGGGTCACTTAGGAACTCTTTCTTCTGTTTAAACTTCTTCATATATTGAAGATAGTAAATAATATTTATGATTCCAACTTCGGGTATGTATCTATTAGACTTTTTATTTCAACACAGTCTTCAAATAGTTCTTGACGGGTGTAATGTTCTAGGCAAACAGTGAGAGCATTTAACCATTCACTATCTTCTAGATAGAAATCAAACCAGCTACCCGGGTCATCTTCCAGTATCACTGTCATAATCTTAACTTTCCGACTACCTCTTTTTATTCCTCTCTTAATACCTTCGTAGATGTAGGTAGTGATTTCAAAGTCTTGTGCTCTAGTTCTTTCTTGGAACTCTTCAAAGCACGATACTGTTAGTGTTGGCATATAAACTCTTTTTTAAATAATATCAATATACTCTGAACCTGGGTCTTGAGTATCTTTCTTGGTCATTAATCCTAGATCACTGAAGTGTTCTTTCCAGTACTCATCTAGTTCCCACTCTGTTTGACTAGAAGGTTGAGGTACAGCGGTATGATCTTCTAGGAATTTGATTTGCTTATCGGTGAATAAGTCTCCGATGTATAAAAAGTAACAATTGTAACATAGCATCTCTAGATTCTCTACAAGCCAGTTATTCTTATTCCCGTCTCTAAATGAAAGTATCAGAGGTACTTTATAGTCTAGAACTCTCATTTCATTAAAGTGACACTTATTACATTCGTTAGCTAATACTCCTTCATATAAAAGTCTCCCTTTTAACTTCTCCACACTGTAACTCTCAATCGACATTCCATTCCTTAATAGGTCTTGAAGTCTAGTACCTTCGGCTTTATATTGCCATTTAGGTATTCCTTTACCGTACGGATTACAGTGTAGTTCATATAAACTCTTTCCTGTCTCTTTATCAATATACAACTTAGCATATTGCTTATAGGTTGGAAAGGACATGTTGAAGTATCTAGCAGCGGCATGATTACTCTTAGTATGTTTCATTGCCTGTCTAATCTGCTGTTCGGTCAACATCTTATTAGGACGTCCATTAGGTTTGCCGGTTGGGATTCTTTTACTCATCTAACAAATCTGGTCTTACTTTTACAACAATAGCCCATAGGTCATTTAGATCGTTTAGGGGTACAGGTTCATCATTTTCATCTAAAGGAAAATTGAGAGTGCCGTCTGGGTTTTCTCTTTCCCATAGGTAGAATGAGATAAGCTCTGATACTTCTTTTCCAAACTTCATTAGGATTAGAGCGTCAATGACTTGAAGGTACGGTTCTTCGAAGGTAGAGAAGTCTATATGGAGATCATTGTAGGCTAGATTGGAACGATTACTAAGGACCTGTATTCCGGTCACAACACTTATAAAAAGTTCTTTAGTGCCTAGCTTCTTGGATTGTTTCTTTTGTCTGATTACAGACTTAACGTTTAGAAGCTGATTAATAGCTTCTTTAATATCTTTGAATGGTTCTTGCATAACGATGTTTTTTATTTTATATGTAAATTTCACCTTTTACATTAGGGCACATTTTTTTAACTTCTTCTCTTGTATATGTCTTAGAAAATGGTGTTTTAGTTACCCAAAGAGTTCTTCCTACTTGTAAATCTTGAGGTAGAGAAGTAATTGATGTGTCACTTAAATAGAGATCTCCTCCTACTTTTAAACCTTGTGGTAAAGAAGTGATACTACTATTACTTAGGCCAAGACTTTTACCTACGTGTAAACCTTCAGGTAAAGAAACTACGTTACTATCGGTCAGATTAAGGTATCCACTTACTTTTAAACCTCTAGGTAGTGTAGTAGCTACAGTACCGGTTAGATCAAGATCTCCTTTTATATTTAATTCTTCAGGTGTTAGAGTATCAGGTTCGTACATAAACTTATACACAAGAGGCTTATTTCTACCTTCTTTCTTCTCTAAGAAATTAAAAAATTGTGCTATATGATTCATTTAGTACTTCTTTCTTTTAAACTGTAACAACTAGACTTGAATGTAGCTTCTTAATCTCAACACAAGTCGTATAGTCTTCCATAGTAGAGTAATACTCGATGCATCTCTCTAGAGCATTCCCATAATCTTCTTCTAGGATATCTATAAAAGCTCCCGAATTACTAATCTGAAATATGGTAGCAATTTTCTTTTTAGTCTCAACTGCATACTTTATAGCTGCATAAGTCTCTCTATATAGGACAGACATTACCTCAGGTGAACTTTCTATCTCTTCTACTATCGAACTCTCAAACGAATATACGTTTAAGCTTAGCACTTTTCTTACCGGTTTCTTCTTTGCTGCCATATTTTTATACTTTACAGGTAAATTTCACCTTTTACATTAGGACACATTTCTTTAATTTCTTCTTTTGTATATTTTTCAGAAAGTGGAGTATCGTATAAATGAAGACTTCCACCTACTTCTAAACCTTCAGGTAAAGTAGTGATTGGTGTACCATCTAAATAAAGATTCCTACCTACTTTTAAACCTTCAGGTAGAGAAATGATTTTAGTATTTCTTAAATCAAGATCCTCACCTACTTCCAAACCTTGAGGTAAAGAAGTAATTTTAGTATTGGTTAAAGTAAGATACCCACCTACTTTTAAATTAGCAGGTAGAGAAGTGATTTTAGTGTTACTTAAATAAAGACTCCCACCTACTTTTAAATCTTGAGGTAAAGAAGTGATTGGTGTATTATCTAAATAAAGATATCCACCTACTTTTAAATCTCGAGGTAAAGAAGTGATTTTAGTGTTACTTAAATAAAGACTCCCACCTACTTTTAAACCTTGAGGTAAAGAAGTGATTGGAGTATTGTTTAAATCAAGATACCCACCTACTTTTAAATTAGCAGGTAGAGAAGTGATTAGAGTATTTCTTAAACCAAGACTCCCACCTACTTGTAAACCTTGAGGTAGAGAAGTGATTTTAGTGTTACTTAAATCAAGATCCTCACCTACTTTTAAACCTTGAGGTAAAGAAGTGATTTTAGCGCCGTACAAATCAAGACTACCTTCTATATCTAAATCTTCAGGTGTTAGAGATTCAGGTTCGTAGATAACCCTAGCAGTAAAAGGCTTCCTACGTCCTTCTTTCTTCTCTAAAAAATCAAAAAATTGTCCTACATGATTCATACTACTCACCTCCTCCTTGAAGAACTTTTTTCATTAAGAAATCTGTTATTGATGATAGAGGTATCAAGAAACCTATTATCATTGGATTTTTAACTTGTGTATCTCTATCTACTTGAATACCGTAGGCAGAGAATTTCTTTTGAAGTACTAGAGCAATCTTACCTGCTATATCAGATAAATGTCTAACGTCTATATTATGATTTTGAGGAACAAATCTCATTTTGATACCTCTTTTTGTCTCATTCAGATTTGTATCGAAGACTACTCCAAAATGTTCTCCTTCTAGTGTTACACTGTATTGCGGTTTAGGTATGATAGCTGCCATGTATTGATATTATTTTATATAAATAGTTTACTGTTGTAGAAGCTTTGAATTATTTACCGGGTTATATTTAGCATATTGTCCCCATTTATATCTGAAGTATTCATGACATGCTTGTTCTTTTATTCTAGCTTCGGCAACTCTTTCTGGTGATTTAGTTCCAACGGATACAAAGTGGTAGAAGTTAGTAGAGTAAGTTCTAAGCATCTTTAATCCATTCATCTCACACTTCATAAAGAATTCCCAATCTACTACCCATCCTCCTGGATAGGATTCATCCCATCCGCCAACTCTTAAATAATCTGTCTTAGATATCAGGAAAGGTAGAGTAGATCCAGTCTCTTCTAGAGTTGAGTCTCTTTCTTGCTTTTCAAACTCCCAATATGCTTTTAGATCAAACGCAACGGGGTCACGTCCTAAATCTTTGATTACAAATTGACGGAACATACTCGGGTAAGGTTCAATCTGATTTGGAGATAGAACACACCCCGGTTTATAAACTTGTTTTAATTCTAGATCCCAATGGTATGGAAACACATTATCATCATTGACAACTAAAATTAAATCATTAGTAGCGTTATACACTCCTAAATTAGTTGCTCCAGCTAATCCTACATTTTCCTCTAAATCAAGTATTTCAATACTGTGTTTGTATTTTTCTAATACTTCTTTGTTAATATCATAGTAACCGTCTACTACAACTATTATTTCATTTGTATTTGCTTGTCCTTCAATAGCTGATCTAAGACATAAATCTAATACTTCAGGTTCTTTATACGTTGGTATTATTACTGATATCATTCCAATTTGTTAAAGGTGATAGCCAAGCTGTCTCTCCGTGAGTAGCGTAACCTGGTATTGGTGTTATTAGTGTACGACCTAATTCTCTTAATTTTAAAAACATTTCAAAATCTCTAGGATATGAACCTTGTGTAAATGCTCTAAGAATATGTTCATCTTGTTTTAGTGTGTTTACTTTAGAAGCAAACGTCATTGTTGTGCTATTTGTCAGTTTCCAATGGCAAGAACGAGATAACATTACTCTAGTTAGTTCTCCTCCTCCTTCTACTTCCGGATTAGCTCCATCTACATATTTGTCCGGGTGATCGTACAAAGCTACGTAATCTGCTCCTAGTTCAAACCCTTGGTACAGTATAATAGAGGCATCCTCTTTGTGTAGATAATCATTTTCTAGAAAATAAATATATTCTTCTTTTGAATTAATAGCTTCTGTTAAAGCTATGTTAAATGTTCCTGCTCCATGTCCAATAGATACTTTTCTTATTTCGCCTATGTAGTACTGTCTAATCATAGTTTCTGTATCTTCAGATATATTATCTGCTATGATTAACCATTCGTATAAATTTTCAGGAAATTCTTTTAAAGCATTTTTTAAACAATTTTCATTGTTAATATAAGAAGGTTTTACTTTACTGTAACCTGTATCTGATATTCTGTAGATTATTTTCATTAGAGTAGTTTTACGATAGACTGAATTAATTCATCATCTGTTAGATAAGGGTCGAGAACAATATGCGGGTCACCGAAGTACTCGTATGGTCCAAGTTTTGGTATATCTATTTTCTTAAGAACTCCGTTCCATCCGTAGAGCTGTAAGTTAAAATCACCTGTCAGTACAGTTCTAGTTCCAACTCCTGCTGCAATGGTTGCTAAACCTCCATCTGTACCGAGAAATAAATCGCAACTTTTTATTAAAGAAGCTTCGAACACAAGAGACTTTTCACTACTATCGTCAAGTGTCGCTGTCATGATTTGATTATATTCAGCAGGCACTCCTACTTCAACAAATATACAAGCTTCTTGTAAGGCAGTTATAACCTTTTGAATATCTCTATGCTTTCCTCCATATCCGAAAGTAGGTGTATCGACCCCGGCTCTATACTGTTCTACAGAAAATGAATACGTCTTAGATTCCCAATTTGACATTAATGCAACAACTTTTTTATTACCTTCTCGAATACTTTCTACATACTCTCTAGCAACCTTATCATACGTCGGTTCTGTATAAACTTTATAGTTAGAAGTTAAATGTTGTAACCCTACGTAACGTTGGTACTCTACTGCTGGTGTTTCTAAGTAATGTAGCGGATTCAACTTTACGACTCTAGAGTATCTGCCAAACTCTATCTCTGTGTTGACTGGTTGTGCAGACGGGTATATAGAAAGGTATACATTATCTATAAAAGGGTTATTAGCTACCAACCTTTGAACTTGAGGAAATCCAATAAGATAGTCAACTTGAACATACCCCATCTCGGATTTTAACTTATCTGCTAAAGATGTTGCAAATATAATATCTCCAAAATACCCACAAGTTATTACTAGACAATTCCTACTCTCCATCTTAATTCTTTTTAAAACATGCTGTTAGAATATTAGGTTGCAGTGATTTATCGATACGGACTTTATCTTCAAGGTTGCAGTAATTTACTAAAGTATAACCCTGTCTATTCATAAAAGCAGTAAGACTCTTTTCTGTAAAATGATATAGATGTTCATCAGGCTTTCTATGTTTCCAAGTCTCGAACCATCTATCATCTTCTCCTTTAGTACACCACGGTAAACTTACCACTATGTACTTACATTTTAAGTCTTGAACAAATTCAATATCCGGAAAGTGTTCAAGGCTGTCAAAGAATGTTATTACTTCTGCTTCCTGGTCTACTATGTTTTCTACAAAAGAAACTCCTTTGGGCAAGGGGTAAGCAGGGGGGATATCATTTCCGTATAAATCTTGTATAAATCCTTTACATGTAGTTAAAAAATCTCCATTCCCATATCCGACATCCATTAGGGAGGTTGGAACTTTTCCAATTGATCCAATTATGAAGCCTAGACGCAGGTGTAATATGTTACCTCTATCGTCAAAGTGTGAATACCTGCTCTCTGAATATTCTACATCGTAGCTAAAAGGTTTGGCATTCTGTTGTTTTATTATACCGTCTTGAGTTAATTCGTAATTAGGTAGCATTTTTTTTTATTTAGTATTCTGTATATGATTTTTCTTCTACTAACTCAGAATTCATTTCTAAGTTTATTTGTTTTTTAATCTGAGCTCTTTTATCGTTTAATTTGTACACGGATCTAGCTAGCTCTATAAAATCTTTATCAAACTCCTGGCCCTTCTCTTTCAGTCTAAGTTTATCTTCAACTTCCCATAGGCTACGATTAATTTCGTATAGAGTTGAATATAGCTCTAATTCGTAAACTAGAAAACCTGCTCTTTTTAATTCCTCTACAAGATAGTGTAGTTCTTTTTCAATGTTAACAAGTTTACTCCTATCCGGTATAAAATTTTGTTTTAGGTGTAGTATTGTGATCTTATCTACTACTTCGCCTGTAGATACCTGTATTTTCATCTAACTAAGGTTTTTTATAACATGCCCATGCTACTTGTGGAAATAGAGTATCTAAATACATCTCTAAACTATTACTTTCAATACTAGGTTTAATATCACTAAACGATATCTCTTTCCATTCCCATGGGCAGCTATACGGTGCAATATCGTGAAAATAGTCATGTGCCATTATAATATCACCTGGTTTTAAGTAGTCCGAGAAAAATTTAAACTCTTCAATCTTACTACCACCATCGCAGAGAACACAGACTTTTAGATTACTCTCAAGTAAACTCTTTACAAGAGTTATTCCCTTTTCAGAAAAGATATCTACTTTGTGAAACGGAATTTCTCTCTTACTAAATTCATCCAACACTGGTGCGAATTCAAACTCATTCCAAATAGCAATATCTAATGTATGTAGTTTAAATTTTAGGTTATTCTGCTTTCTTATCTCGTCTAATAGTATTGTTAAACCACCTTTAAAAGTTCCGATTTCAATAACGATATCAAAATCTTCACGGATTAAAAAAGGTTCAAAGTATTCTTCAACAATACTTACTTGAGAGGCTATAAATGTTTTACCTTCTGCAGATGGCACCTGGAAGTTAAAATAACCTGCACCAATTGCTACCTTGTTAATGTTTATCATATAATTTAATTTAAGTTTATATTGTAATCTGTACTCTTAATCCACCTTACATTATTGATACCTGTAGTAAATTCTTCGACTGTAGCTGATAGTTGACGGTATCCAAGGTGCTTATCTTTATAGGCTTGTTCGTAAAAATACTTTCTACCCTGGTAGAAGTCATCTTGATGAGAAACTTCTTTTTTAGCTATATCTCCATTATCTGTATGGTATAGGCATAGAAATGTACCTACGGTATTTCTAGTTACAGGTATTCCTACCCACTTAAATCTCTCCCGTAAATCTTCGTCTTCATTTCCCCATCCTTTGTACATGGGATTTAATCCGTTAATGGCTTCAAAATGTGCTCTCTTCATGCAAATTACTCCTCCGTAAAAAGCGGGATCCACTTTATGCTCCCAATTCCTATATCCGCCCGGTATGTCACTATAATCTCTAGGTGAGACATTATCTTTATCAAGAAATATTCCTTTTACTACCGGTAAAACAGGATCAGTAAATACTTCGTAAGATACATCGTCTGTAGGATAGTAGTCCACCTGGTGTAAAATGATCACATCTCCAGTAGCGTGTTGAAATCCTATATTCTCTACACAGGCAATTCTGAAATTTTCCTTATCGTTCTGCTCTGAGATAATTATTTCGTAGTCTTTTTCTTGAAATAGGTCCTGTAATCGTGGAAGCAATGTTTCAAGGTGTGCACTTCTATCTCGGTAGGGTATAATAATGCTGTATTTCGTCGCCAAATCTATCATACTGGTGAATTATTTTATAGTTAGAAATTGTGTGTAAATCAAAGGGTACTAATTTTGCGTGTATAACGTGAAGATGTACTGTAAACCTATCTGCTAATGTCGAAAGTTTTACTTTATTCTTATACTTCGTATTTATAAGATAATTAAAAGATGTCTGATCTGCAACTTTATATTTACCGCAAGCTAGCAGATACACATCAGCACACATCTCTTTAACAAGATCGTAATCTCCTCCAAAAACTCCTACATTATAAACAGGTTGCTCTAATAATGCAGCAAGCCCTATTAACCCGAGATTCATATGCAGGTGTTGCTGGTTCCAATCTTCCTGTCTGTATAGAATTTCCTCACTTGTTACTGTGAGTTTACCCTCTACTAAATCTTCAAATGGATTCCCATTAAAACATACATCCTTCACATCTGTAATTAGAACTTTACTATATCGATTCTCAAGTAAAAAACTCCAAATATGGAAGAATCGGATATTGTGTACTAGTGTGTACGAAGAACCTGTGTCTATATCACCGGTGTTCACGTTAAATGTACCTACCTCTTGTCCCCAAAAATCAAAAGTCGGATTGATAACTAGTATGTTTTCTTGCTTTAGGTAATTCTCTAAACTCACATCTCCCCTATTGTACAGGAGTAGAACTCGTTCAACTCCTTCAAATGCTGAACTTAGTACCCAAGTTTCAACATCTCCTCTAGTGTAGTTACCGCTAATTGCTCCTATTAGTAAATTTTTCATATTACAATTCTAAAGCTGTTAATATCGTACTCGTTATATTTGGTGCTGTTATATTTTTAATATACCAATTTCTAGCATTTTTAGCAACTTCTTCTAGGTACTCAGTGTTCTTTACAACTTCTTTATACCTCTGTGCTAATTTTGTTGCTAAGATAGACGGTTCTTTATATTTAAACTCATCTGTAAAATCAGCATCTACAGATATATAATGGTAGTCTGGTATGAGAGGGTCTACTGTTTCTACTACGTACCGTGGTCTTAGTACAGGTACCCCTAATCCGAACAGTTCAATATCTCTAAAGCAGAAATCCCCACAAATATAGCCTCCTCCACCACCACAAGATAGTGCGAGTTTGAACTGCATTGATTCTGCTATGTAACTTTCAAACGGAATTGGAAAGTTTCCAAAATAGAATTCGGATTCTTGTAGAACTGTTGGAAGTATCTCTAAAACCCGTCTAACTCCTAAATATTCCGAAGGTACATTTACATTGTACATACTACCTCGCCAGTACAGTCTCTCATCTAGGATTATTTGCTGTCTGTATTCATATGCGGCATTATAATTTACCTCGCCAAAATGCCAATATGTTTCCGGGTATACACTTGGTTTAATTTTAGAACGTAGAGTTGGATCTTGAACTATTGTATTCCAGAGAGCGGGATTATATTGACCTATTGCTGCTCCTTTAAAGTTCGAAACGTTGACGAACTTCACAGTTGTTCTGGGACTATCTCCAAAATCATATATTTTAAAATCTCCAGTATCCTCTAGTTCGAATATTAGAATAGATCCGTGATCAATAGGTACTCCGTGGTACATAAAAGACCCGTCTCCTTCAAGATCCATCCACTCTACACTATAGGTTGAACTTAGCGCGGTAATTAAACGCTGTGTATTATGTGCATCGAATCTATCTGGAGGTATGTTTTTATGGAAGGAGTATAGTTTTAATTTTTTCATATTAAACTATACATTGTGTTTTGTATTTCCTGTCTTCTAATCTGTTTGTGGTGTATGATGCAGTAGAAAGGATCTTGAGGTAAGACTGCATGTGATGCATGTCCTACAATTACTTCGTGTACTTTACCTGCCCATCCTATCTTGGGGGAGTTTTGGATGATACGAGTCTGTATATCCGGGAAGTTAATAATTGGTTTGTAGTGCTTGATTGTTTTTCTCATATTCTTTAATTTTTGTATTTCCATATAAATCCTCCAGCAGTCTTCTGCCTTCCCCGAAGACAGCTCTGAATATCTCCAGCTCCGATAGATTCCTTAGCTAGTTGAATACTATCCCAGTTCTTTATAAACTCTCCATCAGAATTAAACTGGGTTATAGGTCTACTCTTATTAGCGAGAGCTCCTCTTTTTCCCATTTTAGCTTCTGAGAGTTTCTTTCTATGTTCTTCTGTGTGTTTAATCCCTTTTCTCATTCCTCTTAACGTATCGCTTGTTTTTTGCTTAGCTTCTTCTGAGCGTAGTGTTCCTTTTAATCTTCGCCTTCTCTCTTCTATTAGAGCTCTACCTTTTTCACTTTTACTAAAGGTTTGAGCAGAATGTCTAATCTTAGCTTTTGTCTCAACAGATACTTCTTTTTTAGAGTCACTTGTACACTGTAAAACACAGTTTAGTCCGTTTCTACCTAATACCTTGTACCGATCTTGCCAGTACCTTTCTCTTCTATTTAAGTCTTCTACGTTACATTCCTCTAGTACCTCGAAAATATGGTTAGTAACACCGTAGCGATTAAAAGACCTAAATAACCTAGGTTGCTGTTTGCATCTTAAAGCTCTATAATCACCCCACCTAAACGCAATATCTTTTGATTGTCCAACGTAGATTTTTTTTGAGGGAGAAGTTATCTTATAAATTCCTATCATCTTACTTATTTAGTAATAAATAGGTAAAATTCTGTTAATCCTTGGGCAATATTTCAGTTTCTTCTATAATTAACCCGTATTTTTTTAGAAGCTCATACTGATCAAGATCTTCTTGTTTAGTTAAATCAAACTCAGCTTCTTCTACATAGTCTTCCAGCTTAGAAATATTCCATCCCCATTTCTGCAAATGAGAAAGCCCTATCTTATCTACGGTATTTATCCTCGGTAGACAGAGGAGCTCTACTGCCGGGTTATCTCTTAGGATAGTTGGAAGAGTTCTTAGAAAGTCTTCCTGTAATAATTCATCGGCATCTAATTGAACTATCCAGGCACCGTTGCAATTTGCTTTTAGATTGTTCTTAAAGGCAGCAAAATCTCCATTAAGTGGAAACTCTATTACTTTTATCCTATGGTCATTACTGTGCTTCATTAGAACCTGGTACACTTCAGGTGTTGTATTTCCTCTATCACACTGTACAACTATCTCATCGTGAGGTCTTTTAAACTGTATTAAGAGGTCTAGAAGCTTTTCTACTTCTTCATGCTCGTTGCATACAGGTATCGCGTAGCTGATCGATGGCATATATTATTTTAATTTAATGTATAGTGTATTAACTTCCGGGTTTAGTACAAGACTGTATTTATTCTTATCTAATAATCTACTTAGTGCAAGCCTATATAACCTGTATCTAGCTTGATCTACTGCATCTAAGGTTAGCTTATCGACACTAAAGTGGCTTAACACCTTAGGTAACATAGGAAGAATTTCATGAAGAAAAATGTAAAGGTGTGTGTTGAAAACCTTCTCATCTGTCACTGGAGGTTTTTGAAAAGTTTTATTTCCGTTATCATACCAGAAAAATTTAACAGTTAACTCTTTATCTTTAAGTCCAGGGTTGTAGTTGAACTTCATCATATGTCTAAAACCTTCTTCGTCTATAAACGACCAGATTGTTTTTCCATCTGCGGTATATTCGTATCGGTTATCTGGATTTATATTTTCTCCAATCAGAGTATATGTTTCTAACAGAATCTGTTCTAATGGATTACTCCCAATAAAAAGATCACTTTCAAATAGTTCTTGAAGTGGAAGTGTTTTCATTTATTATTTCTTTTTGATGATTAGTGGTGATCCATATTCAATCTCAAACTTATCTTCAGGTGTAAACTTTCTTACTAACCTCTCAGCAAATTTCATTCTACTACTTGATATTGGCTTAATAACAAGTAAGTCTGTTAAATCCTGCTTTTCAAAGAAAGGTAAAATTTCATCTCTGTATATCTTAGCCACCGTATCTGATCTTTTTGTCACATAAACTGCACTTGAGTTTTTAGAATATGGTGGTGCTGGTGGCTCGTATTGAGGTTTTCCGTCTTTATTGAACCACCCTGTTTTTAACTCTAAATAATTAGAAGGAGGTGGGACATAGTGTGCTCTTACAAAAAAGGTATCTCCTCCTACATCTTCATAAGTATAAAGACCTTTTTCACCTTTGTAAGGATAGGCCATATTAGGATCTAACAATTCTCCTATTAGTATTTCAGTTTCTAAAAGCATCTCCTCTTCTGCTGAATAAGGATGCTCTTTAAAAAACTGCTCTATTTCTTCCTTAGCTATAGCTAGTAGCTCATCTATTTTCACCCTACTTTTTAGTTTTTTCTGGTTCAGCAAAGAATCCGATAGAATCCAAACACTCTATAAAGTCTCCTCCGAAGAACTTCATTGTCGATGCATCTGATTTATACTTGATGCCTTTGTTAGATAGTTCTTTCTTCTCTTCTGCAGTCAAAGGTCTGACTTTAATACTACACCATGAAGTTAACTTCTCAGGTGTTAGGTTTAAAAACACTGTACCTTTTTCAGGTACATTTATTGCTGCAGGATACCAGATTCTACTTTCTTCATCTACAATCTTAGCATCTTTATATAGTTCAGGTAGAGTTTGTTCGTAAGCCTCTATATCAAAGTCGTCTACCTTCTGTAGATCGTTTGTCACATACCCACAGCTAAAACAGAAGTAGGTATGGGCCGATTCGTTAACCGGTGTTTTATAACAAGCATCACCGTCACATACCGGACAGTTGATCATTTGGTCTTGATTAGTCATGTAATACTGTTTTAACGTTTGGTGATGACACTGTTACTGTGTAACCGTAATTAGGTTCAGGTACTTTTACTGTCTCTAGAGTACGTTCTATCTCTAGAGCTTCTTCGGTAGTACAGTTAACTAAGTACCCTTTTAGCCAGTATAAAAATTGTTCAGGTGTCATGATATTATAATTTTTTGAGCTGAGGTAGATTTATTTTCTTTAGTGTCGGTAGTTTTAAGACTACAGGTTTAACAAATTTCTCTTCTATGATTTGACCAAGTCTTTCTTGCATCACTTCAAATGAGAATTGTGTCTTGGCTCTATGACCTTGTTTCTTTCCAGGTACTTCGTACTTCTTATAGTTCTCAAATACGTCTTTCCACATTTTGGTAATAGCTTGATCATCAGGTTGGAACCATGCAGACTGATCCAGTAACATATTCGGTACAACTGAAGACGGGTGTAGCTGATGTAGCTGACCGGATAATAGATAACTCATTTGAGGGTCTAAGAAGTCTAAATGACCAGACCATCCTGATGCTATAACTAGTTTCTTGGATTGAGTAAACTCAAGTAATGGTCTTCCAAATCCTTCTCCCTTTGTAAATGATACCATCGCTTTAACCTTTGGATGATTATATAGATTATTCATATCCGTATCATCTAAGTCACCGTGTAGTAAATAGATGTTAGGTAAATCTCCTTTGATACTCTTTCTAATCTTATCTAGCTTATCCAGTATCTGATCTCTATCCATTATCGATCCTCCGACTTGTGTAGTCTTTAGTACCAAAGCAGGCTTAGTTTTCTTACCTTTATAAGCCTCTAAGAAAGATTTAACTAAGTATCCAACATTCTTTCTATCATGTCCCATATCTCCTTGCATCCAATGTCCTACAAATAGGTAACAAAAATCTTCTTTTATATCATTTAATGTACGGACTAATTCTGTATCTTCCAACTTTTCTTTAAAGAAATATTTAGATAAATCTAAACCTTCTAGTAATACTTCAACGGGCTTTTCTAGCTTCACTACCTTTTCAATTGAACCATCTGGTCTCTGATACTGGAAGTTAGCTTCTCTAAACACTTTAGCGGCATGTTCTGATGATACTAGAGTGAGAGGCATTCTGTTTATCCCTTCTATCCAAGAAGGATCACAAATAGTTGTTTCAATACCTGCAGTAACACCTACACTAAACAGTTTACCGTAGGGTTGAAACTCATTCGGTACTGTGATTTGAATCCAATAATCAGGTTGTTGGGTCATCTGGTTTTGAGGTAGAAACATCTCTTGCATCCATCCCCACTCTTCCTTATTATCTTCTATAAATCCCCAACTAGTATTCCCCCATCTTTGAGATAGGATTTTAATATCCCAGCTCTCTCCTTTTAATTGTTTTATTGCTTTAATGAAGTCTCGACTGCGAGCAGAGTATCCTGAATAACAGTCCACTGGTGCGCTTATAACACATAACGGCTTTGCCATATTTTATTCGTAGATTAATTTGTGACGTAATGCTTTTCTTGGTTGGTCTTGTATTTTGATGAGTTCAAACTTTTTCTTTGGTTTGAATGTAGTAAAAGTCTCTTCTATGACATCAATAACATTGATACACATATTGGCAGCTGTCATCATTGCTTCTGTACCTAAGACCCATTCTCTCCCCTTCATACCCTTTGATTCTCTTTCGATCTTTGGTAGAGTGTACACTTCTTCTATTGCTGTAGCTATATCTCTAAAATCACAGCGATCATCAAAAATATAGGGAGTGGGCGGTGAACCTACTAGAGATAAGTTAGACGGGTAAACAGGTACCGCCCATTCACCATGCTTCCTAAATGTACCGTAGTGATTGCTACAGAAGTCTGCATCAAAATTAATCCAATCACCGTTCTCATCTTCAAATCTCATTTGGTCTTGCATCCCGCCGGTTGCATTAGCGATGATCATTTTACCTGTTATTAGAGACTCTGTTAAAGATAATCCCCATCCTTCATTAGAAGAGATAAGAGCAGTAACGTCAGACATATTATAGAGATAGTTCATCTCAGGAGTTGAAAGTAGTCTATCTACAAAGACAACACTACCTGCTTCCGGGTCACAGAGTAGATCTCTTACTGCAAATAAATCTGTTCCGTTATCGTCAATTGGTTGAGTGTGAAGAAGTAGTACTGTCTTGGATGCTTTCTCTTTACCTATCTTTTCACAAAACTGTGAATAAGCTAGAATTAGATTTGAGGTAGCCTTTCTATGAAGGTTTCTTGCATTATAGAATACAACGAAGTCATATTCCTTATCACCTAAGACTGATTTCTTGAAAGCAGTAAAGTTAGCATCTGCTTTATCAATAGGGAAGAAATGCTTCTCGTTTATACCATGCGGTACATACTTTAAAACTTTTCCTTCTTGTTTTGGTCCTAATACAACCTTGTTGATGTTTAGGGTTTGTTTTGAGATTGCCATTAAACAATCACATGAATCGTAGAATGATTCGTTGTAGAGAGGGGCAGGTAAATCATCCCAAATGTTGAGATAGATTAGAGGGTACTTCTTTCTTAGTTCTGCCTCCATTTGAAATAGCCATATCCAATATCTTGGATCGGTAAAGAACATAATAGCATCT
>Ga0214166_1000639_pt1 | contig 17192 bp, 18 predicted proteins | sample TroBogepilimnion_27_FD_153005 | JGI IMG/M metagenome (GOLD analysis project Ga0214166, IMG submission 153005) | Freshwater microbial communities from Trout Bog Lake, WI - Practice 18AUG2009 epilimnion v3 | ecosystem: Environmental > Aquatic > Freshwater > Lake > Epilimnion/Euphotic zone ...
TGGCTCTCTCCGCTAGAGAGAAGCAACTGCAACCTCAAGGCAATTTTTTTGGCGGCGATCAGCTTTTGACGAAAGATCGCATCACTCAAATGTATGGTGCTCCATCTACTGATTCGCAGGATAAGGTTGATCAAGTAGAGCGTAATGCCATTACAGATGAGGGTAGGACGCGCGCTGACGCCGGTCAGCCCGCTACCGCCACACCGGTGGATCGCGCCCTGACGGTTGCTGGTCAGGCTTCGCCGCAACCTTCGCAGACCTTCAACGGTCCGCTGCCCATGTTCGCACAGCCCCACAGCGGCGCTCAGTATCAGCCCATGTCGGCGTCGTCCCGTTCGTGGACCGATCCGAACATGCCCCAACCATCAAACCCCATGCCATGGGGCGACAACGCGCCTGCTGGCCATTTGGACACAACGTCCACTGGCTCAATCCCTGCCGCGCCTGTCAGCCATCTTTCCTCCGCCCCACTTCCCCCGCCTAGGCCGTCTGATGCTTCGGCCCAGTCCTCGCCGGGCTTCTTCTCAGGGCTCTTCAAAGACCCGTATGCCGGTATGAGCCCCGAACAGATGAATAGAACCGCTCAAAAAATGCAGAGCGCTGGCGACGAATACGGGGCAAACCTGCTTACGCAGCGCGCCGATAACGCCGTAACCTCGTCGGATGGCAGCTTTGCGCTGGGCGGTTCTGTTGACGAAAACCACCCTGTGGTTCAACGTGCAATGCACCTTGTGCGCAGCTTTCTGCTGAACGGATAAGACGATCATGGATCACGATAAAGCCGCCCGCAGGGCTCTTCTCGTAGCCAAAGCCTTGAAGCATCACGCTTCCGTGATCCACAACCCCGCCCCCGTCATGGGCAACCCTCCGCCGCCTGTCGCGCGGTACGGGACGATGGCCCCTCACCTGACGCAGATCGCACCTGTAGCGAGGGCCGAAGGTGGGGAGGTTGGAGAGCAAGTTCAAATTTCCCCAGAACAACGTACTGAAAATCTTGGAAAATTTATAAAGAACAACCATCCAGAAGTCCCGCATATTGTTTATCACGGAACAACGGCTGAGGATTTTCACTCCTTTAGGCCAAATATTAGAAAAAATGAGCAGCTTGGATTTGGAATACATCACAGTGAAGATCCGTCATTTGCAAGCCGTTATGCGAACGATCCTCACACCGCTAGAAAAGGAAAATTTCCAAGAGTTTATGCCTCTCACTTATCCATAAAAAACCCATTAATGGCTGATTCCTTTGTAAAGCAAGGAACACCTGAATTTGACTTGGCAAAAAAACTTGCCGGGTCAAAGTTTTTTACGCAAAAGGATGAGGACGGAATACCAACAGTTTATCTTCAAAACGCCATTGATTCAGCAAACCCTAAAATTGCTGAAAAGTTAATTCGCGAGGCTGGGTATGATGGTGTCAGATATCAGGCAAGGTTGATCCGTCAACAACTGCATGGACAATATTCTTCGGCGGCACAGTCCCCATCTTGGATTGTTTTTGATCCATCTCAAATCAAATCCGCGACCGGAAATAATGGAAATTATGATAAAAATTCAACCGATATGGGAAAATCATCCGGTGGCTTCATTGATCCCGCCTTCACGGACGCCGACGAAACGGCGCAGATGAAATATATCCAAGACCCCAACCTCGCCATGCCCGCCAATCAGGTGGATCAGGACATCGAGGGTGGGGCATATGCGCGAGGCGGTGAGGTTTCTCCGCACCCAGCTCTTGGCATCCCCGGTGTTCACATTCGCACAGCCGAAGTTGGCGAGCCTATCTTTCATGGAGAGAAGTAATGGATCGCTCCAAGAACCTTGCTTCATTTATGAATGGTAATGACCCGGAAGTTCCGCATGTTGCGTATCATGGCAGCGACAGGGATGTTAAAGAATTTAACACTGCTCTTGGGGCATGGTTTACAGATAAGCCTGCACTGGCTAACGAGTATGCGAGTAAAGACAGTGGCAATGTTTATCCAGTCCACCTTGCAATCAAGAACCCAATAAAGTTTGTTCATGCGGAACAGCGCAAAAAAATTGGAGAAGTTATTTCACATGCCCTTAATGGAATGGGCGATCTTGCGCCAGAGCAAATAAATAAAGCGCAGTTTCTTGTTGATAAATTGCGTCAAACACATGGAAACGAGCCAAAAGCTCTCTTTGAATTTTGGCGCAACGACCCTAACATTGCGGAGTTTTTTCGCACTCTTGGATATGATGGAATCTCTGCATTTGAAAAAGCAGATAGAAAAACAAAAACATGGGCTGTATTGCATCCAGAGCAAGTTAAATCGGCTATAGGCAATGAGGGCGCATTTGATCCGTCAAACCCCGACATCACCAAAGCCGAAGGCGGCGAAGTAGACGAACCCGGCATCACCGCCTATCACGGCTCTCCCCATGACTTTGAACGCTTCGACATGTCCAAGATTGGGACAGGAGAGGGCGCGCAGGCGTATGGGCATGGGTTGTACTTTGCTGAAAACCCGGCTGTAGCAAAAAGCTATCGTCCAATAGCTTCTGAGAACAAGCCTGTTCCCATAATTGTTGATGGTAAAAAGTTTGAAAATCCGACCGCCATGCAAAAGCTGGTCGCGCAGCACCAAGGTAATGTTGATGCTGTCCATAAAGCTATGTCCCCGCATTGGGAGCGGGCTGCATTGGCATTTCAATCTGCGCCGCAAGACCCGGATGACCTTGGGTATATGTTAGCCGAAGATGATCATCGGCAGGCTTTAGCGCAAAAAGCTGAACTTGACGCTTTGCGCGGGAAAAAGGTTGAGCATGATTACTCCGGCCATCATCAAGGCCATGCGCTTGCCGGGCATAGTTATGAAGTTCGTATCAATGCCCACCCAGATCACTTTCTTGATTGGGATAAGCCACTAAAAGATCAGCATGAGCATGTTCAAAAAGCTATTCATTCATTGCCTTATGGTAGGGAAACATGGCTTGCGGATACGCCTAACCTTTATGCTGCTCTGGAAGATGCGCGTTCATCTTGGATGCAGCAGCATGGGCAAGATACTCGCGGCTATCAGAAACATAAGGTAAGCGTGTCTAATGATTTGCGCCAAGCTGGCCTTCCCGGCATTAAGTACCTTGATCAAGGCTCCGTCAATGCAATGCACAAAGGCACCCGCAACTACGTTGTCTTCGACGACAAGCTTGTAAACGTAAAGCGCAAGTACGCAAAAGGTGGTATTGTGCAAGGAGGGGCGCCAATACATGCCCTACACTTGACATCCAAATTCGGCAATTCGCTGCCAAGCGCCGTGAACCAAGCTAAAGCAGCCACGCGGAGACGTCCGTGAACCTCCTAGGAGCCTACCATGTCTGAAGCATCCAAAGCCGCCAGAACGGCGATGAAGAGCAAGATTGCTCGCCTCATCAGCCCCGGAAAAAAGTCCAAAATCGACGCATCCGACTTCACGCCCGCTGATTCCCTTGACACTGAATCCAAGACGGGGCTTCGCCCCCTCTCGCGTCGTCAGTTCAAGAAGGGCGGCAAGGTTGTCGCCAAGGCGCACGGTGAAGAGGCCCACAAGCATGCGGGCCGCAAACCCCGCAAGAACGGTGGCAAGGCTCTGACCGCCAACACCCTCGTCAACCGTGACGTGCGCGAGGCCAACGAAGAGCGCGATGGCACCAAGCACATCGGCGGCTTCAAGCGTGGTGGTGCGACAAAGGGTCGCAAGCATCGTGAAGACGGTGGCAGCACCGCCATGACGCGCATCCGTGACGCGGCTGGCTACGACAGCCCGGACTACGAGCCCAGCAACTACCAGCCCAAGGGCAACTACAGCAACCTGTCCAACGAAGACATGGCCAAGATGCAGGCTCTGGCAGGCAGCAAGGACGTGCAGGGCCGAAAGCATGGCGGAAAGACTGGTCGCAAGCACCGTGCTGGTGGTGGCTTCCAAGACCCGCGCATGGCCGCTCAGCAGATGCTGGCTGGCTCGAACCGCGCCAATGTTCCGACTGGATTGCTTCCGTCTCAGCCTGCCTCAAGCCAGATGTCCAAGGCTGCGGGCATCAAGCGTGGCGGCGGTGTCGATGGCAAGTGGATCCAAGGGGCCATCAAGCACAAGGGCGCTCTTCACAAGGAGCTGCACGTCGCTGAAGGCAAGAAGATCCCCGAGAAGAAGCTTCAGAAGGCTGAGCACAGCTCGAACCCCAAGCTGGCCAAGCGCGCTCATCTCGCTGAGACGCTGAAGCATCTTGGCCGCAAGGACGGTGGCCGCATGTTTCATCCCGACGAGCGCGAGGACAAGGCGCTCATCAAAAAGATGGTGAAGGGCGAGGCCCTGAAACATCGCAAGGCTGGCGGCACCGCCGTCTCCAACGGAACCCTTGAGGGCACACGCCCGACAGGTGGCCGTATGGCTCGCGCTGCCGGTGGGAAGACAGGCAAGGGCAAGACCAACATCAATATCGTGGTCTCTCCTCATGGGGCTGGACAGCAGCCTCCGCAGGGTGGCATGATGCCTACCGGCGGTATGCCTCCCCACCCCGGTGGGATGCCTGTCGCTGTACCGCCCCCCATGGCTCCGCCGCAGCAAGGTATGCCCATGGGTATGCCCCAGATGGCGGGCCCGGTTGGCGCTCCTCCTATGCCCCCGCAGATGCCGCCCATGGGTCGGAAATCAGGTGGCCGCACCACGTTCCCGAAAATGGAATTTGGCGCAGGTAGCGGCGAAGGACGCATGGAGAAGATCAACAAGTATGGTCTGACCCCGCCCAAGAACGCCACTAAGCAGATCTGAGTTTAGGGGAGCGCGTTGCAACGCACCCCCTAATACGGTGGTCGGCGGTCCCCTCTGCCGCCGACCACTAGAAAAGACAGAGGGAAACCACCATTTAGAGGGGAAGGTGGTAAGTAATGCTGACATATAGTGACCTGTTTGAGCAGCAGCTCAGAATGCTAATCGCAGAAGAAATCGAGATTCATCTCGATGCACTTTCGCGTGGAGGCGGTGTCAACGATTACGCCGAATATAAATCGTTGGTCGGAAAGATCGCAGCCCTTCGTGAAGTCTTGGAACTTGCCGATGAAGCTCGATCAAATGCAAACAAAGCCAGATAAAGGGGTATCAAATGGCCTATGTAATGGATCACTCTCTTGATCCCAAATCAGCTCTTCTCAAAGAAGTTGGAGAAATCTCCAATGTAGAGATCTTCAACAATCAAGTTCTTGTTGCGATCTATATTCGCCCTGAACTTACCGCTGGCGGTATCATCATCACGAATAACATCCGTGATGAAGACAAGTGGCAGGGCAAGGTTGGTCTTGTCTTGAAGAAAGGGCCGACTGCATTCACGCACGATTGGTTCAAGGGTCAGGAAATCAACGAGAACGACTGGGCTGTCTTCCGCCCTTCCGATGGTTGGGGCCTGACGATCAATGGCCAGATGTGCCGTATCCTTGAGGATACTGTCATCCGTGGCCGCACCCAGCATCCTGACGCCATTTACTGAGGAAATAACCCATGGATGAGCAAGATCACGTAGAAATCAACCTTGATCCGGTCGAGACCAAGGCAGAAGAGCCGGAAATTCAGGTCGTAAAGGCCGAAGAAACCCCGGAACCGCCAAAGAAGAAACTTCGCAACGAAGTTTCTCCCGAAGACGGCATCCAAGAGCTGCGCGCCAAGCTTGATCAAGAGCGTCAGGCTCGCGTCGATGCTGAGCGACGCGCTCAGGAGGCCGCAAACAGGGAATTTCAGGCCAAAAATGAGGTTCAGGACACCAACCTGCACCTCGTCACGAACGCCATCGACACAGTTCGCCGTGAAAACGACATGCTGACGTCGAGCTACGCTGAAGCGATGGGCTCTGGCGACTATGACCGCGCCTCGAAGATCCAGCGCGCCATGGCGACGAACGAAGCCCGCCTGTTGCAGCTTGAAAACGGCAAGGCTGCGATGGAATCACAGCCAAAGCAGGCTCCTCCGAAGCCCCAATACGCCGACCATGTCGAAGCTCTGGCCTCTCAGGTCACTCCGGCGTCGGCCAACTGGCTCAGGCAGCATCGCGACCACCTTGGAACGCAAAAGTCCATCGACCGCATGTTCCGGGCGCATGCCGACGCCATTGATGACGGAATCATCCCCGATACGCGGGATTATTTCGAATTCATCGAGACGCGCATGGGCATCAACAGGTCTGAGCCGCGCGAAGAAAGCTATGACGCCATGAACGAAGCCGCCAAGCCCACCCAGCGGCGTCAGGCACCCCCGTCCGCGCCCGTCACTCGCTCAGGCACTGCTCCCGGCACACGCCCCAACGTCGTCCGCCTGAGCGCTCAAGAGCGCGAAATGGCGGAGATGATGCAGATGACCGAGACCGAATACGCCCGCAACAAACTGGCCCTTCAGAAAGAAGGCAAGCTCAACTAAGGAGACCGATTATGGAAGAGATGCAGAACAGCGCCCCCAAGCGCACCCTGAGCCGCTTCAGGAAGCCCAGCGAGCCTGTGAACGAAGTTGCCTTCGACGCCCCTCCTCGCGCCCCGGAGCGCCCGGAAATGGTGACTGACGACCCAAGGGCCAGAGCCGCCAAGCGCGCCGCCGAACTCCGTGGCCACCTTGGCTCGCTGGACGAGGGCACGGATGACTTTTACATCCCGCCTCATTACATCCCGGATGGCTGGTCGTATGAGTGGAAGCGCAAGCTGACCATGGGGCAGGAAGACCCGGCCTATCAGGTCTCCATTGCCCGCAAGGGTTGGGAGCCAGTCCCGGCTTCGCGTCATCCGTCGATGATGCCTGACGGCAACAAGTACCAGATCATCGAGCGCAAGGGCATGATCCTCATGGAGCGCCCGCTTGAGATCACTGAAGAGGCCCAGCGCGCCGAACGCCGCCGTGCGCAGCTTCAGGTTCGCCAGAAGGAAGAGCAGCTCAACGCGGCTCCGCAAGGTCAGTTCGAGCGAAACAACAAAGACGCGCCGCTCGCTAGGGTAAAGAAGGGGTATTCCCCTATCGCGATCCCCGATGCTTGATGTTTTGAGGGCATAGCTCTCAAAATTTAGAAAATTCCCCATGCAGCTTTATTGAGGCTTCTCTGTAGGCTGCATGGGCATCTTCAGCATTTGAGAAATATCCTAAAAATTTTTGAGATTTTTCATATCCTATCCTTGCCCTCCATTTTCCTCTTTTTTCATCAAAACTTACGCCCTTAAAGCCGCTATTATTGTCCTTTCTTCTAAATGCGTTTTGACAATTTTGAGCGTTGGTCGCCAATCTTAAATTTTTCAGACGATTGTCCGTTCTGTCTCCATTTATATGATCGACCTGCTGTTCGGCGGACAGGTCGATCCCAGACATAATCAAAGCAATTCTGTGGGCAAGGTATGTTTTCCCCTTAACCCCAATTTGAATGTATCCCTTTTGGTGGATGCTGCCAGCGATGTCGCCCGCTCTAATTGACCCCTTCCTGTTCTTAATCCACTTCATAAGTCCTGTTTCCGGGTCGTATGACAGATGCTCTAAAAAAATATGCTGACGCATTTTTCCCTCCTACTGTATGAACAGACTGGCTCAATATATTGCTATTGTCAATTCTTTTTTAGTATGTAATATTCCCGAACAGACCTTAGATGGTTAGTCTCCCTCGGTGTGGAGACTTCACTCTACCTTGATTTGTGGCTCCCTAGGCGCGGAGTTTGCAAATTGCTCCGAACAGGAGCCTCCAATGGCAAACACAAACGCACCGTTTGGCTTCCGCCAGTACAGCGGCAACGGTTCTGCTCCCACCTACGAGCAGGTTGCTGCGGTTATCGACTACAACGCCACCAACATCTTCTTCGGCGATCCCGTAACTTGGCAGTCTGACGGCACCGTTGCTCAGTCTGCGGCCACTGGCGCTACGCCTGCGGCTCTCGGCATCGCTGGCATCTTCGTCGGCTGCAAGTACCTCTCCGTGTCGCAGAAGCGCACCGTCTGGGGCAACTACTGGCCCGGCTCCGATGTCGCCTCCGGCAACTACGTTGAGGGCTATATCGTTAACGACCCGAATGCCCGCTTCGTCGCCCAGAGCGATGGCACCGGCATCGCGTTCCCCGCCGACCTGAACGCCACCATCGGCTTCGCGTATGGCACCGGCAACGGCACCAACAGCACTGGCAACACCGCCAACGGTATTTCCACTGCCTATCTCGACACGACCACTCTCAACACTGCGACATACAACGTCAACGCCCCCTTCAAGGTGTTCGGCGTCGTTACGTTCCCGCCGGGAGCGAACGGAACCTACGGCAATGGTCAGGCTTATGACTGGGCCATCGTGGGCTTCAACAATGTCGTCACTCGCAACTTCCTCGGCGCCTAAGGAGTAGGGTATCATGGCTGTCAATCTTTCTGCCATCAAAGACCTTCTGCTCCCCGGTCTCCGTGGGATTGAAGGCAAGTACGAGATGATCCCATCTCAGTACGACAAGATCTTCACCAAGCATGATTCCAAGCTCGCCTTGGAACGCACCGCTGAAATGCGCTTCTTGGGCCTCGCCCAGTTGAAGACTGAAGGCGCGCAGACGTCGTTCGACAACGGCGCTGGTGAGCGTTTTGTGTACAATCAGGAGCACACGGAAATCGGTCTCGGTTACGCGATCACCCGCAAGGCGATTGACGACAACCTCTACAAGACCCAGTTCCACCCCTCCAACCTCGGTCTGATCGAGAGCTTCCAGCAGACCAAGGAAATCTACGGCGCGAACGTGCTGAACACGGCGACCACCTACAATAGCTCTATTGGCGGTGACGGCGTTGCTCTCTGCTCGACCTCGCACCCCATCGACGGTGGCACTGTTGCCAACACCCCCTCCACTCAGGTTGACCTGAACGAGGCCACGCTGCTGAACGCTATGATCAGCATCCGGTCGAACTTCAAGGATCAGGCTGGTCTGAAGGTGTTCGCCCGTGGCCGCAAGCTGATCGTTCCCCCGCAGCTTGAGCCTGTCGCAATTCGTCTGACGAAGACTGAACTGCGCCCCGGCACTGCGGACAACGACGTCAACGCCATCCTCTCGACGGCTGGCGGTCTGCCCGAAGGCTACATGGTCAACGACTTCTTGACCTCTGCCTATGCTTGGTTCCTCCTGACGAACATCGACGGTTTGTCGTATATGGAGAGAATTAAGTTCGAAAGCGACATGCAAGTGGACTTCGTGACCGATAACCTTCTGGTTAAGGGTTACGAACGTTACAGCTTCGGTTACTATAATTGGCGCTCGATCTACGGCGCGTTCCCCACCTCGTAATACGGCATGCCCCACCTGTAACAGGGTGGGGCTCCTAGCTCAGGAGCAAAACAATGTCGGATATCAACGGTGGGTTCTACCCCAACGCAAACGGTAGCTCTGTGTTCCCCGGAACCCAGTTCACCGGCCCCCTGACTGCGGGCAACGTCATTCACTCTGACGGCACGGGCAACCTTGCTGCTTTGGGTGAAAGCTCCGGCACCGCCAACTGTGGCTACGTCGTAATGGCGCAGTCCGCTGTGGTGACGCAGGCGAGCGGCGCTACTACGATTGTTATCCCGGCCCAGTCCCAGATCCTTCGCTGCCTGATGATGGTGACGACGGCTTGGACGGGTTCGGCAACGACTTTTGAGGTTGGTGCGACTGCGGGCACGACTGCTGCTTCCGCGTTCTCTCCTGCTTCAGAAGCTGGCGGCACGGCTGGTCAGGTGTCTATCACCCCCAGCACGGCTGCTCAGATTGCGAACTGGGATAACGTGTCCAACAGCACTTTCCAAACATCTGGCCCGTCTGACGTCCAGATCTTGGTTACTTCTGCAAACACCGGCTCTGGTGTTGGTACTCTGACTGTAGAGTATCTTCAGGGCATCAACATGGCGTCGTAATAGGAGGCTCTTATGAAGGGTCACAAGTCTGTACATCACGGCAAGCACAAGGCCAAGGGCGGTTCCACCGGCGGCGTCGATGAGGCGATGCAGGATCTGGAGCACAACCCGGAAGCCCGCGACAATGCTCACGAGATTGAGCATGAAGCGGAAGAGAAGGAAGGCCTGAAGAAGGGCGGTCGCGCTAAGCGCAAGCACGGCGGCATGCTCATGCACAAGGCTAAGCATGTGGGTCACATGCACGGCGAAGAGCACAAGCATCATGCCGGTCGCAAGCCCCGCAAGAGCGGTGGCCGCGCTGGCGTTGAATCCCACCCCTTCAGCTCCGCGCTTCATGGCACTCCTGCCAAGGGCCGCAAGCTTGAGAAGGAGACCATGGGCACTGACGAGTAATCGTCATCTGCTCTGGTCGTTTAGCGGGGGCTTTATGCCCCCGTTTTTCTAGGAGGGTGCAATGTCTGGTGCATGGACGCGCAAAGAAGGCAAGAACCCCGAAGGTGGCTTGAATGCCAAGGGACGCGCATCGGCGCGGGCTGAAGGACATCACCTGAAGCCCCCGGTCAGCTCCAAGGAAGCATCTCACAGCCCAGAGGCTGCGTCTCGTAGAGACAACTTTCGCAGCCGCATGTGCGGCATGAAAGAGAAGTTAACATCAGCGAAAACAGCACATGATCCCAACAGCCGGATCAATTTAGCCCTTAAGAAATGGGACGTTAAGTGCTAATATGCTGAACCGAACAAGGGGTTTCTGACATGACGACCTTCAACACGCCCGGCATTGTCTGGGATTCAATCACGAAAAATGGCCGTTACGAGCCATTTGAATTGCAAGTAGGTCGTGGTCTAATTACCAACCACAATCCGGCTAATGTTTTTGGTTATGGGACAACGCCCGCAACCGCCAATCTTTTTCGCACTGTTTGGGAAAATATGGCGACGACTGACTATTCGTTCCCCGGCTCCGCCCTGACGATGCAGTTGGTAAGCACCGTCAATACTGACACGGCATCAATCACAATCACTGGACTGGATTCCGGCTATAACAGTATCTCTGAAACGCTAGTCCTCAATGGCGCAACAAATGTTCCGACCGTGAACCAATATCTTCGCGTAAACAACATTATCGTTTCATCTGGAAGCTCGTCTAACCCTAGTGGTGTTGTCACGCTTTCAAATGGCGGCACTGTCTATGCCCAGATCAACGCGATTACCGTCAATGGCGTTTTGGGCAGTATTGGAACGTCGCAGATGGCTCTCTATACGGTTCCTGCCGGGTATACACTCTACATGTCTCGCTTTGGTGCCTATTCGTCGTTCAATGGCAACACAGTCAATTATACAACCTATCGTGCCGTGACGAACACCTCTGCGGGCGTACAACGTTGCATTTTGCAATCTCCGTTCAATACGGAATATAATGTGACGCGCATCTATCCATTTCCTTACTTAGAAAAAACGGACATTCGCTGGCAAATCGCACCGAGTGTTGCTACGGCGGCTGTCGTCAGCGTCAATATCGGTGGCGTCTTGATCAAGAACCCTGATTCCTTCTAAGGACTGCCGATGAGCACTTCAGGGACATATGCCTTCAATCCGGGCTTAGGCGAGATCACTTTGTATGCGTATCAGTTGTGCGGGATCCGTCCCACACAACTGACGCAGGAGCACATGCAGGTTTCGCGCACCGCTGCGAACATGCTGCTTGGCCGCTGGTCTTCTGAAGGCGTCAACCTCTGGGCTGTAGATCTGGAGACGATCCCGCTGGTGCAGGGCGTGACGACCTATTCCGTCCCGGCCAACACCGTCGTGATGCTTGATGCCTACGTCACGACCGGGACCAGCACGAACGCCATCAACCGGCTTATCCTGCCCATCAGCAGGTCGGAATACGCCTCCTACCCCAACCTGACGCAGCAGGGCTTCCCGACCGTCTACTGGTTCGACAGGCTCCTGTCGCCCTCCGTGACGCTTTGGCCGGTCCCCGACGGCAACGAGGTCTCCTTCAGCTACTACCGCGTCCGGCAGGTGCAGGATTCAGAGTTCTCGAACGGGCAGCAGGTCGAGATCCCCTACTACTTCCTTGAAGCCTTCGCCTATGGCTTGGCCCAGCGTCTGGCCTTGATCTGGGCTCCTGAACGGCTGGCGGCGATCAAGCCATTTGCCGACGAATCATATGCCATCGCAGCCGCTCAGAACGTAGAGACGGCGCAACAGTACATCTCCCCGATGATCTCTTCCTACTTCAGGCCATAATGGGGTCATAATGGCATACGCATCACAGGCGGGTAGAGCCAGAACAAGCAGCAAAAACCCGCAGGCGCATGCGATATGTGACCGCTGCGGGTTTCGCTACAACTTCGTCAACCTGCAATGGCAGTACGACTGGCGCGGCGCGACGATCCAGAACATCCGCATCCTTGTGTGCACCCCCTGCTTGGACACCCCGCAGGAACAGCTTCGCGCAATCGTCGTTCCTGCCGATCCGACACCCATCATCAACGCTCGTCCGGAAGATTACCAGCTTGATGAAACGGACTACCAGACCGTCTCATATCCGCCGGTAATTGACCCCAAAACTGGCATTCCGATCCCATCGACAACGAACTTGATAGCTGAAGATGGTAGCCCCCTGACGCTTCAGCCCTATGGGCAACCAGTTGGGCTTGAGCAGGGCGCTGTTATGCCCTTGAACGGGAAAGTCCACTATGGGGTCGCTATTCCGGTTCTTTCCGTAAGTTCAAATGGAACCCAGACGGTTACGGTTACTTGCTCCGCCACGCACGGGCTTTCAACAGATGATCAAATATCCGTTGAAGGACTTTCCAACAACCTTGCGAACGGCTTCTATTCCGTTGTTGTGACAACAGCGACGGCCTTCACCTATCAAACTTATTCTGCTATACCAACAGCGGCCCTCCTGACTGGGACGACCAATATGGTAACTGCTCTGGTTGGCCTGCCTTATGGCTACACGACGATACCGCAGATAGGACCGTAGGATGGCGAACAAAACGATCCCGCAACTTACGCCTGCGACATCGGTCACCGGTGCTGAGCTTCTTGAAGCAGTTCAGTCCAGCACATCTGTTCGCGTTACCCTCAATCAGATCGCCGCGTATACTTCCTCCACGTATCCCGTCACCGGCATCCAGACGGTCAATGCGAATTCCCCCATCGTTTCCAATACGTCTGGATCCACGGTAACTCTTTCTCTCGCCAGCAATGGTGTTGGGAATTCTTTTCTTGGGCAGATGGCGACAGGCACGGTAAAGGCCAACCTTTCCGGCGGAACGGCGTCCCCCAGTGACGTGACGCCGAGCGCCATTCTGGACACGTTCGGAACTGCCAGCGGCTCTATGCTTTACAGGGGCTCATCCACTTGGGTCGAGCTTCCTCATGGGTCAAATACTCAGATCCTGACCTCAAACGGTACTACGCCCTATTGGGCGTCGCTCGTTGTGCCTCCGAGCGTAATCTCTCCGACTGGCGTGACCGCCGGAACCTACGGCTCAGCGTCAAACGTCCCACAGTTCACTGTTTTGGCTACAGGACAGCTTTCCGCCGCCTCAAACGTCCCGATCTCCATTTCTTATAGCCAAGTCTCCGGCCTCGCCACGTCCGCCACAGTTGATACTACGAACGCCAGCAACATCTCCACTGGGTTCTTGGGTTCATCTAGATATAGCTCAACCCTGTCATCTGCCATTGATGCTTCTGCTGGATCTACGCAGGGAAGTATTCTGTATCGAAATGCCAGCGGATGGACCCAGCTTGGGCCCGGACTTATCGGTCAGGTTCTGCAAACGCAGGGCACTGGGGCTAACCCTATTTGGGGTGCCACTGTTGGTGTTGGAACGGTTACTTCAGTTGGAACAGGAACGGGCCTTACCGGCGGCCCCATCACTTCGTCTGGAACAATTAGTATAGCCAATACATCCGTCACTCCCGCTGCTTATGGGTCTTCATCCGCCGTTGGAACCTTTACTGTAAACGGTCAAGGGCAAATCACCGCCGCAAGCAACACGACGATCAATGCAGTTACGCTGACAACGGGCTCGATCACTACTGCCCCCGTAAACGCGAGTGATCTCGTCAACAAGTCATATGTCGATGCGGCTGTTAGCGGGGTCAACTATCATGCGGCCTGTAACTGGGCCACCACCGCCGATCTCGGGTCTGTCACCTATAACAACGGCGCTTCGGGTGTTGGCGCTACGATCACTAAAACATCTCCGTTTTCGACGCTGGCAGTTGACGGCGGAAGCCCAACCGTTGGCCAACGCATTCTGGTTAAAAACGAGACCAGCGGACAATACAATGGCATCTATACGGTTACCAGCGTTGGCTCCGGTGCCGCAGCTTGGGTTCTAACCCGTGCCACCGATTATGACCAAACCGGCGCTGGGCAAAATGAGATTGCTCCGGGAGACACTACGTTTATCCTTTCCGGTACGGCCAATGCGAACACTCAGTGGGTTCAGACTACTGACGAACCTATCGTTATCGGAACAACGCCGCTTGTGTTCGTGCAAATCGGCGCGACAGTAGCGTATACCGCCGGAACTGGACTGACGCTTTCTGGCACTACTTTCAGCATCACAAACACTGCGGTTACGTCTGGCTCATACGGTTCCGCCTCGTCTGTCGGAACCTTCACTGTAAATGCTCAGGGACAGCTTACGGCTGCCGCCAGCACCAGCATCGCAATCGCAGCTTCTCAGATAACTTCTGGAACCATAACGGTCCCACAGGGCGGGACTGGCGCTACAACGCTGACTGGATATTTGAAGGGCAATGGAACAAGCGCCTTCACCGCCGTCTCATCCATTCCCAACGGGGACATCACTGGCCTTGGCACGATGTCCACCCAGAACGCCAATTCTGTCACCATTACGGGTGGCACAATTAATGGAACTGCGATTGGCGGCACGACGCCCTCTTCTGGCGCGTTTACCACTCTTGGCGCTACTGGCAACGCCACTCTGGCGACCATCACATCCGGCACTTGGAATGGTAGCACGATTGGCGCAACTTACGGCGGTACGGGGCAGACAGCCGTAACGACAGGTGATTTGCTGTATGGGTCTTCAACCAATACTTGGTCTCGGTTGTCTGCTGGCGCATCAGGAACAATTCTCATTGGTGGGGCAACGCCATCCTATAGCTCGTCCCCCTCGATAACTGGAACGGTGACGGCGGGTTCGTTTATAGCCAATGAAGCCATCACTGGCGCGCTTAGCCAAGGTGCGTTTTCTTATGGAACGCTTGGGTATTCAGATACCAGCATTTATGCTTCGTTTACCTCGTCTGTAAATTCTTACAATCAGCTTGTGCTTCAGAACACAAACAATGGGTCTGCGGCATCGTCAAATCTGATTGTTTCAAATAACAACGGAACATCTACAACCTACTTTGGTGAGTTCGGAATGAACTCATCTACGTTTACAGGAACCGGAGCGTTTAACGCCGCCAATACGGTCTATCTTGACGCGACAACTGCCGACCTTGCCATTGGGACAACGACGGCGAATTCCATCCATTTTGCCGTCAATAGCAGCGCAACTGACTCAATAACTGTAAATGGAACGACCGGACTTGTTTCATTTCCCGGCACGGGTGCGATCACGCTTCCTGCTGGTACGACGGCACAAGAACCTTCATCCCCAGCGGCGGGTATGCTGCGCTTCAATTCAACGACAGGATCGTTTGAGGGATACAACGGTTCTGTTTGGGGAGCTATTGGCGGTGGCGGCGTAACCTCTTTCCAAACGTCCTTGAGCGGTCTATCCCCTTCCGCATCTACAACGGGAGGCATTACCCTTTCAGGGACGCTAGGGCCAACGTCTGGCGGCACCGGGTTGACTGCAATTTCGACTGGTGATATCCTCTATGGTTCAGCTAGTAACACATTGTCGAGGCTCTCGGCAGGAAGTAACGGCTATGTTCTGACACTTGCAAGCGGCGTTCCGGCATGGGCTCCCTCAAGCGGCGGCGGCGGTGGAACATATACGCGCACAAGCTTTACCGCCACCGGCGGGCAGACGACATTCACCGTTTCCTACACCGTTGGTTACGTTCAGGTCTATTTGAATGGCGTATTGCTAAATGCGGCTGACTACACAGCTACGTCTGGCACATCTATCGTTCTGTCGGTGGCCGCGTCTTCTGGCGACATCGTTGAAGTTATCGCGTTGTACGTGTCGATTGTCAGCGGCGTGGCGGTCAGCGGCTCGCCCACCAGCGGACAAATTGCAATTTGGACGAACTCATCTACTATTCAGGGCGTCACCAATCTTCCCGTCACCAACCTTAATTCTGGCACGGGTGCGTCTTCGACGACCTTCTGGCGCGGTGACGGAACGTGGGCAACGCCTGCTGGTGGTGGCGGCACATCTACAGGCGGTAACATCTTCCTCGCCGACTACTTCGGAGGCTTCTAATGGCTGTCACATCAACTCCAATTTTTACGCAGACGCCCAATGTTGGTACGTTAAACGCCATCATTTCGACCGCGATGACTAGCACAAGTGCTTACGATGGCACCAATGCTACAGGCACGGCGCTGGCCCTGTGCTTTACCGCTGGCGCAAACGGGTCTCGAATTGATCAGGTTCAGCTTAAATTTGCGTCTACCAACGGCGCTGCTGCATCTGGAACGTCTAGCGCAACAGTAGCGCGGTTCTGGATTAATAACGGATCGGCAAATACGACGGCGGGCAACAATATATTCCTTGGTGAGGTGGCGCTGCCTGCTACTACGGTAACGGCAGCAGGAACAACGGCCAACACGGTCTATACGCTCCCGGTGCCGCTTGGCGGCCTTAATATCCCGGCATCGTACAAAATCTATGCTGGCTTGACGGTTGCAGCCGGGGGGACGAACATTGCTATTTCCATCAACGCGGTTGGCGGAGACTACTAATGTCAACTTCCCAGCAACTTGCAGCATTTAACTATCGTGTTCCGGGTACGCTTACGCTGGCTCAGGTTCAAGCGGCAAATTTTAATGCTATTGCTGGCAATGCTTATCCGGTTAACACCACAGCTGCGGCGATTACGGTTACGCTTCCAGCTTCGCCAGCGGCGGGTAACTTGGTTCAGTTTATAGATTATGCTGGAACTTGGTTGACAAATAACGTCACAATTAACCCAAACGGAAGCAAAATCAATGGTTTGTCTTCATCGTTTACTGCCGCTATCGCTCGTGAATCAATTGCATTTGTTTATGTAGATACAACGCAAGGTTGGTTGCCTTATTATGGCATTAACGCGACTGCGTCTTCATACGCTGCATCATATCTTGTTGTGGCTGGCGGAGCCGG
>Ga0214166_1000641_pt1 | contig 17156 bp, 30 predicted proteins | sample TroBogepilimnion_27_FD_153005 | JGI IMG/M metagenome (GOLD analysis project Ga0214166, IMG submission 153005) | Freshwater microbial communities from Trout Bog Lake, WI - Practice 18AUG2009 epilimnion v3 | ecosystem: Environmental > Aquatic > Freshwater > Lake > Epilimnion/Euphotic zone ...
CAAGAATGTTTTAGTTAATTGAATAAAGTTAACCAATCTCTTAGGATCTCTAGAATCCATCGACTCTAACAACCCTTTCAGTAACTCTTTCGAGGTTATAAGATCGTTTGATAAGTTTCTTAGGTGTTTCTCGAAATCCGTCTGGCTCACCTTGATACTTTTGTTTCCTGTTACTGATTTTGATATCAGGTCTGCATGAATGCTCATAAGTTTCTCCTAGTTCATTAAACAATGTTGCACAGGTTGAACACCTGTAAAACTTCCTACTTCCATTTCTAATCGTTTCTATCATAAGTGCATATTAAGAAACTTTTGAATTGCTTGCTGGGGTCTCACTTCTTGCGTAATCTCATACAGTAATCGTTTCTGCAAAGGGTTAAGGGTTATATACACTCTTCTTAAATCATCCTTTGGAGGTCTGCCTGAGCCAGGACGTTTACCTCCCTTTGCTAATTTGTGACCCTTTTCAAAGCGCATTTTTCTTTTTTAATTTAGCTTCAATGGCATTAGCAAAATCAAATACACCATTGGTTATATTTTTTCCAATACCAGGCTCAGCATCAAAAACTGCAAACCATTCGACTGATATTTCTTCATGTGTCAAACCTATCCATTCAGGCTTAACATATTTTTCAGCGCACGCAAGGCAATACAACGCATAACCACCACCAACCCCACATTCATCGCATTCTTGTGGTGTGATGTAGAGAAGCACTCCAGCAGACCCATCTGTGACTTCTCGCCATATGCCATCGGTAAACTTTGCAAACTTGCCCACAGGCTCACCTTGCTCTTGCTTTAGTTGTAATGGTAATTTTGGTTTAATGTAATAATATTTCCAACCAGCAGGAATTTCTACACCTTTACCAATTCCAGCCAATACTTCGTATTCTTGCTCTTGCTTTGGTTGTGGTGCAGTGTAAAGGGGTTCTGCACCCTTCTCTCTAGTCTGCCAGTCACTTCCACTTCCAAAATCAATATATTGATACCCATATCCATCAAATTCATAACGCATAGCAACTGGCTCACCTTGCTCTTGCTTTAGTGCTTTTTCTAGGTATTCAACAACTGATTGCAAATGGTCTGATAATGAGTCTTTGCCACAAAAACATCTGTTGTATTCGCCTTCATCATGGAGAAAGCAATTGTCTCCGTGTGGTCGCAAATTGTCTTGTGCGATTTTCATCGCCTCAATCGCTTGTTGCATTACTTCTTTAGTCATATCAACTCCATATAAATACCCAAAAATGTTTTCAACAACCATCTTTGAAAAGCATTAGGCGGTTTTGGTATATAACTGTGAAAAATTATGTAGCTATCTTTGCTAAGTCTAAACTTTATATTTGGCTTAGGCGGTGAATGAAAAATCGTGTTATTCATTTTTATCCCTTTATCTACTCTAAATCTTCTTGTACAGTAACTTCTATATAACCTAGTTTACTATACTTTTTACACATAGTTAACCGAATTATTTGATTGTCGTCTAAATACACCACCTCATTCATTGCATCTAATATTGCTTTAGCAAGATTATCAACGTCAGGTTTCTTTGTATGCTTTACAGATCCATTTAAATAGCCTTCTATGAGCTTTTTAGGGGTACTCTTGGGTATTGGCATACCAAACTCTAAATTCACTCTTACAGGGCTTTCTAAAGGCTCAGAACTACCCATTGCTAGAACTGCATGATCTTTGATTATTTCTTCGTAAACCCTGGTTTTAGTAGGAGTGTAAGTAGATACAAAGTTACCACGCTTGGCATAGCGAGGTCTACCCTTTGCAACTGGGTTTATTTCAACTCTAAAGTGGACAATGAAAGTCATTAAAAACACCTTCCATTTGGAACTTAAAATCTTCTAATCTTTTGTAATACTGTTTGTCAAATTCAATATCAATAGCATCTTGTACTTCTAACGTATCTATTGCTTTCTCTATTAACTTCCACTTATGTGTACTGCTCTCACTCAGGTGATCTCTTAATGTTTTGATTGCTATTTGCTTGTTCATCTTTTAATCTTTCTATTTTTAGTTTAACTCTTTCACCCATTCCAGCAAATAGTTTACTTTCTTTTTGTTTCTGACTCACGGCAAATCTAATGTATTCAATCCACCCTGGTTTAATAGCTAATTCTGCGTATTTCCATTCCAACTTTTCCATCTCTTCCTCAAATATCATCTTTGATCCTCAATGCTTCTTTAGCAAATGTTAAACAAATAGGTCTTACTTGGATTCCTTGCTCTACCTTTTTTAATATATTTCTAGCCCATTGTTTACCATCGTAGAATATTTGTTCTTTTGATTCTTTGTAAATAGGTGAGCACATCTTTGCAAAGGTTTTAGCATCAGGTAATTCACCCTTTAAATTATTTAATCCAAACTTTATAAAATCTAATCTATCTTTAAATGTAGATAACTCTACTTTCCACTCTTCTTTATTTAAATTTTTAGTATCAAACCCTTTCTCTTCAAATCTAATAAACAACCTTTCTATAATTCTCATTTCCATTGAATGCCCCCAGACACAACCCCAAGTAAGAAACAACCTGAAGCAAAAATCAAAACAGCAATAATTTCAAATATTTTTTCTTTAATTTGTTTATATCTTTTTTCTTTGAAATCTCTATAACTTTCTATGTTATCAATCTTTCTTTCAAGAACACCTGCAAATCTCTCTAATCCCAATATCTTCTCTTCAGTTAGATGTGCATTAAACTTTGACTTCTCAAGTACTTTCAACCTACTGTTTATAGTATCAATTGACTTTACTAATTGAACTAATGACTCTGTATCCATTTCCATATCTAAACTCCTTAATATATATATAACTATGCTTTTTGGTGGACGAACCTAGCCTTTCCTAGACAAGGTTCGTCTTTCCTTCCATTCTGCTTTTCGGAGCCACAGAACCCGACAGTCGTTCGATGCTAGGGCACTATCTTCGCCACCCCTTGATGTTTCTCAGCATCTTCCCCACAGTACATCTATCCCCTCACTCCTGCGGTTACGTCCCACAAGTGAAGCGGTTAGTGAAGCACAAATGAAAAAACCACTTAAGTTAAGTACCCTGGTTGCAATCCCCAGGAACCCCCAAGGACAGGATACTTATTTAAGTGGTCTAAAACAATTGGTTGCAACGCCAACGTCTTCAGTATATACGATTAAGCAGGTATTTCTACTTTATCTTCAACTTTTTCTTCAATTGGTTCAAACCATTCAGGTTTAAGTAACATTAAAGATTTAATTCTTTGTGCAGGTACTTTGTTTTTCTTTTTCCATTTGTATGCAGCAACAACAGATAAACCTAATATCTTTGCTACTTTATACATAGATCCTGCTCTCTTCTCTAACTCTTCAATACTGATAGTATCTATTTTCTTTGTCATCTATTTCTCCTAAAAGATTTACTATACCATATTTACTAAACCAATTAAGATTAGCGTTTAAAGACTAATAAAGTATTAATTACAATTATTTTTATTACATTGTTGTAATTTGGTTAAATATTTACAACATACTATTGATTTAGTTAACCAATATAGTAAACTTCTTACATCAACAAGTAGTTGATTAACTTTAAGGAGTCCACAAATGAGTAAGTTAAGAATAGATTATAGAGATCAGTATGTAGAGGTTTACTTTACTTATGACGCAGGTCAGGTAGGGTCAACAGATAGCTATGGTGCTAAATACGAACCTGATTATTCAGAGTCAATTGATATTTATGAGGTTGTTTACCAAGGTGTAGACATTAGTCTAATCCTATCTGAAGAAGATATGTTGGAGATAGAAAACCTGGTCTGGGAAAAGATTAAATAATCACAAAATGAATATGACGGGGAATAATATGAGTATTAAAGACGAAGTAGATGCGTATAGAGAAGGTTTTGCGGATGGTAAACAGTTTATGCTTGAGATGATCAAAGAGTCAACCAAGCAAGAATTTGAAGATATAGCAGACCTAATAATCTGGATTAGAAAACAGGAGTTCCAAAATGAAGTTAAATAATCGTAATGTTATAGACGTAGAAATAGATGGTGTTGATTCAAGAGATTACCCAGACTTTTGTGATTCATACTTTTGTTATGCAATCTGGGAAGACACCAAAGAAGAGTTAACTGACGAAGAGTTAATTAAACTAACACAAGAGTGTGGTGATGAACTCAATGAGATGGCTCACGAACATTACAGATAAGGACGAATTATGAAAACATTTAACCAATTCTTTGAAGATTTAGGACAAATGGTTAACAGGGGTTTAGCAAGAGCTACAGACCCTGAGACATCAAAAGAAGCTGCACAGTCAGTAGATCCTACAAAGTTAGAACAAATCGTTCTGGACACGATTAGGAGCTTTCCACAGGGGTGCATTAGTCAGGACGTAGAGCATATGTTGGCTGAATACAGAGCAAGTTCTATTACCCCTAGATATCGTCCTCTGATGAAGAAAGGTTTAATAGTGGATACAGGAGAGAAACGACCAGGTTTCTCAGGACGTAATCAACGAGTAATGAGGGCAGTATGAAACATAAACACGCAGATTTAATACACGCTTGGGCTGATGGTGCTGAGATTGAATATTTTAATGAACATAGCAACGAGTGGAGAACTTTTGTAAATGAACATAATATTTGGTATGAAGCATGGCAATACAGAATAAAACCAGAACCTAAGCCAGATATTGTTATGTATTTTGAAGTGCGTAAACCATATGGAGAGAATTTACCAAACCCTTTCCACAACATAAAAGCCACATATGATGGTGAAACGGGTGGGCTTAAATCAGCAGAGGTGATTAAATGATAGAAGGACCATATTCCTGGTCATTTAGAAAGAGATTAGTAAACTATTTTAAGGAGATCCAAAATGAAATTAAAGCAAGACTACGAAGATTTTATAGCTAAGAATTTGAAAGAATTTTACGGATTACATTATTGTGAACATTGTCTAGAAGTACAGACAACAAATGAGGTTTGTTGTGGGCATAAGCACTTTATTGGATTTAGAGAATTTGATAGAGAAACCCAGCGTAAGATAGTATCAACAGAGTTTGATCGCTATGCGTGAAGAGTGCAATGAGGCGAAGAAATATTGTGGAATTAGGAGACACACAAAATCTCTTAAGTCCGAAAATTTGTATCGCATTGTGTACAAAGGTATCATGAGATGTGACACTTGTGATACTGTTTATGAATATGAAGTAGTTAACCAAAAAATAATTTATAAGATTAGGAATAAAACAAATGAACACATATCAGAAATTGAATCTAGCGAGGAACAAGTTTCATCAGCAGAAACTGAAGAAGTCGGGGTTAAATAAGTTTGCAGGGTATCAGTACTTTGAGCTTGGAGATTTTCTTATTCCTGCTTTAAATATCTTTGATGAAGTAGGTTTGTGCGCCAATATATCTTTTGAAAAAGAATATGCAACCATGACAATAGTAAACATAGATGCTCCTGGTGAGCATACTATTGTCATTACCTCACCAATGGGATCTGCTGCACTTAAAGGATGCCATGAAGTGCAAAACATTGGTGCAGTAGAAACCTATCAAAGAAGATATTTGTGGGTTGCTGCACTTGAGATTGTTGAGCATGATGTATTAGATGCTACAACTGGACAGACCCCCGTTAAACGTCAGACCCCCACCGATAGCGTTATAGAGCTTGATGAAGACTCTGAAAACAAATTGACAGACATTGCCATAGGTATTGAAGATATCGTCTCACAAGGCGATATAGTGGGTGCATATAAAGAGTATTTAAAAGTGACAGATGACGAAGAGAAAACATTTCTTTGGAAGAAGTTAACTAGTACAACAAGGTCAGCAATTAAGAAACATGGAGAATCTTTAAAATGAGTGAATACAAAGCATTTGACAACACAAACAAAGGTACATTGTTTAAAAACGACAATGCTAAAAAAGAAACAGATCCCGTATACAAGGGTCAGATTAATGTAAATGGTACAGAGTACTGGTTAAGTGCCTGGATTAAAGAAAGCAAAAAAGATAAAAAGAAATTCTTTAGCTTATCATTGACACCAAAGGATCGTGACATACAACAATCTACACGCAGAGAAATCCCAGATGAGGACGATACTGTACCCTTTTAACCAGTTTTGGGTAGGCATGGGGATTTTGATTGGACTCCTGCCCTGTGTCTACCCTACCAGGAGAATAATATGCTTATAGATTCTTTAATATTTGCAGCTCTGTGTATGATTGGAGGTGCAGTTTTTACGTTAATATCTTGGCTAGTTTTAATATTTCTTTGCGAATCATAGGGGGATCATAATTGCGCCAAGCAACTATCCTGGTAGATGATAAAGGCTTGGTCCTGTACCGCACCCCCTGAAATTTTGATGCGGTATAGATCCTTTTAGCACCTGGCAGAGGGCAGGTTAATCTACTAACCCTCTATTTTTTTACCTGCTTTTAGGTCAGCCAATGTAAGACCATTGGTGAATTGGAAATGAGCCATTTCACGAAAACTACCTTTCCAATTTCCTGCCCATTCAAGCCCAACACTTTGTCCTATCTCTGCTACTTTTTTCCAAACTGGGTGAGATCCATCCCAGTCGGGTTTCCCAGAAACAAGCGGTACGACATCCAGAGCACAACGATAATTGTGAAAAGATTCACCACCTTTAGCATTAGTGACAATCTTTCCATCTTTAGTGCGTCCTTGAGCATAGAGTTCATTTTGCGACTCAATATCTCTATAAGTGCTTGTAACCAATAGATCAATATCATTTTGCTTACAGGTTTCAATAAAGGCTTCAGCTTTACTTTTAACCACAGGAAGTAGTTCATTTAAATCTCTAGAATTAATCATTTCTTCACCTTATCAGCAATCTTCTCAAATGTACGTCCACCAAAATAGAAACTCATCACTACCATACCCCAGTTACCTAATAGCTCAACATATGATCCTCTAGTTTCATAGTTAAACATAGAAGCAATAGCAAACCCTGTATATGCCATTAAAAGGAATATAAGGACCATAGGACGAATATTCTTAGACAACCATGAATCACTAGCCATGTCTGCCTGTAAACGCTTAGTAAGCTCTTCTTGCTCCGTCATATCAGCTTGTAACTGGGCTAACTCACCCGTCTGCTGCATCTTAGCCAACTCCATCTGAGCCTGAGCTTTTGCCTGTGGGTCAGGAATTAGTTTATCAATTAACTTATTACCTATGCCTAATAATGCATCTAAACCAAACATATCATTCTCCTAATTACAGTATCTTGGTAGATACCCAGTTTGCCTAAACATTTTGTAACACTCAACCTCTTTACCATCATTCATAAAGTTTTTTTTAAACTCTATATACCAACCTTCATCTTCTCTTCTGGTTAAATAATCTTGCCTGATGTAAAACATTAAACCAAAGATAGTTAACAGTATTGCAACGATTGACGTACCGATAGCAATTCTGTAATGCAAGACATCAAGTTGTTTTTGCCTGTCTCTAGCATCCTTGATATCCTTTTTTTTTGAGCAATATCAAACTTAGCTTTGTCTGCCAATAACTTACTACGCTCTGCCTGGAACTCATCCCACATAGCACCCAACTCTTTAGGTGTCTCATAAATTAAAGTTTGCCTGAGATCGTATTCTGCCTGTTGCAATTGCTTTTTAGCAAGTACATTTTCTAAGGCTTGAGTTTGGATAGATTTACCCTTAGGAGGGTTCTTTTCTCTTTCTTTTAATTCTTTATGGGCTTTTTCACTATGCTCAAAGAATGATCCCAACCCTTGAGATATCTCCTGCATAACCCCAAAAGCCTCTTTGCCTGTATTCTTAAACTCTTTGTACATAGCAACACCCTGCTTAACCGCAGAGAGTACTGCTAGACAGGCAGTAATCGGTTCCATTACTTCTTCCAGAACTGGATGAATGCAGTCAACGCAGTAAAGAACCCTACAACAATAATAATAGGCTTGGCTACATTGGCTATCCATCCAAGCACTTTAAACGCACCCTGGACGTTATTAAACGCTTCTACCATACCTTTGGTATTGATATCAATGTCATCAACCTTGGCTTCTAAAGAAACCAACCTTTCGTATATTTGTTCATGGGTTACGTTTTCCATGTTATTTCGGAACTACCGCTCCTTTAATTGGTTTTTGTTGACTACGAATTTTATTCATAGCCTCTTGTTCATTTGAATTTGTTTCATTGGTATATGTTGCTAAAGGAGCAAATCCAGTAGCAACTTTAGCTACCCTTCCAATTGCAGAATTAGGATTGCCATGTTTAGCTTCTTCTCTTGCTTGAGCCAATTCAGTTAATGCCATCATTACTCCACCAACTCCTGCAATTGTTTTTGCTACAGGTTTTAGCTTACCCATTTTGCTGAAAAAATTAGTTTCTTCAGGTGCTGCTTTACCTTTTTGCTCACCAGTCATTTCAGAAACACCTGCAATATTAGATGTTGGATAATTACGCTCTGACCATTTCTTTATTTTTTCTCTTAAATCAGGGTTGTAATTTTTATCTTTAGGATTTAAAGCATATTCACCAATTGGTTTTCCACCCATCTCTTCTTTTTTAAATTGTCTATATTTTTCAAATCCATGTGTATTTATAAAATGTATATCTCCAGACCCCATATCAGGAATCCAAACAAATCCATTTGGTATTTTATGTCCAGCTTTTAATTTTTCTATTTCAGATTTCAGCTCTGGATTAGATTCAATTTTTACATTTCCTTCTTCAACAATCTTTTTCATTTCAGGGTGCATTTGTTGATTTGCAATTTCTTCCCTTGTTAATTGATGAGTTGGAGCAATACCCGCTTCCTTAATTGCTTTTATTCTTTCTTCATCATCTTTAGACATTCTTATTCTTGTAGATGATTTAAATTCTTTTTCAGGCGCTACCTCTTTTTTAATTTGCTCAACACCACCTTGTGTAGGATTTTCGGCAGGATTAGTTAAATTACCTGACTCTTTTGTCGTATTTGTTTCAGCAGGAAATGCTGCATTAGGTGTAGCACTAGCACTTGTAGCCTCAACTTGAGTCAACCCTTGTCCCGCAGAATTATGTAATGGTGATGTACCTTCTCCACTTACAACTGGATTAGGTTCAGTAGTAGCAATAGCAGATGTTGGATTATTGGTTTCAACAGGTTTTAGTTCTGTTTTAATTGCCTGTTGAGCTGGAGTCTCAGGCTTAGGAGTTGTTGGCTCTGTTTTAATATTGTCTAATGTATTAAATACTTCATTAGCCTTGTTTAATTCTTCTTTAGTTAACTCTTTGTGATCTTGCTCTAAATGATATTTATTTTCTTTTTTAGGTTCTTCAACTTTTTGAGTCTTTTCAACTTCAGCAGGTATACCTTGCTTACTTTCTGGGGGAGCTTTACCTTCTTCTTTACCTTTGCCAAGCATTGAAGGTATTTTTGACAATCCATAACCTGCTAATGCCAAGCCTCCAGTTCCAATAATTCCAGGCATAACATTGCCAACCATGTTGCCTACGGCACTTGTGGTGTTATCTCCCATTTGTTGAATTTGTTGTTGGGATATTTGAGGTTGCGGAACATTTGGCATTTGCACAGAAGAAGGTGCTGCATTGGCAGGAGGAGCAACGGGAGCAATAACTTTAGGCATAGCAACACTTGCAATGGGCGCACTTGGATTTAACAAGTTACCTTTTGCAGATACTGCGGGAGCTACTGTTCCGTAGCCAAACTCATTATCTGGCATTTACTTTCTCCCAAATATCATTGCCTTCAGAATCTTTACCTCTGTAGACTTTTACTTGCAAATTATTAGTAACAACAAATTCACCTTTTTGTGGCTCATGAGCTTTACCAGTTCTTGCCTCATCCATTAATGCGTTATATCTATTTTGTATACCTTTGTAAACTTTGGAGTTTTCAAATTCAGAATTAAATTCATCAGGATTAATAGATTTACCACCAACTTCATGTACTTTAGTAGCCAAGAAATGTTGATATGCCGCATTTAATGCTTCATTTTTAATGCCTTGATATGATGCAAGTAATGCATTTTGGTGTCCTGAAAGTGCAGGATCTGTTCTGATTTCTTCAGTTACACCAGGAGTAACTATTTGATCTTTAGGTCTTGCAGCATATTGTTCTTTTAAGGATTGATCTAATAATAAATATCTTTGGAAGTTTTGATATTCTTTGTCAGACAAATTCTTTTGTAGCAAACCTTCAATTACAGATCTACTTTGTTGTTGGATTTGTAAAGCATTGGTTGCAGAATTACCCGTTGAATTAGATGCTTGATTATTTTGTGAGTTAGTAGCTTGATTTGTATCACTTGCCCCACTAGATGCACCAACATCACCACCAATACTAGGTCTAACAGATCCTGAAGTTTTAGGAGGAACACCACCGCCATTTATGCCACCACCAACTCCACCACTCAGTCCAGCATTTGTACCCGTAGTTGCACTTTTAGTATTTGATGCTGATGCATTGTTACTTTGTGAAGTTTCTGCATTTTGTGTATTGGTTTTACTAGCTTGAAAAGAAGCACTTGTTTGCCTTATAACTTCTTCTCTTTGTTTTGGAGTTAGCCTTGCAAATGCATCTAAAGGATTTTTTAGACCTAAAGCAAGAGTTGCCATCTCATTGTGAGTATTAGCTCTACCCGCAGATTGCTGACCATTTAATGATGCTTTCTTGTAGACATCATTAACCATCTGACTTTCTGTTTTTGCTATATTTCCAACATTTTCAAACCCAGCAGTTCCTACAACACTTGTATCAATCTTTGATTTAAGTCCACCATTTTTTGCAACTTGATCGTATTCTTCAGGTGTTAATTCTTGTTTGGCATCTGCATTGCCTTTGTATATTTTTCCTGTTGCGGATCTTAAATTATATTCTTTCCAATATTGATTGCCTTTTGCATCATATGCATCAACTGCATGAGTAGGACCGCCATTCCATGCAGTTAGAGCACCTTTGTAATCTCTAGCTAATATAGAAAGAATTAATGGTGCCCATTGTGTTTTGGTGTTAGGATTATCTTCTTGATCTAATTTATGTTTTTCTTGAACAACTTTAGCCGCAGCTAGATTATTTTCAGGAGTAGGATTATCTCTTACAGAATGTAATATATTTAACCCGTTATAAGCATTTGGATCTTTAGAATCTATTGCGGATTCATTTTCAGGATTGTTGTTTTGCTCTGTAAAATATGGCATTATTTACCTCAACATAGTAGATACAACACTATCCAATGCAGGATTATTTCCAAAATCCATTACGCTTGGACTAGGTGTTAAACCAGATCCTGTTACTGAATATGGAGCTGTTGCAGGTGTTACAGTTGGTGCAGTACCTTTTTGTGCTTGAGACATAGAATTTAAAGCACCAGATAAATTACCACTCATCATTTGAGATCCTGCATTGCCAAGATTGCTCATTTTATTTGTTATTGGTTCTGCTGCCTTGCTTAACGCTTCAGACCAACTATCAGCAGTATTACCTGTTCTAGGTATTACTGGTTGCAATGTGTCAGTTGGAGCAATACCTGCGTAATGCATCCAATTGCCATATTCATTTTTAGATCCAACAAAACTAGCAGGATCAAATTGGTTATTAGACATTGTCATAATTTAAACCCTGAACCCTTGCTTGAACTGCCACCAGTAGTTCCTTGTGTTCCAGAATAATTTGGTGTTTGTGATGGGGCACCAAATAGTAAACTTGCATACTGACCATAGTTTGTTAATGGTGCAGAGGCATATCCTAAAGTTGATCCAATAGTTCCAGGTGCTGCGCCTACATTTGTAGTTCCTGCTCCAGTTAATGCTCCATAACCGGATATGCCTTGTCCTTGTGCGGTATTTCCTGCATTTAACAAGTTTCCATAATTTTGTCCTGCTTGTCCTCCAAGTGATGTTCCTGTTTGTAGCAGGTTGCCGTAATTTGATCCTGCTTGATTCAAGCCTTGTAAACCACCAGTTAACAATGAATTTGCAGCTTGTGCTTGTTGTTGTTGAATTCCTGCTTGTGTTTGTGCCGCAAGTGATCCAAGAGTTTGTGTATTGATGTTTTGTGTTTGTTGAGCCGCTAAAGCATCTCTAGCAGATCCCAATTGACCCGCACCTGCAAACCCTGCCTCTTGTGCTACGTTAGCCCTTTGTGCTGCCTGTTCAGCGGGAGCTAATACACCCGCTATTTGAGATTGCTCATATTGCGGATTAAACAAATTACTCAATGCAGATGATCCAAGACTTGCATTTTGCAAACCTTGTGCGCCTTGCATTGCCGCCAACCCACTTGCTCCACCTGCGCCTTGGTTTAATAAAGCATTGCTTTGATTAGCCTGGTTTCCTGCTAGACCTGAAGCACCTGCTCCACCTTTGCCAACCATTGCTTGACCTTGGCCAGTTGCTTGATTAGAAGCGTTTTGAAGACCTTGTGTGCCTCCAATTAAAGCATTAGCACCTACGTTACCTTGTAAATTACCCGCAGTATTGGCGGTGTTTATAGCGTTTTGAGATGCTTGGTTTACTGCACCTTGTTGATTGCCATATGCTTGTCCTGCGCCTTGTGTAACACCAGTAAGCGTAGGTAAATAACTTTGCAGAAACTGGTTCTGTAAGTTAATAGTTTGTATTTGCTCAGGTGTTAGTTGAGCCTGAGTTGATTGACTACCTGATGACTTTCCTCCACCCATGATTAACCCTTCCCTTTGCCGTGTTGTTGTGGCGGCTGATATGCTTGGTTATTGAATACTGGTTGAGTACTATTGCCTACTGTATTCATGTAATTGTTTGGTTGTCCCATTATAGGTTGTCCAGATGAAACTGTGTTAACCGCTTGACCAGGTTGACTAGGTTGCATAAGTTGACCTTGTTGGCTACCACCCTTACCTTGTGGCGCAACTCCTACAGGTGTTCCTGGAGGGTTTACATTTTGTCCTGGCAATGCAGAAGATGTTTTACCTCCTGACATTTGTGTTTGTTGTCCCATAGTTAACCTTTAGAAATTGGTTGCACCATATAAATTGCCGTTTACAACAACTTCAGTTAGTGAACCACTATTGCCGTAATAATAATTACCTGTAATTACAGAATCCTCAATCCAACTATTAGTTTTTATTAATTGGGATGACAAAGTTGTACCATTTCTTTGTACAACCCCCATATATTGATACCCTTGTGATTGTACTGTAATGCCAATTCTTGACCATTGTTCGGTTATGTATTGAGGAATAAGGAAAACAGGTTGTATTCCTGAAAATGTACTCATTGTGTAACTGTTGACAGTTCCAGTTGACAACGGATAAGAAAGGGTAGTTTCAAACCCTGCAATAGCCATGTGATCCAATCCAGAATCAAATGTCAAATTACCAGAAGCATCAAACATCCTTAAACCATATCCATTACTTGATGCAGTTAACCCATCAACAGAGAACACAAAGGCTTCTGGCAATGTGTAAGTAGCACCTGTAGCAACAAAAATAGAACAGCTAACCTGATAATAAGAGGCGGTAGGAAAGAAAAACGAATCACCAGTAAACCAAACATCTTGAGTTGTACTAGGTAAATTCCATAAAACAATCTTATTTCTAGTTGCTCCATTTGTTACGTTAGCACTTTGAAATAAATATTCTGTATACCCAGTAACTGTTCTTGTTCCAACAGGTGTAGGGTTCATAGTAACCTTACCCATAAACTCAGCAGCAGGTAAAAGATTAGATACAGATTGTTGACCTGAATCAGTCAACATAAATAAACCATAATTAGAAGTATTTGCAGTAACAGAAAACACAAACAAAGTTGTAGAACTAGGAGTATAAAAAGTAGATCCTGCTTTGTTTACCGCCACAAGTGTTACAGTTGCCTGGCCTGAAGAAGTGCCTGTATACCAATAATGTGCCCCTGCTCCACATTGATAAACTCTTAAATATGATCCATCAGATATATTAGGATATGTGTAAGTGGTTGTAGTTCCCGCAGTTTCAGGTGCTCTAGTAATAACCGCAACAAAGCAACGTCCACCTAAATCTGTGGGTCCAACTATTGGAGTTACCCCATCAGACTTAAAGACGTTAAGACCAAAGCTCATGCCGTTAAATCTCCCATTTGTACACGCAATGTGCCAGATGAGTCGTAAACCTTAATTACATTATTTTGAATTAGTAAACGTGCGCCTGATGTACCACTTAATATTTGTGCATTACCAGATGTATCAACGATAAATTTATTATTAATGTTTAAACTACCACCACTTATAGTTGATGAGTTTATTGTTGAGGAATTAATTGTTCCTGCGCTAATTGTTCCTGCAAAGGTAGAAGCAGAATTTATAGTTGCTGCGTTTATCGTAGCAGAGTTAATTGTAGAAGAGTTAATTGTTGAAGCAGATACAGTACCTGAAAATGATCCAGTTGCTGCACTTAGACTTCCTGTAAACGTACCTGTTGCCGCAGTTAAACTACCCGCAAAGGAAGATGCAGAGTTAATTGTTGCTGCATTAATAGTATTTGAATTAAGTGTAGAAGAATTAATAACAGAAGAGTTAACTGTTACCGCATTTAATGTACCTGCAGTAATTGTTCCCAAGTTTGCATTAATTGCACTTAGTGAACCTACCTTAAGTGTTGCAAGATACGGAGAAGCCCATAATGTTAAATTGGTTGATGGGTTGTATATACCATCTATTTGATATACGTTTTGACTTGCAGTATAAGAAGGAGGGTTTGCTACCCAATGTTCACTTCCTCCCCAAGTATTATCTGGAGGGAATGTTGCGTTACCTGTAGTTGTATAAGTTGCAGGTGTATTGCCTAAAGTTACAGTTGATATTGCATAACCGCTTCTGCCTTGCAAGTTTGTAGCAGTAGAAACAACTGTTAAATCAATAGGTGTACCATTTGGTACTTGTTGATAAGCAGTAGCAGGTGCAGATGTCGCTACGACTAAATTAATCTGCAATCCACCAAATGTTTGATACCAAAGTGCTTTACCGCCTGAAAAAGTACCATTGATTTGATACCAAACATAATCAGCAGGATTGGTTGAGTAAACATTGGTGTTTGTATTTCTCAACCCATAAAAACTATTTGTTGATAATGGGTATGATGAAAAGTTAGAAGACCCAGAACCATTATCTGCATAAGCAATATCTAAATATCTATAAAGATATGCAGTAGTTTGACCATTGTTTGCAGTAGCAGTTGTATTAGTTGAATTAACTATTCCTGTACCAAAATTAGGATTAAAGTTGGTATTGAGATTTGCAAGGATGTAGTTGATTGCTCCCGCCAAGTCTTGCGAAGATGAGTTTGGCTGAACAAAGTAAGTCATTAAAACGCATCCTCAACAATCGTAGATAAGAATGTCATAGCAGTCATATTCCATACGCTTGTTGCATCATTAGAAGCAACTTTAAGAGCAACTGTTCTTACATCATTTTGTTGCGTAGTAACCCAAGGATTATCAGTAATGACAAAAACTGTTTCAGTCTCGCCAAATACAGGAGTTTGTCCAACAGAACTTGATCCACCCAAAGTAATACTGATTACAGGGTTAACAGATGGATTTGTTGTACTAACTTCAGGAAATAACCTATGTACATACAATTTATGTGGATAGGAGATAGGATTACCTTCAGGGTCTAACAATGTCATGTTATCTCTTTGAAATAAAGTCGATATGGCATTTCCTGAAAAAGATGTACCTTGACCTGTCTGAACCAGTTGTAAGCCTCCTGCGCCTGTATTAGGAGCATAGACAACGCATCTAGATGACAGATTGAATGTTCCACCTGTTGTACCACCAGAATACACAGGAGCTTCTACTGCCATAGCAGAGTTATTAATTGTCTTAGGAGGATTCCATACTTTAAGATCGTATCTGTAAGACAACATCTTATTGCAATACCCAGTAGATGTTAAATCAGGATAGTAAATTTCTACTTGATACTTTTTAGTATTGTTAACTACATGAACGTGTTGTATGTAGCTAGGGTTTAAATTGGCATAGAAATAATTCTTTAACTTTTGATTAGCCAAAGATACAAAGTTACTTCCATCAAATGCCCAAATATCTCTAGCATCAACCCCATAAACTACATCATCACCATTATCCCAACAGTTTTGATTAAGTAACCCTCTTCCCTTTTTGAAAGGAGATATAGCAAATACAGGTGCGTTATAACTTTGGTAAGCTATTGGAGAAAATATTACTGTATCCCAGTAACTACAAACATAGAAATTAGGACCCAAAGGAAAACCATCAATTATTGGACCTCTAACAGGAATTTCTAATTCGTTAGCAGTATTAGTGAGGGTTGGTGCCCAGGTTGCAGGAACACCAGTATTAGCAAAAGACTGACTCCATCTTACTGAAGTAGGATAGTTCTTTGTTGTTGTTGAAGTATTTTTAGTTAAGTTACCCGCTATAAGAATATTACCAATATTTGGAGAAGAAAATTCTCTAACAAATGCTGCGGTAACAGATGTAATACCCAATGAAGTTTCATAATTCCAAACATAAGTATTTGGTGTTTGATCAGAATAAGCATTGTCATATAGACGTATTTGAGTATCTGAGGGCAATAAATACATTGGAGGGTTAATGCTATCGTTAATGATAAACACTTGACCAATCCAAGATCCTGTTATTGATGGATTAGATGAATATCCTGTACCAACAAAAGGTGATGGAGGAGTTATTGTAGAAATACCTGCATTATCTACTTTATACCAAATACCTGCTGAAGTAGCGATGATATAGGTCCAACTATTGTTAAATCTAAAACCACCTTCAATAAAGATTATGTTCCCAGTTATTGCAGTTAATATGGATATTTCACCATCAACCTTTTTTAACCCACGAACATCTGTTTCAATGTTATAACCATTATTGAATTCATTTGGAGCAAGCGCATTGCTAGGAACATCGGGTGTAAAAGACATCGATGCAAATGGAACTCTTAATGGTGTATAACCTTCAGACATATTATTCGCTCTTTACTTCAACAGGATTTTGTTGTGCATTTATTTCTTTTTGAAGAACTTCAATAATTTGAAATACTTCTTGAAAAGGCTTTGTTCCAAGATAGCTCATAACCATGTTGAGTGTCTGTACGGATAATTTTATTTCTTGCATATTAATTCCCTGTAGGTTGGTTAAGTTCAATGTATCG
>Ga0214166_1000643_pt1 | contig 17143 bp, 21 predicted proteins | sample TroBogepilimnion_27_FD_153005 | JGI IMG/M metagenome (GOLD analysis project Ga0214166, IMG submission 153005) | Freshwater microbial communities from Trout Bog Lake, WI - Practice 18AUG2009 epilimnion v3 | ecosystem: Environmental > Aquatic > Freshwater > Lake > Epilimnion/Euphotic zone ...
ACAAAGACCAACCTCTGAAATGCAGATTTCACTCAAATCGTCATTGCGATTGTTACGAAATGCCCGTAAAACGTATTATCAAAAAATAAAAATTGAAACATTGGAACAAGTAAATGAGATCATTTGTTCCTATGGTATTATTGATGCATTAAGACATCCAACGATACATCCCATCATTAAACGTACACTCTTCATCACCTTCGCGAATTAAATACAATTGATCCATAGAACGAACACGAGAAATAGCTGTGTAGATATCTTCGTTGCAGATAAACGAAGTAATGTCTACAAAGCATTTTTCTTTGTCAATTGTTTTGCCTTGAAATCCGTGAACGGTATGAGCTTGCACAGCCTCAGTTCTACCATTAATTGGAAATGTTAACAATTCTCCATGTAAATATGCTTCCTTTCCACTGCAACGATCAATAACATCTTTTATTGTATGTTTTGTAACAAGATGCCAACAATCACCAGTTAATTTTTTAGTAAAGTAATCAATGGCCTCATGCGTAAATGTCAGGATATAATCTCTGTTATAGATCGATTCCAATTCAGCATCTCGTACAGATGTTAACGTTGAACACAAATATGGAATAATTGGTTCTCCGCGTTTCATTAATTCTCTCACTTCACGCTTAAATGCACGTGTTTTCTCATCAGCCGAACGATAATCATTCTCTGTCAAATAATACGTTGAAGGATGATATAATGATCTACCAGGCATAATAATGCTACTCTGAAAATACTTGCCTCCATAATAATCGCCCATCATAATGATCTGTGATAAAGGATACATCTCTTTGATCAGTGCTATCTCCTCGGCTGATATCATTGACATTTCATCCAATGCAATCACCGCAGGTTGTCCATGTTCTTCTTTCCATGGTGCTACTTTTTCTTTTCCAAACTTACCCCCTTTCAGTTTTAATACTGATGTGCCTTGAACACCATATTCTTTGATTTTTGGGGCTATCAAACTCCATGCAACAGTACAATATACAATGCCATAACGAGGCCCTTTCTTCGTTACATGATAACGAAAACCCTTATCCGTTAAGACACGATGTGTTTTGCCATCGCCACCAGGACCAGCGTGAAATACGTTACCCTGCGAATCTAATTCATAAGGAACAATATCACCTTTGTTCTCTAATACGAAATCGGTTTGACGTACAATATATCCTACCGATGACTTGTTGATAGGAATCTCTTCTCCTGTAAAATCTCCATCTTGCCATACAGATGAATATGGCAATACATCACATCCTAACACAATGGAATCCAGTTTGACAGCATATACCTTTGTAATAGGATAACGCATTGCCTCAGCCAAAACAGCCAATTGCGTATAAGCAATAACAAAGGAAGATAAATGCGGAGAGATAAAATGATATGGTTTTTTTTTTGAAATCTTCAGTGTAGTGCTTTCATCGTCATATTCCACATTATCGTTTGGATGTTGTGACGCTACAATCTCAGCGGTTTCTTTATTGCATGCCATGTAATAATGTAAATCATCATCCAGATGCGATTGCATGCCAGTCCAAGGTGCATACAATTTGTGTTCAATCATTTCAGGTGAAAAGTCAAAGTCCATACGTTTGCCATATGCACCATACAGCAGTTTCACTGAAACAAACTTACGTAAGAATACGATCCAAGGAGATGGTAATGTGTATATTCCATTGCTTTGAAATCCCCACGCTCTAAGATGTTCTATACCACGACCTAATGCTACGAACTCTCCAAGAGTAAACGTATAGATGCCAGGATGTTTAATAACATCAAAGTTAAACGGTACATTGCGTACGTTCGTAATGATTCCTGGAAAGCCAATGTATCCATCATATGATTTGAATTGAGTATATGCTTTTTTCATGTCAATCTCGTATAGTTTTTCGCATTTAGCGTATGGATTCTTGAAATTAATGGTAAAGTGAATACTGCTTTTTAGATATTCGCATAATTCGTGTTCAGCTATCGAATTGATCGCTATGCCTCTATCAAACGAACCTATGAAATCAAACAATATATCCGATGTATCCGATCCAATGCGATAACGTTTATCGGCCAATCTAATGGTTTTAGGATCAGTGATGGATCCAGTGTACAAGTTCCATATGCCATCGGAAATGCATTTTTGAATTATTTCTCTGCCTTCTTCTAATGTTATCTGCTCAGGTTCGGCATTCATGTCAACAGTAACTTGTTCAACGTGGTTGATACGACTGTTCACAAATGTAAATGCCTTGCGTGCGCCAGGATTGGCAGTAATAATGGTGTCATCTGAAACATTGTTGATGTGAATTGTTACATCCAATGCTTTGCCAATAGATTCTAATTCCAATTCAGGAGCTCCTGCATCATATGCCTCAATAAACTTAACAGTCTTTTTCAATTTAGATGCATAATTAGATGCGGTTTTACCAGTAGATTTTTCAACCATTCCAACGAAATAGGTACGTATGGCATCAAATAAGCAATGTACATCACCTTCACGAAAGTTCTGCAATTGTTTGCGAGCAACAACAGGATTGTAAGCAGAGATACGAAGTGTAGTAGATTCTCTAAGAATCGGTATCATGGGAGGCAATGCTCCAGACGAATTATTGAAATGCATCCATAAGATATCATTTAGTGCATCCGTTTCTCCAAGTTTGAAATTGAATGAATGAATAACGCCACCATTCATCAAATCGACCCGTATTGTGTTACCTGGAACAATATGCAATTGATCGACCAGTCCTTCATACAATGTAAATGCAGGTGCCCAGTCACGTAATCGTCTTCCTCGTCGAGCACCAGTAGGCATAGTAGCAACATATGCCAGAGTTGAAGTTGATGCAGTACGTAACTTACCAGCTTCATAACGAGCACGCTGACGTGCATTCTTGTTCTGTCGTATACGTTCTGCAGTAGCCTGCCTCATCGCTTCATCGAAACCTCTTTCTGCTTCTTTCAACACCTTGCGTGACATCCTATATACCAGTTAGAATATAATTAGATTCATACTTTAAACTCGGTTCAAACTTTAAAGTCAATTTTTTTTGCCGGAGCGTTTTCGTGCATACCATTCCCGATACCTGGCTCGTACTTTTTCACGATTTTCAGTATTACTGCGTAACTGCTGTGCTAAGATGGTATCTTTGTGTTCAATGTAATACTTATTCATGTATTCCCTCATATAAGTCTTTCGGGCTTCAGCTTTCTCAAACAATCGTTCCAAAATATCCATCTTCTACTATATACAAACTTTAAACGTTTAAGTTTAAAGACTTAACTCCGGAGAGAGTAGATGAACCAGTACCAACGAGAACTAGCCGAACTAAAACGATGGGATGCAAAGATAACAAAACCACTTCCTCCGATCATTCAACATTGGCGGAACAAGTGGATTCAACGAATTAACCGATTGTATGAACAGCATGTCATTAACACCCTTTACAACGAAAAGGTGCAAGATGCTCGAAGAGCATACGACGTATTACGAAAAGAACAGAGAACGACTCAAGACGAAACAGCGAGAGTATCAACGTCTGCATAACCAACAACGCTCCGACATACTCAAAGAAAACCAGAAATCATATCAAGCCATGTATTTTCAACTAAACAAGGAAAGAATAAATGCAAAAAAACCGAAGAAAGATCAGAAAATGAAACCAGGACCGAAACATCTGAAGAGTCCGAATCCTTCGGATTCTTTACCAAAACTAGATCCTATTCCTGAAAAACCAGATCCTACTCCAGCTCCAGAACCTACTCCAGCTCCTTCCTACGGACGAGGCTCTGCCGAGACTGTACCGCCATCCCCCAAAAAAGCAAAACGAAAAGTCAAAAAAGAAGCTCCACGGTATCAATACGAAAAAGGAATCTTCGAACTATCCTTTGAATAAAATCCAGATCAACAATAACCACCCGATTAAATCGTACATATGTTCTAAATAATATTGTATATACTTAGAATACATGTCCATCTACGCAGTTGATCCGCAATATTCAGTCTCGGCACTTAATTCAAGTGTCCCCCCGTCTGTTCTTCCTTCCATGGCACAGCGCCCTGTCGCAGGTGTAACTGCCAACCTGGTATCAATTGTCTCTCAGTCTTCAACCCAGACGGCTGGTGGTCTCTTGCAAATTAACGTTCCCAATCAGCCGAACACTTATATCAAATCGGGTTCCTCATTCCTCAAGTTTACGGTAACCCTGACCACAACTACTCTTGCTACGGCTGTCTGCACGATCAGAGGTGGTAATGCCTGCCAGAACTGGGCTTCCCTTATCTTGCGTGCTACGATGTCTTGTGGCCCCAACATTCTGGAACAAATCAACCAGTACCAGGTCTACGATGAAGTTCTTAACTTGCACGCTGGATCCTCTGGTTATGCAAGCGGTAACATGCCTATGTTGTATGGTCAGCCAGTCATCACTGCTAACAATGCTCCTAGCGGTTCTACTTATGCCATTACGGTATGTATCCCGTTGAACTTTGGTCTATTGAACTCCTCTGAAGAGCAACACTTCCCCCTGGGCCTCCTAAACGCTGGTTTGCAATTTCAGTTTGACCTGCAAGGCGATCTGAACCAGGCAATCTTCTTCACACCTGGGTGCAGTATTACATCTGTTAGTTATGCAGTCTCCAACGTGTCCTTTAACTATGAAGCCATTAAGATGCCTCCGGATCACTTCCAGGCTCTTCGTCAACAGATGATGTCCGATGGCTCATTGTACCAGATGCCCTACGTCTCGGCTCTCAACATGTCCATTGGAGCCTTAGCAACGATCGATCAGACCTTTGGTGTCGGTCTCTCCTCACTCAAAGCTGTTCTCGCTTGCTTGAAGCCCACATCAACTGCGAGCAAACAGCAATACTCATCACGTGCTGGTATGACTCAGTTCCGTGTTCTGCTGGATGGTCAAATGATCAACCAGTACTCCATCCCTCAAGTTCCTGGCAATCTCAACGCTGAGAATGAGTTCTACGTAGACTTGCAACGTGCTTTGGGTGTTCTGGGTTCAGTTGTTCGTACGGGCAGTATGTGGAACAGTGGTACTAACTTGTGGCCTATGTTTTCTACTGTTACTCAAGCTGAACCTCCTCTTCCTTCAGCTTCCAATGCCTCTGGTACGAGCGTGTATGAAAACTTGTTCTTCTGGGCTGGTCTGGGTTGCAACCGCTTCAGCGAGCATGGCCTGACTTACACGGGAACTCCTGTGTCTCAGTTGCAGTTCCACGCTGAAACCATCAACACTGCTACAGGAGCTTATGATGGAGCTACAGGCATTTCAACGTTGTACCTCGTACTTTTATATGACTCGGCCCTCTTCATTAATGCACAGGGAGATGTCTCAATCAATCGATAAGGAGACCCCTCCTTTTTGCCAAGCTTTTTTATAAAAAGCTTATAACTCCTTTTTGCCAAGCTTTTTTATAAAAAGCTTATAACTCCTTTTTGCCAAGCTTTTTTATAAAAAGCTTATAATAGAAATGTCCCTCCAAGCATCAGTCCATTATTATTCAGCAGGTGGTGCTGTCCCGACAAGTGAACGTCCTATTTATAAGAATCGTTTCGGTACTAAACCAATTCGTTCAGAATCTCATCTGAAGAGTCCGAATCCTTCGGATTCTTTACATCTGAAGAGTCCGAATCCTTCGGATTCTTTACCCAAACACAAACGAGGGAGATCAGAATCCCCTAAACGTATGCATCCCGTTAAAGTTGATATCTCACATCCTACGGAAAAGATTGGCATCTTTCCTGATCCAATGCGACGTGTCCATACGATGCATAGTGGAGGCATGTCACAAAACGAAATGCGTAACATGGTCATGGGTTCACATCAACCATTCTCATGTGGTGCTGGATCCATTCATTTTGAATCAGGTGGGAAAGTCCCATATACTCCTGATTCAAAAACTGTATTGGCTGAAATACCAACAAAAGGTGTAGATAAAGTTCCTGCTTTATTGCAAACAGGAGAGATCGTGATTCCTAAAAAGTATGCTACAAAAGTAAATAAGATGATAAAAAAAGAGGGTATTCATTTGCCAGGCTGTTAAACACTTTTTAAAAAAAAGTGTGTCAAAAAGAGGGACTCGTTTTTGGCAGGCTTTTTTTAAAAAGCCTAACGCGTTTTTGGCAGGCTTTTTTTAAAAAGCCTAACGAAGTCTAGCCATCATTAATTTTATTGTATAAGGTGATGCATCATCTGATACATTAATCCCACGTTGTCGTAAAGCATGAATTGCATATTCGTGATAGCTCATCTGCCGAGGTTCCTCTCGAATAACAGGTTTCGCCCTACGAACAGGCTCCTCTTTCGGAGGGTTCTTGGTCCCTTCCTTCCGTCCCCTTACCTTTTGTACCACTACGTTTTCTGTTACTTTCTTGGCATCAGCTTCGGCTTTCTTCACAGCTTCCTCCCGTTCTTGCTTTTCTAATTCAGCATTTTCCTTTAGAATTGTTTTCCGCTCCTCAGCCTTTTTCTTACGTGCTTCATTCATCTTCGCCAATGCATTCTTCTGACCTTCCGTCAATTCCTTCTTCTCTTTTGCAGGTTTCTCCACTTTTGGTGGCTTAATAACGACAGATACCTCAGCTTTTGGGACTTTTTTATCACGTAAAGAATCCGAAGGATTCGGACCCTTTAGTGGTAAAGAATCCGAAGGATTCGGACCCTTTAGTGGTATTACTGGGACTTCTTCTCTTAAAGGGTCCGGAACAACAATTTCATTGACGGATTTATCGATTTCCGGTTGCGACATTCTACCTACGACATAGAAATAAAAATTGTCAAAATATTTTCTTCTTCTTCTTTAGAAAATGTTGACCAAACCATTAACAAAAGAGGACATTGAGAAAATTAATAACTGGTCTTGTCGTCTTGTACCATTGAAAACATATCGTGAAGGTAAGAAAATGCAGGAAGAAGTGCTACAGAATGTTGTACAGCCAGTAGCAGAACGTACACAATTAAAAGATGTAGATGATACAGAACTCGTTAGAAATACACTTGAAGATTTAATCACGGTTCACAAGAAAAAGAAATCATTAAAGTAGTATTTTATCCTTTGCCACAGGCAAGTATGCGATTCTCCTTACAGGAGAATCTTATCAAACTTTTTAAACAAATTAGGATGCCCAGCATTGAATGTTATATGTAGAAAACTATACGGTTCATCTGTTGCATATTTATACGCTTTCTCAAACACATCTTTTTTGATATTAATATCGTCCTCTAGCGTTTCTACTTCGTGTTTTGAATTGGACTTCCAAACACTAATGTAATCTGCATTCGCTCGTATGGTTGTATTCAATTTAGAATATTTCTGGGTTGTAACGATTACATTGGTACACATATGTCGAGATGTAGTGAAGACTCGGTTTACAACGGACTTTTGAGTAGAAGAAGGCATATCGGCCATACAATCATCGAAGATAAGCAAGTTACGGGGCTTTCTCTTGTGTTTCAGAGGTGGAATGATTCCTAATCGTTTTTCTTGTAACGTCTGTGGCTCTCTCTCCGTTTTGAATGCATGATTAAACTTCTCAATGCAATCGTATACCTCTAACATTACTTTTTCAGAAAGATTATCCCAGTATTGTCCTGATTCCTGCAGTTCATCTATTAACGGTTTCAGTTTATCATCCCCTTTTGCAGTCGGAGATATCATCCATATTTTATCAAACAATTGATACCATGGACTGGCTTTGTTATGTAAGACGTTGTACCATACCGTCGTTTTTCCGCTCCCTTTCATAGCTGATAGCAACCATATACGTCCTACAGTATCATCTAATGGTTCTTCCGAGACTTTCATCTGCTTATCGAGTGGAGCTAGCGATTTAGTCAGTGCTGACGGTTTTGAACTTACTGGCCTTTCCGATGTCATGTTATCTAATATACACTATATTTTTGGCAGGCTTTTTTTTTAAAAGCCTAGTAGAAAGAAAATGACCATTGTGCAAATATATTTGACAAATGCGGGAACAGCTTCAGCTCCTGTACGTATTCCTTTGTCTCTTTATGGACGCTATAAAATATCCATCATTGGTTTATGGTTTTCATCAACATACGCCAATCAACAATTCGTACAATTTCGTAGTCGTCAGCTACTGTTAGACTTTGCAGGAAGTTATTCAAGTATCGGACAAGGAATAGACCAATCGTTACGGCACCCTACCTTTCTTGTTAGTGGCACACAAGCTACCAGTGGTGGTAATACACAGGTAGATATCGGTAACAAAACTCTGGATTTGTATGCAGATTTCAACGGACAATTTGAAGTATATCTAGTGGACATGGTTGATCAAGTACCTGCACGTATGACTGCTTGTATTTTGTGTATGGATGTAGCTCCTGTGGATACTACGTTTGGATCAGATGCTCAACGAGCTGTACAGGATTTGGCTCATACGTTTACACAGGAGCCACAGAGATTTTAAAGGGAGACGCAAGCGTAAAGCGTCCCCCTGACCCCCTCTTTTTGGCAGGCTTTTTTTTAAAAAGCCTCTTTAAGATTCTTGCTTAGGCATACGTTGTTCCTCTTCCTCTTCTTCTACTAAAGAGTCATGCGGATGCTTTATAGGTTTTGCAACAAACTTATTTTTTAAATGAGATAAACCCTCATGTTCATGTTTAGCAAAATCAATCGCTTTCATAATGTTATGTGTTTCATTTGCCTTATTGTCGTGAATCTCTAATTCAGTTATTTCTAGTACTGCCATCCAATCCAATCCGTTCAACGAGATAACATTGTATGTGCGATTATCTGTGATATATAAATCAACAATATCGATGTAATCATTTTTAATACGATTACGAATGTTTGCCTGATTGTCGTAATTGATAAAAGTTGTTCCTACTGTTTGAATGGGAACACGCAATAAAATATCTGAGAAGTCATCGGATACTGCAACAAACTCAAATGAACGGTTTTGGATTAAGTTGTTACTGCGTACCATTAAACTTGTGATCGGCGATACATTGATAGCTGATTGACTGAACGCTCCTGAGAAACTTTGCTGTACTCCAATATATGAGATTGGCTGTGATACGTTACTGGAGTTATATCCAAAATTGAGAGGAGCAGTGATTCCCATATTGAATGCAAGACCGCCATCTACCACACTTGATGGGAGAATGTAAAAGGTTGTTGTAATACCATCTGTTCCAGGTAACAAGAAATTAACCAGCAATGAATCGCGACTATAGGTCCATGTCCACTGTGGATTAGGATAGCTACTGTAGTAATATGTCAAATAATCTACCATAGCCAATTGAATAGCTGAGATTAACGACAGAATCGTATAGTTTCCTTGAGGTATGGTGGTTGTGATAGGATTACTCGGAGACCCTACGACATAGGTTGTAGACGGATATGTTGCACCTCCCCGAGCAAGATACCATTGAATCTGATTGAATTGCAGTGTTCCTGTAGCTCCAGTCGAAGTATTGCCGAGCTGTGAATTGACACTAAAGAAACTGTAAGGGATAAGAACCTGCTTCAAGGTAACTTCAAATACATTGAAAGGATTCGTTTTAAACAGTGGTCTTCTCAGATAATAAATAGGATGTTCATTTGTTCCTTGTGTCCGTTGTGAACTTTTGAGATAAAGATTATATCTGTTTACAGTAAGATCGCCCATATTCTACTATAGCTTTTTATAAAATCCCCTTAATTAGATTATCGTAATGTCCAGCACACTGACCAATATTCAACAAGGCACATCGGTAGCCACATTAGATGGGTTATCCGTCATTAATGCTGACCAGTTAACAGTTAATGGTCAGCCTGTTACAAGTTCACCTACAACGATTGGAATATTAGCTACTTCATCAAGTGGAATAAATGCAATCATATTCACACCAAGTTTCGGTACAACAACTACAGGGACATTGCTTGTCGATGGGACATTTGGATTAGGATATCAACCATCAACGGACACATTGTTTACAAAAAATATCTCGTTAACTGGAGATATTATTGCATCGGGTATTCTTTCAGGTACTCCATCATATACATTGGGTATTGACAGCACAACAAACAAAGTGGTGAAGACTACTCCTGGTATAGCTTCACAGGTTACCCTTACTCAAATCACTTCTGGCATCTATGGCAATTATTACTTTCCTTTCTTACGTTATGATGTATCAGGTAATCAAGTATTGTATGTTGATACACAATTTGGAACAATGTATTATAGTGTAGGTTCACAAACCTTAAATGCGATCAATCTCACGGCGAATAATGCAGTGTCTGGTTTATCAGGATCATTCGGCACCGTTACTACTTCTAGTTCAATCACGGCAACAGGTCCAGTGACAAGTAGTAGTTTTGTATCATCTGGAACAAGTAATTTACAAAATGCAACGATCAGCGCCTTGACGGTATCATCCAGTGCTACTCTACCCCAATTTATCACATTTTCAACAGCACCTTCGTCTGGAACAGCATCATCATTTTTAGCACTCAATTCATTGAATCAAGTTGTAACTGCATCAGGTATATCCGCACAACCAACAGTGACTGCCACAAGTACCAATGCTACATTCTATCCTATCTTTGCCCCTAATAGTACCACGACAAGTAGTTCACCGATTTATGTGGATACAGCGGGAAGTTTGAACTATAATCCAAATACAAAGGTGTTGTATTCAAGCAACTTTTATGGTTCCAATGTTACAACTGCCTCAGCAACATTAGTCAACTCATCGGGTAGTTTAACAGAACTGATCAATACAGTTGCGGGAACATATTACACAGGGACATTGGTCGGAGATATCATTTTTCAGTCATCAAAAGGAGCATGGTGGGGAGTAGCATCTGGTAATACATTTAACATACTTGTGAATAGCGTAAATATGTTATCGGCTTCATCTACAGGTGTAGCATTGACAGGGACTCCAACCGCACCAACTGCAGGAGTAGGAACCAATAACAATCAGATTGCGACGACTGCTTTTTGCTCAAATGGATTCTTACCTATCACTGGAAGCATAGGTGGAGTTAACGCTAACTATGGAGTCAGCACCGCATTCAATATCACCAATTCCACATACACATTAACGGTATTCAGTGCGACTCCAACAGGCGTGGCACTTTTAGGCACTGTGACTGCTCCAACTGCTACTGCTGGTGATAACTCAACAAAAGTAGCGACAACGGCATTTGTAACCTCAGCAATTCCATCACTAACAGGATACTTGCAAAAAACGGGAGGAACAATGACGGGAGCGATCACGATTGATGCGAGTGACCTTACGTTTATCCAAATGACTAACAGCAAAACAGTATCATATACGTATAACATTACTGACACTGGAACAAATGGAACTACAACATGGTTTCAATTTCGGACACCTGCTTCTCTTGCTTCACCTGCTGTAACAGCGTTATTAACACTGGCACAACCAACTACTCTTAGTCAAACATTGACGGTAACAGGAACGACGACATTGAATGGAGGTCTTAGCGTGTATAGTGGAGGAACATTTTATGCTCAATTTGGTGCTACCAATTCAGTCAATGGCAATATCAACTTTTATGATTCAACTGGTGTCAATGGCGTGATGCAAGTTTCATGGGCATCAGGTGTCAATCAAAACATTTTATCGTCAGCGAGTTACAATTGGCAAACGACAACAGGTTCAACAGGAACAACAGCGATGAACTTGTCTTCTACCGCATTGAATGTTTCCGTTCAAGGCATATATTTAAGTAGCACGGGTTCTCCTTACTTACAAGTAGGGGCAAATAACTATATTGGTAAAGCAACAACAGCAGGTTCATTTATCAATGACGCATCAGTAGGTGATTTGTGTATCAATTCTCGCACGGGTAATATTCGGTTTGCAGGGGGGTCGCAATATACAACTACTGGGTTAGTCGTCAATTCTACAGGAATTGCTGTAGATTACGCTTACGCACTTAACACAGGATACACTAGTTTTTACCCCGCCAACAATGGTTCAGGAAACTATCCACCAGCAAGTCTACGTGGAACAGGTTCTATGTCAATTGGTTGGAACTTAACTGGAGGACAGGCAGAAATGGATTTCATAAACAACTTTGATGGAACTGGTAATGGTAATTCGGCGGGATTCAACTTTTACAATCTTACTGGTGCTACAACCACAAGACAACTAACGACAATGAATGCGTATAGTTTTGGTATTCAACTCAACAGTATGTTTAACTTTTCCTCGGCAGGAACATGGGACAATAACAATGCATTTTACATCACCGTCGGTGGAATGGGTGGAACAAATCCAGGTGTTGGTATGGGTTATTCAACATCAGACGCAACAGGATATTTAGTATCTATTCAACCAAACGTTCAATGGTTACCAATGACCTATAAAGCACTTTATCACGTTTTTAATATAGCAGGAAATAGTCCAACGTTATATGTTCAAGATAAAATATATGGTCCTGCATTTGGTTCTACTGGTGTTGGACTTGTCATTGGCAATAAACCCAGTGCCTCCGCGATTCAAATGACCTATTCAGGAGGCACTCAAGGATATTTAACCATTGGAGCAACAAGTTCTCAATATACAGTTTACCAACCCAATCCAACTAGTGGTATCTATGGGTTCTCCTATAACTGGGGAGGAACTGGGTTTGGGTTTCCTTCGGATAGGAGATTGAAGGATCATATTGAACCGATCGCAAACTGCAAAGAGAACTTTATGAAATTGAACCCGTGCCAGTATCATTACAAATCAGATGAGGAGCAAAAGAAACGATTTGGGTTTATTGCCCAGGAACTGCAAGAAGTATACCCTGATGCGGTTTATACCAGCGAGATCACAGAAAAAGATGAGGATGGAACCGAGTTCAAACCATTACTGCTGACACAGACGTATTTGATACCCATGATGGTAGATCAAATACAGACATTGCATAAGACGGTAGATAATCAAGCAGAAACAATACAGATGATGGCGCAACATATTACAAACCTTACGAATCAGGTGAATGAATTGACAAAGCAGATGCAAAAAATATAAACTATGAGTAGAATGAATATCGAACTACCCGCTGTTATTTCAACAGTTGGTCCGATTGCTTCCGCTGTGTCATCGCTATTAACTGTACCAGAGATTTCCGCACCATTAGTCAATGTTGATATAAATCAGGAGAAGCCTGTTATCATATTGATTACACGTGATATTCTTAAAGCAGATCGTAAACTATTATCACATTACGGTGTAGTAAGGGATTATGACAGTGCAATCCATCTCAATCTTGCCCTATCAGCCATGCAATTTCATTACCTTATCGTTGACCTTAGAGAAGGAAGCCATCGACTATTTTACCAGAAATCAATTGCTAATAACCCCGACTATCACCAAGTGCTGTACAAGTGGAGCTGGGAAAATGATCTTGGATTGTCATTTGAATCTGAGTTTTCAGAGTTCCCTACAGTACAGCCAAGCAAAGTAGATTATGATAAATTGCTATGCTCTACTCCTATTACGGCTCCAAGCGCATGCGTGTCTTTTTTCGGTGGGCTTCTCAAGTGTATGCAAGCTTGAGCTGGCTCATTAAAGAAGGTATTGCATATGGTATTCATGTAGGCATTTCAAAATTAATCGTATGTCTGAAAGGGGTGGCATGTTTGAAATCAATTCCATGTCTAGTAGCTTTAATTTCTGCAGTATAGTATAATGGGCTTCTTCTCTAATTTGTGGAACGGTTTCAAAAACACCGTTTCAAATCTATGGAACAGTGGTAAAGAAATGGTTGGTAGGATTTGGAAGCCAGTTAGCGGTGTCATTCGTGCCATCCCTGGCGTTGGAAATATGATTGCAAATGGCGTAGAATCACTTGGTAAAACCATTAATACGGCGGGTGAGGGTATTGGTCATTTAGCATCTGGTAGATGGAAAGAGGCTGGTAAATCAGCATTGAAACTTGGAGTAGAACATCTAGGTAGCAAGATACCGCTTGTTGGTGGAACAATTGCTGATAAAGTCAATGAACATGTTGATAAATTGAAGAAAGGTGGTGCAGTACATCGTAAACCTTCTAGTACGGCAAGATTTCAGCGTAGTGATTAGATGGCTTATCATATAACACCCTATACCTATCGTAAAGCGTCTGAACTTGGCGTAGAAGTAAAGCCAAGTACACATGCTGGGAAAAAGATTGATGTGTTTCGCGATGGTAAAAAGGTTGCATCAATAGGATTTTTAGGTATGATGGATTATCCCACATATTTACGGGTTGAAGGAAAAGCTATTGCTGAACATCGCAGAAAATTATATCATCTTCGGCACCATGGAGAAGGAATCGGTGGGTATTACGCAAAAAAACTATTGTGGTAGTAGGATGCCATATGCTGTACGCCCTGTTCATGGGGGTTTTCAAGTATATAATACGGAAACAGGTAGAGTCTTTGCTAAGCACGCTGATCGTGCGCATGCTTATGGTCAGTTGCGGATATTGAATCGTATTCGCCATCATACGGAGGAGGATGTCATCCATATGAAAGTGGGTGGTATGGCACAGTTGCCTAGGCCTGGTGGAACTCGGCCATTTGTTTATCAAGATGGGATACCCATCAATGTTTATGTTTAATCTTCTTTTGCATTATTTTCACTTGCTAAGTGGTTCATCAGGCCACGCATAAATACATCCTTCGGTACCTTTTTCATGCATTCCTTGTATATTGTTTCAAGGTTTCCTGATTTACCTTCTCCGAACTGAATAATGGCCTGATGAAACATAGTGATATAATACATGTCGGTAGCTTTCATATCGACCGGAGGCTGAGACATTTCTATTTAATGTCTTGGTTTTATTCTTTACCTTCCTCCACGATTGGCATCATGTTTCTCTGAATCTTCATTATAGCTCCATTTCGGTTTCTTTCAATTATATACGGTTGTTTAGCTGGTGGTGATGCTACTGGTTGTGGTTGTGGTGCAGGACCTGGTATACGAGTAGCTTCATATTCTGATGCTTTTCTGTCAAGATATGCGTTGTATTCTAAACGTTTATCTTCAAAATATTGTTGTCTTTCAGGACGATTTTCAGTAGCTGATCCATATTTACGGCTTTTATCATATATTTTATTAACTTTACCCCATTCTGACCAGTTCAATGTACCTGAAGGATATTGTCTAGCTACAGCATAAGGTTGCGGAACAGGTTCATGAGCCGGTTGAAATGGGACTGATACAGGTAATGCAGTAGACGTGGGTTGGTCGGTTAGTTGTTGAAAAAAAAGATTGTATCCTGGTCCTACTTCGCTATGTGTGGGAGAAGGAGGACGAACACGAGTTACTTTGTATTCGTCTGGGGTTTCTGATGCAACAAATGATCCATGTTCTGCATGTTGTGCTAGATTAGCAGTGTTATAATCATGAATTACATCGCTAAATCCATTAGGATAATCAGGTTTTCGTTGAGAAGCAGTAGATCGTAACAGAGCTGATTCTAGATCTCGTTCTGGATTAAAATTAGTACCTACACCGTGGGGCGTAGTATGATATCCAAAGGCTGGGACAGATTGTCGTTCAAATGGTAAACCCGGTGTAATAGGCTGATTTATACGTGAGAACAACTGTTGCATTTGCATGGCTTGAGTGATCAATCCTAGTTTTATATCTTCCTGGTTTCTTGCAACTGTTTCGAGTTGTTTCGGTAGTCGGGGTTCAGGATATGCTACAGGTTGTCCTTGTGCATACAGGGGAGCTTTTGGAGCTGAAGCTCGTTTATTACCTTGTCGTTTAGTAACATAGACGTTTACGGTCTGAGTCACGTTGCCTCGCTTTTTCACTTTACCGCCTTTCTTATATTGCTCCATTCTAATAGTAATGGGGTTTTTTTCTGGATTGTATAACAAGGCAAAAGAAACAATTGGTAAAGTATATGATTTTGGTAAGAATCATATTGGCAAAATTGGATTAGGCTTGGCTTTGGCATTATCTCCAAAAGCATATGATATGTTACCAAATGAATTACGTCGGAACATAGGATTTCGTTGGGATGAAACATTACCGGTTGGAAATATGTATGGATCTTCTTATCGCATGTTCAAGTAGATGGGATTCTTTTCTGGATTGTTTTCTGGAGCCAAGCATTATGCAGGCAGAGCATTTGATTCGGTTACGCACACAATTGGTCGGGCATTATGGCATGGTGCATCAGCCATAGCTCCTTACTTATTTCCTTCGTTTTACGATCCTGCTGTCGTTGCATCAGGGCAAAGAGCAGGTAACGCACTTAACTCAGCTATAAATAGAGGGCTGAGTTTTGCATTTACTGGCCACTAAGTAGAATGGGTTTCTTTTCTGGATTGTATCATGGAGCCAAAAACAGATTAACTGAATTATGGAACCGTGGTTCTACCATTATTACAGGGGGATATTACCTCGGTCCGTTTAATTCACTTACAGACGAGTATAGGCGTACACACCCGCCTGTCGATAAAGCTGATGAAGCGGGACTGAACCATGATTTAGAATATACTGATATTAGCAAATTACGGAAGGATAAAAAAATAACTACCGAGGTAGCTAATAAACTTACACGTGAGAGTGATAATAAGTTTTTGAATACAATGCGAGAGCAATGGACGACCTCGCCTTGGAAAACCACTTTGGGTTATCTTGGGATTAAGGGGAAGAATATTTTAGAGGATATTGGAGTTATTAATCCTGATATATTTGTAAGGGAGAAGAGGGGAGGAATGATTCGTCGTATGCATCATATTACGGGTCTGTTTTGAGTTTGTCTAGAAAGTCTTTTTTCTCTTAATAGGAAGTATACGATATCGTATTCTGTTTTTTGAATACTTCCGTGTATGTTTTCGTATGCGTCAATTGCATCAATAATACCATAGGAACAAATGATCTCATTTACTTGTTCCAATGATAAATCTAAGTTTGTAAAGTAATTTACTGAGGCATCTAGTAAATCATCTATTAGAGTGTGTTCGCTTGTGTAGTCGTCGTTGAGACGATCATTTGCATATTGAATGAATCCTTCGTATAAGTTATTCATGTTTGATTGATGTTGTATGAGATTTACGTTTCAATTTTTATTTTTTGATAATACGTTTTACGGGCATTTCGTAACAATCGCAATGACGATTTGAGTGAAATCTGCATTTCAGAGGTTGGTCTTTGT
>Ga0214166_1000645_pt1 | contig 17130 bp, 27 predicted proteins | sample TroBogepilimnion_27_FD_153005 | JGI IMG/M metagenome (GOLD analysis project Ga0214166, IMG submission 153005) | Freshwater microbial communities from Trout Bog Lake, WI - Practice 18AUG2009 epilimnion v3 | ecosystem: Environmental > Aquatic > Freshwater > Lake > Epilimnion/Euphotic zone ...
ATAGTTGGATCTAGTGCGCCAACTGTAGCTTCTACAAACTTCTGTTCACTCTTGCTACCAGGTACTGTGATTCCAATATCATTATAGAAATTGTTAATAGATGCACCTTGCGCTGATACGTTCGCATTGGTTGTACTGTAGGTAGCCTGATTAATAAAGTCTCCAGTCGATCCGCTGGCTGTGATCCAACCTCGCACACCTATTGGGTACTGTTTGAAGAAGTCATTGGCATTGATAACCTGACGTGGTTGTTCAAACTGATATTCAACACGGATCAATCCGTCTTCTTGTTTGATACCACGTGGGCCATCTTCGATTGCGGCAGTACGTTCAATGAACTTGAATTTGTTGCCTTCTGTAAGGTTGCCGTTCTTGATCCAGCGCTCTAAGTCGACACTCCGACCCGGGTCTACAACCAATCCGCCAGGAACGGCATTCTCGCCATCAATGTAAACATTTACGACAGCTCGAACTGTATTAAGATTTTTGAGTAAAATGCTATATTCGCTTGCAAATGGAATATAAACTGTATCCTTGAATTCACGAAGGATTTTGCCTTTTGATTTGATAGAGGCGACTAACTTTTGATTGTACATCATTTTTCTTCCTTTTTACGGTACACACTCTAAGTACCTGTTAATTAAAGAGTGTTGGTTTGTGGACCTTCCACAAATTTATTTATACTGGTACTTCTACCAGTTGAAAAATTCTCCAATCTCTACGATCGGCTCGTTTCTTTTTCTTATCTTGCTCTTGAACATATTTTAAGAAGTTTTGAGCTTGTTCCATAGTACCGTAGAAGTGTTCGTTGCCATAAGCATAGCACCCTACTGAGCCGCTTTCGCCTTCCCAGTAGTGTCCTACAGCATAGTTAAATTGTTTGGCTTGTTTCTTTGCCATATACATCCTTTGGTGCGCCTAACAGGAATCGAACCTGCTGTCTCGGGTTTTAGAAGCCCTTGCTATACCATTTAGCCTTAGGCGCACTTAATCTTTACTGAAGAGCGATTGGGCTTACAATAACACGAGGCTCGACATAAATTGGTTTTGGCTTGTTGTCTTTATGATCTACGCACAACACCCAAGTACCTTCTGCTGATGCAGGTGAGTACAATCCGTTTGGATCTGCTTGTGGCAATGTAGTATAACCGTGATTACCATCACCAGACAATCGCATTGGGTTAGTATACTGTGTAGCATACGGCAAACCATAACCAACCGAATCACACAATTTGGTCAATTGGTTATTCATACCAACCAAATAGGTTGTAGTAGGTACACTACGGTCACGCAATTCGAGAATGTCTTTGAACATGCGCTTTTCAGCAAAATTAGTGATTGCTGGCATACCAACTGACTGTACAGCCTGCAAGCTCATTTCTTCTTGTTTACGGCGCTCGATTTGAGTAGATGTCTCACGTGGAGCATCACATGCTGTAAGAGCAAATACAAAGGGCAATACCAAAAGAATACGTTTCATTTTATTTTCCTGCTTTCAAATCGTTATAAAAGTTACGAAGGTTGGGAGGCATTTTATCCTCAGGGTATACACTAAAACGGTGTAACACTATAGCACGGAGAGCATCTTTATGATCCTTGTCCGCATTGATATAATCCATTTGGAGGTTTTCCAAATCACGAATCATACCATCATTGTACTGTTCACTTTCTTTAAACACTTGATTATCTACTGCACGATACTTTGGTGCAAAAAATTCATAGCTTTTATAGCCTAGAAAAGTAAGACCGAAGATCAATGCAACTGCACCTACAATCATACCTGCTAATGCTGATAGTTCCTTAAACATACGTTCTTTCCTTTCTAGTTAATTAAAATGCATCATAGTAGTAAGTTTGCTTTTCAACAATCTTAGTCAATGTCAACACGTTGTTTTCATCGTCAACAAAGATGAACTTGCCACCGTCCGAATCAATCTTCTTCAGGTCGTTGGGAGTGAAACGCAAGTCGCCCCATTCCCATTCGTTGTCTTCATTGGCAATTACACCAAACTCAGTGTCGTCAGTTTCGTCATATTCCTTGTAGTTGATCTGTACAGTACTTTGGAGAGGATTGCCTTTCCATTCTTGTTTGTTCAAATCATCCTTGTTCAAAGGAACGCCTTTGATGGCAACTTCAACTTGGTAACGGTTACCACCTTGATCAAACTCTGGTTTAGCATTCAACATTTTGAGTGCTTCTTCCGGAGCTTCATTGTAGCGATTCATTTCTTCGACAAGTGCTTTCAATATGTCAAAGTTGAATTGACTGAACAAGCTGGCAATCTGTACAATCTTATCAGTGTGCTTGATAGCTTTTAGGTTGTCAGCACAGTATTCACGGATAAAGTGCGAGTCCAACCCTTTAAAGTCGATCATGTAGTAGATACGACCTGGACGGTTACGCATGTGTTGATCCACACGCCACTTGTCATTACAAGTAAGCATAAACAATTTCTTGCTAGGAAACACACCATCCAATAGGGTTAGGATAGCTTCTTGTTCGTCACTGTTATATACTTTTTCAAATTCGTCAAACAAGATGATACATTCTTGTTCGATAGTTTGGATGAAACTGTTAAACTTGTCACCATGGAATGGTGCGTTGATAACAATAGTAGGAATAGCCCATTTGCGAGCACCATCCATACTGACCTGCTTGGCCAACAAGCTCTTACCAGAACCCTTCTCGCCAGTGAGCATCACACCGGTTGTATTTGGACGGTCGAGGAATGTACGCAAGATACGATCAGCGTTACGAGTATGATCGCCATAGGTCTTGCCTTTGATCTCAAAGTCTCCAATATGCTCGAGGAACAGTTCCCCAGTCATTGGATGTTCTTTGATAATGTAATTGCCTGCGGGCAATGCTTCATGAAGATCCAAAGCCTCTTTAGCAGAGATTTTGTAAGTATTGCCGTTCTTCAAAAAGTAAGTCATTTAACTCTTTCATTTGTGTAGTGTTGATGTATAAATTATACACAAAAATAAAGGGCCCGTCAAGGCCCTTTGGTAAAAAATTAATAAAGTTTTGGGGGAAGTTGCTGTCCACGTAAATGTTTTAACCAGCGAGCCCTTGCGGCTCCTTTTTTACGTTTGCGTACTGTGGTAGGTTTTTCATAAGATTGACGTGCAATGACTTCAAGTAGGTGCCCACCTTCATCCACCTTTTTCTTAAATTTTCTAAGGGCGGCATTAAAGTTGTCCCCAACCTCTACAGATACTCCCCGTTTAGTGTTGTAATTTTTTCTCATTTGTCTCTTCAAATACTAGAGCGGCTGAACCACCCTTTACTGTATCTTTACTTATGCGAATTCCTGTCAAACCGCGAGCTACGAGATCTGTCACTTCAAACTGGTATTTTAGAAGGGTATTTTCCAAACAATTTTTAAGTCCGCGAGCATTAGTTTCGAGTTCTTTGGCTTGTTCTGCGATTATTTCTAAAGCATCATCGTCAAACGTTAATGCTACACCTTCGAGCTCAAACAGATATTGATACTGTCGGATTAGGCTATTTTTGGGCTCTTTTAAGATGGTGATCAAGTCGCTGATGCTTAGTTCATTGACATGTGTAATCATTCCAAAACGTCCTACAAATTCTGGGATCATACCGTAGGTGATAATGTCCTTTGTAGTAACATCTTTGTATACATTTTTTATTTGATTTTTGCTGAATACTTTACTGCTGAATCCAATTGAGTTAGCGTTAACTCTGCGATCAATAACTTTGTCCAAGCCCACAAATGCACCACCACAAATAAACAAGATTTGGCTGGTGTCGATTTCAATCATTTCTTTACCTGGATGTTTGCGCTTGTCACTTGCGGGTAAACGCATAACAGATCCTTCGATCATTTTCAGGAGACCTTGCTGTACGCCTTCACCACTTACGTCTCTAGTAATACTGACGTTTTCTCCTTTTCGGGCGATCTTGTCAATTTCATCAATGTAAACGATTCCGCGTTCTGCTTTCTTAACATCACCGTCGGCAATAGCTACGAGTCTGCTAAGGATACTTTCAACATCATCACCCACATAACCCGCTTCAGTAAGTCCTGTAGCATCACATACAGCAAATGGCAAATCTAGGAACTCTGCAATTTTCTTAGCCATCATAGTTTTTCCGCACCCTGTAGGGCCTAGGATAAGAACATTGGACTTTTCTAGTTTAATATCTTCGCTAGGATTATTGATGCGTTTGTAGTGCTGGTTAACTGCAACACTAAGGCTGATCTTAGCATGATCTTGTCCAATTACATATTGGTCGAGATATTCTTTGATCTTTGATGGATTATAGCGAGATTGTAATTCTGTTTCAGAAGGAAACTCTTTTACTTTTTCTTCTGTAAGGATATTAGAACAAAGATCTACACATTCGTTGCAAATGCCCACGTTGTTTCCAACTATGAGTTTTTCAACATCTTCTTTGCTCTTTCCACAAAAATCACATGAGTGTTTATCTTTAGTCACTGAATACGCCTTGTAAAAATTCTGTAATATTATTTACTCTACGTCCATTAATAAAGGAAAAAAGTTTGACCTTGTCTGGATCAGTAGAACTAAAATAAACATTAGATTTGCCTAGCATGTAACTTAGAAAAGTTTGTATGATAGGATTATCTGTATCAGCATTTACGTATACTGCATTACTTCTGGCTACGGCGTAAAGTAGCCACTCTACGTGAGTTTCGTTTTGATAATAATAAAGATTAATATCAGTGTCTAATTGTAATTCTTGCCCAAGCCACTGACTAGACTCGTCTTGTTCTGATTCGTTGAGTCCGATTAATAGTATGCTTGGGTTTGAGTTTTCATAGAAGTCAGGTGGTGTTATTAGAGTAATTTTACCCGTTGTCATTCTTCTTTGCCTTTTGTTGGTATTCTTCTTGTGTGATAGGCTGGATTATGTTTTGCCAAAGTCCGCTTTCTTTTTGTTCTTCGTTTTGAACATAAGTAGGTTCTTCCATCTTGTGTTCTGTTGTTTGTCCATTCTCATCTGTAAGGATAACAGAATCTTTGGTATGTGCTACTTTGTATTTTTGGAACTCTGGAGGTAGTGCGTTGGTGTGATACATCTGACCATTTACACTAACATATTCTCCGTTTACATGATGTATGACACTATGCTCTGGTTCAATAGCAGGCTCTTCGACTTCTGCTTCTTCAAGGGGTGCAGGTTCTGCTGTATTATCTAGACCTAGATAATATGACTTAGCAGTTTCCTGACGTTTGGCTATCTCAGCAAAGGCTTCATCCTCTTCTGGAGTAGTAACATCGGATCTAGGAACAGGTACATATTCTTCTTCATGTACTTCTTCACCGAAACTGTAATTAACAGGTGCTTCATATTTGAAGCTAGGTCCAGTCTGGATCCATTCTCCTGTCTTAGGATCTTTGATTCCTTCAAACGCTTCTTTGATTTCTAATTCCGGAGCGGGCTCTATGTCTGCATCTTCTTCAATATGGATTTCTTCTGGTGTAGGTTTATCACCAACATCTGCTACATACGGATCGGGAGTATTTTCTTCTAATTCTTTTTGTTCTTTAGCCCAAGCAAAACTATATTGGCTTGCTAAAAGCAGGACTACAGCCAAGGGATCCAAAACGATAACGATAAGAACCGTGATCCATGTAACTGCTTTTTCAAGGACTGACGCATCTGGGTTCGAACCGTAAATGAATGCCGCGATGTATTTGATAGGTCCAACGTCTGCTTCAACCTTGCGATTCTCTGCACGTATCGGTGCCGCTTCGTCATTAAGCTGACTAATTGTTTTCTGGTTGGCTTCGATATCTTTAGCAAGCGATTGTCTATCTTTTTGTTGCGATTTGCGAACTGCATTAGCTTTGTCGGCACCGCCTTCCGATGTTGAGCGTGCCATGATTTGATCCACAGCCTCATCCATCTGTTTAAGTTGCTTGCGGTCAGCTTCAATGTTCTCACGGGCAGTTTTGATCTTTTCATCATATATTGCTAATTTTGATTGTACATCGCCACTTACTAGACTTTGGTCTGAGTGTGCTTTTGATAAGAATCCAAATACACCAATACTTGTAATCAGCATCAGTACTATTACAGCTGGCAACATATATGCTTTAAGGAATCTAGGAGCACGTTCCCAATACTGTTTAAGCCATACAGTAAGGCTCAGCTTACCTAACTCGATTACTACACCCATAATCACAATGGGAACGACCATAGCAGGATAGATCGCAACCAATCCTTCTACGGAATAATAAATGGCCACAGCACTGATCATCAGTCCTGATAGCAGAGTTAAGTAACCTATTAACATAATTGTTTCCTATTTATTATAAAATTCCCATGAATTCTTTCCCATCAGGTAGCAACCTGTCTCTTGATATTGTAACACATCCCCGTTGATTTGTACAAGAGTTTGGAAAACTCTACAAAATCCAGCACCCGTATTAAAGGTGTAAACTACCCTTACTTGACCATTGTTGTCAGTATAAGGATTAGACCATTCAACAATCTCTCCATTTTGAGTGTTGTTTAGGGCCATTAGGATCGCTTGAATATGTGTACGCTGATCCTCTCGTGGAAGGCTACGATTAGAAAACAGTCCTCTTAGAGCACCATCCCTATCGTAAGCCTGTGCGTGTCCAGTAACTGAAGCTGGTAAATTTTCTGCGTGAGCTAGACTACTGACTAATACCGTACTCAGGAACAATTTCCCAACGACCATTAAACTTCTGGCACACCAATGTTTTAATAGGGATTTCTTTTCCATTTTGAGTCCTCATATAGTCAACGTATTCACCACAGTTATTTGCAACTCCTGTTCTAACCTGAACAAGCTTCTTGATGCGATCATCTGTACACTCTACCACAGTCTTGCTATTGACTTCACTGTTGTTAGTTGTTTCAATAGTTTGACTGGTGTGGCAGTATTGATCGCGACTTGCTACCTTTGGAGCACTAGAGCAACCAGACAGCATGAATATAAGAATAAACATTAGGAGGATTACACCCCACATGACTTCTTTTACTCTGTATGCGTTCATGATTTGCTCTTAGCTTCTGATACCAATTGATCAAACGTAGCCTTTGGCATTTTCAAACGAACGAATGTGTAATGCTTCCCGCCCATTGTAAAATGTCCAACTTCACGTTGCAGGTGCTCGCGGATAGTTGTATTCTTAACTGTATAAGAAATTACTGTACGAGTAGATTTCTTGTCATCAATGAACTTGATTTCAGTTGTAGAATTAACTTCTGAGTTGATACGTTTAGCAAAGTTATTCATAGCGATAGCATACATCTGTTCTTCCGATGCTTGAGCGTAGATGCTCTCACCAGCGCCACATGCGTAAGCATATTCTTTTTCCCACCAGAACCAACCTTCAACCCCGCTTTGAGCGCATGATTGGTACCAACCGGGCTCTGCGTAAGTTTTGCGTTCTTCAATTTCTTTCATAGAACCGCAAGCTGTAAGCACCGCGATAATAGGAACAAGCAATAGAGCCTTTTTCATTTTGCGGCCTCCTTAGCAACCGATTGAACTTTTGTCACGCCGTTGTCGAAGATTCGAGCGATGCCCGAAACGCCTACTGTACAAATTAGGATACCAAAAACAGTACCTGCTACAAACGCTTTCATAACTAACTCCTGTGTGTGTTAATGTGTATATAGTATAACACGGTTTTACCTGTGTGTCAACTATTATCGACGCATTTTGGAAATATCAACTGCTTGTTCGTCCGAAAATACCGGAACAGCATTTGATTTGTGCATAGTAGCAATACCCAAAACCTTAGTGCCTGTATAGACTTTGGCAGGAGCGAGTGTTGCATTTCCGCCACCCGAGTCTCTACTAGGAATGTGTGCTGTGGTATTACGACCTTCTGGAATCTTTAAACTGTAACCAGTACTGCCTAATGTTTCGGCAGACATAGCACGGCGACGTTTCTTTTCTTCCAGTTCTATGCCTTGGCGCTTGAGCAGTTCTTTCCATTCGCGATCAAGCTGTTCAGCTTTGCGTTTGGCTTCAGCACTTGCCCATTTTACTTTGCCTTTTTTCTTGCCGGTAGTAGATAACCACGGGCCTTCCAAATGCATCGTCATGATTACACCGTAACTGTTTCGGATTCGGTTTGAGAAACGACTTCTTGTACTGCGTTAAAAGTCACCTGAGTCTTTTTTGGCAATCCTGTAAAACGTAGGATCTCACCTGTTGGACTGATCTTGAAGCTACCGGCTACTACCCAAATTTGGATACCCGAAGCATCAATGCCTGCCAATTTACGTACAACACCATTTACGATACCTGTCGAACTATCACGTCCGCGGTTCCAATAGTAAGTAGTACCTTTGTTAACCCAAATTTGGGGATCGCCGGAACTGGCTTTACAAAAATCACTTAATTTCTGAATCACTGTGTCTGTAGACATAACGTCCTCCTTTTTAAACAGTATTACTATTATATGGTAATATCAGATAAAAAGCAAGAACTTATTTTACCAAATTAAGCGGAGTTTGGATATTTGAGTCCTAGCATAGGTCTTCCGTCCAAAGCTTCGCTGGCAAAAGGCCCATTTTGGTCTACATAGTGTAAGAAAACTTGGTATTGTTCACGTCCGGTAAAAGTTTCACGCCAGTGTTCGGCTTCACAACCTTTATAAACTACTGCATCTCCGGGTTCCAAAATAAGTGGCTCACCTTCAAAGTATATGGGCCAGGGTTCTGGATCATTTGAAATATTTAGGCTGATTGAGTATTCGCAACTTGGACGATCTTTGTGTGCGAACATATCTGCGCCTGTCCAATATATGCGACAGAAACTAAAAGCAGGATGCACTTTGACATTGAATGTTTGTTCAACAACTGGTAAACATTCTAATAATAATGATTCTGTAATTGGGCTTGCGTAAGTTCCCCAGCAGTCATGATCCACAGGATTACCATCTGCGAACGCACTATGATTGTCCATTGGAACCTTGTTAACAAAGTACTGCGTATTCTTCATGATCAACATAGAATACTTGACTAGATTAACAGTTTGGGGATTTAGGACATTTCGGACAACATGATATTGTTTCATGCAAGTATTTAAAACAAAAAAGCACCCTAAGGTGCCTTTCTGATTAAGCGTTTAATACTTTTGCTACTGAATTCATAACACTGGCAATACGACCAATGTCACGCAAGTTCTCTACTGTGTAGCCTTCTTGTTTGAGTGTGTCATAGTGTGCCTTAACACAAAAATGACATTTACCAACAATGCTTGCGGCAAGACTGAATGCTTCAAAGTTTGACTTGGTAGTACCACCATGACTTGCAATAGCATTCATGCGTAACTGTGCTGGCAGACCTTTTAGTTGTTCATCATCAGCCATTTCAACATAGGGGTACCAGATATTGTTTTGCGACATGATACTTGCGGCAGTCATTGCTGACTCTGCATGCACCGGAGCATCTACTAATAGTATGCTTAATACCTTGCCATTGCCTGTTGCGGCCAATGCGGCTACAGCACAGCCCATAGCTACATCTGCATCCAATGTGCTACGCAATAGTACTGCATCCAGATTCAATTTTGTGTCTTTGGCATAATCTGGTAATGCGCCTTTTACTGTTTCAATAAAACTCATTTTATTTTCCTTATCATATATATTGCGTCATCTGAATAATCAGATACATCTAATTCAACCTTTTCAAACCCAAACTTGTTCCAGTAACTTGTAGTCTGATTAACCGAAATAAGGCTCATTGTATCAAATATGTTGTTTAATAACATAAACAATTTTTCAACATTGTGTTGTCCCCTAATCTTTGGTAACAAAACCACATCGTGTATGTAGTAAGTATCAGCACCGTTAATAGTTGTAAGAAACGAATTCAATTTAGGTGGTTTCATTAAAAACCAAGGATGAGTAAATGCGTATCCTTCAACTTGATCTGTTTCAAAAACAAAACATCCTTGCGGATATAATGTTAATTTTTCTTCAAATACTTCCGGTGCCTCAAAAAAATCTGTATGTATTTGGTTAGCAATATTATTAATTCTAGATAAATCTGAGATTAACATATTACGCCACACAATCACTTACCTTTACAAGTTGGGCAATGGTATTGTTTTAACCAACTGACATATTCATTAAAACTCATAATATCTCCTATTTCCAAAGTACCTGTCCGAAGTTTTCCGGTACAAATCCAAAGTAATCACATTTGTATTTGCTTTGAGGGAACCACCCTAGATGGTGCCACTCGTCTTTTCTTTTCAACATTTCGCGGGCGCCTGCTTCCCAGTCAATGGACAATATCTTTGGTTCATACATCTGTCTAAGTTCTTCAATAGGTTCCCATTTATCACTATCATATTCCCAATGCAATATTTCAATCATTGTACCATCTGCTGATATATATTCTAAACTGATATCTAGACCCCATCGTGGTCTTTGTTGTAATACACGATGGATTCTAGGATCAGTAGCAGACATGCGCCATAGTTGTTCGCTGGCTTCGCCTTCATAAGCTCTACGATAAAGCATAAAACTATGGTTCATAACTACACCTTCGTTAACGTTAGGTGTTTGTGCAAACCAATTAGTCTTTTGTGCTAAATCATCTTCGCTGTAAAAACTACCGCCAGCGGCACGAACCAGTTCAACTTCTAACTCAGTAAGGCTAAACCCATTAGGTGCCATAAGATATGTTGGGTCATCGCTAAGTTTTGACTCATCACATGGTACACTATAATAGCCTAGTTTTTCTAATATAGAATTTTGAACTGATAACATTATAGTGTCTCGCCGCCTACTGTACGGTTACAAGCACATAGCTCGCCAGTTTGCAATGCGTCAAGAATACGCAGAGTTTCTTCTGGGCTACGACCTACATCCAAGTTGTTCACTGTAACGTGCTGGATAGTGTTGTCTGGATCAACGATGAATGTAGCGCGAAGTGCCGCACCTGCTGGAGCATAAAATACGCCCAACTGTTCTGCCAAGCTCAACTCACCACGCTGTGTGTCTGCGAACTGATTGTGCTTGATGTTGATCAAGTCTGGGTGGCTCTTTTGCCATGCTACTTTACAGAACTCGTTGTCTGTTGAACCTGTTAACAATACTGCATCGCGATCTTCAAAGTCGCCATTTAGTTTATCGTAAGCTACGATTTCTGTTGGACATACGAATGTAAAATCCTTTGGATAGAACACGATTACTTTCCACTTGCCTGCGAATGATGTCTCATCGATTGTGAAGAAAGCATCTTCTGGCTGTCCTGGCTTAACGCCTGTTACTACGAAATGTTCTAATTTATCACCGATTGTTTTCATATTTCCTCCTGTGTGTATAATGAAAATGTTATTACTCAGTGTTTACACTGATATAATATTGTAATAGTACTTATCAATAAGATCAAGCGTTTTAATAGATTTTTTCAATAATTATTTTAATAACGGTAATTGAAAAAATTAATAACGATCTTACTTGATGTCGTCTGATGTTTCTGGGAAATGACTGATGATTAAATCCAATGCATCAATGGTGCGTATGTTAAGTGCCACATCGCTATCGTGCATCCAATAACCGTCTGGGTTAGCATCTGTCTTAGGATTCTTCTTCCACTGTTTGAGTTCTTTTTTAAGATACGCACGATAGTCTTTTAAGTTAAGACTGGTAATACGGTCCGCAGTTTCACCATCAATCCATTGATAAGGTTTATGTTTTGCTTTACTCATACGCTTACATGTTTAATTAATTTAAACAAGTCCTTTTTATGTTTAGGGGTCCAAAACTTTCCTTCTTTGCCGCAGGAGCCAGAACTGATTCTAGAAATACTGCAACTAGGATAGTGTGCAGGAGTAGTCTTGTGACCTGTTACAAAATTCTCATCAATCTTCTCTGGAACCATTTCTCTATGGCAATACCACGTATGCAACTTTAATGGTTTCCATTTTGCATGTTTGCAGTCTTTACATAATACAGTTTCGCCCATTTTAGATTCCTATTGATTTATGATTTGAAAAACTTTGTTAGCTAAGATACGCTCTTTGCTGAACGCTTCTAGTTCCCAAGGTTGATTGTAGTAACTCTTGCGGATAGGCTTGCCCATCCAATATCTTGTTTTATGTCCTAACTTATGCTTGATTTGTCCGCGAGCATATTGTTTGACGTGTACCATTTCATGAGCTATGGTCAATACCAATCTCTCAAAGTCTAATCCAGAATCCAAAACCATTACTAGATATTTTGGAGCAACGTATGTAACACACCCCCTAGTACCTTCGAGTCGCATACCCCTCTTTGTACGCACATCTACAGTCCACGTGCTTTTTTTGAGTTTGAGTTCTGCCTCAAAAAATTTGACTACCATTCCGATAAATTCTTTAGTGCCGGAATGCTTCATGTTTAATTGAATGTCCATGTATACTCCTGTGTGTCTGTATATTATACAATGAAAAAGGTTGCCGAAGCAACCTTTTTGGTATTTTCTGTTACGAGGTATTTCCTACCCTAAGCGGTGTTTAGGCCGCTAATGCGAACATTTCGTCGTTTGCGTTTACGTTTTTTATGCTGATATCGTCAGTCATCTCTCGTGTTGCCGTCTCTACTATCTCGCCACGTCGAAACTGTGTCTGGCCCATCAAAAGTATATTGCCACTTGTGTGTTTGCTTCCAGAATACTCGGACCGTCAATATACTTTTGGTGGACCAGCCGGGCTCTGCCCCCGGGTCCGCAACGCCTTCGCTTTGAAGGGATTACAACAATATTTAAAATTATACTACCAATTGACCTTTATGTCAACCGAGGGATCGCCAATCACCCCATGTCCCTCACATTCCGACGGGCCTTACACCCGCCCAAATCACTATGTGACTTTACAATCAGCGACTTGGTATTTATGGTTTTGGAACTGGTACAGTAGGAACGGTAGTTGACCCAGGAACAGGAACTACACAAAGTGAAATTGGAAGGGCGATTGATGTTAGTGCTATACCTTTAGGCAGTTGAAGTAGCTCCCAAAGAGCAGTAAGAGCTTGTATAAATTTATATATTATATTGAATATAAAATTCATGATCCATACATAGATATCAGTTATGATATGCATCAGATCAAGTGTCGGGGCGTTAACATGTAGATTCAACGGAAAAAACCAGTCAAACGGTTTTCCGAATATACCAAATTTAAAATTTGCTATGTTATCTAAAATTTCTTTTGCTGTGCTACCTAATTTTTTTAGAGCATCTACTATATCTTGGAATGTAGGAGGCAATGCTAAAAAGGCGGCAATCTGGTATAGAATATTAGTATATATCTTATCCCATAATTCCTGCCAGGTAGGAAGAGTCGGATTGTAATAAGCATCAACCGCGGCTAATACTCCCCTGATAGCATCGAACGCTTGTTTTATTTTTTTAATTAGAAATGCCCAAATTCCGTAAACGATAGCTTTTACAATGTATACAATGTCCTTGTCTGGTGCTGAGATATCACCAAAGAGTGGCCAAGGAATATCTAGAGTCTTCAATAGACTTTTTAGTTCGTCTATCGCTTCATGATAGACCCTAGTAACATAGGCTACTATTTTATCCCACAATTGGTTAACATCATCAAATATATCTGCAACGGTTAGATCAAGAATGCCTAAACTTAGATCTAATACTCCTAATCCAAAACTTTTAAGAGCTTTGTAGGCATTTTCGATTAGTGTCCATATTGGCTCAACCCATGCTTTAACTGCATAGTTGTACAACTTGCTCATTGCGTCCTTGATATCATTAATTGGATCTATGGTTGGTAATGTAAGACAGTTAATATTAAGGAACGGTATAGATATTCCGACTACAGTAGTAGACGTAGACACAGGAGGAATAGAGTTATATAGGGTCTGCATATTTAAATTAGACCCTAAATCAATATTGATTTCTCCGGCGACGTCTTGATGTTCTATCATACTGTTATTTAACTAAGTGCAATCCCAGTTGTGCCTTCTGTATACTGCTTTGCGGCTTCTCCCTTGCTTGGTACTACGAAAAACGTATTTTTCTTGCGCAATACTACAGTATCATCTACACCTAAAAATACCCATGGAATTAACCCCATGCCCTGTGCGCTCATAGTAATAGCTAAAGGGCGGCTAATTGTGATATTATTTTCATCTTCAGATTCAAATCGAGCAATGAGTTCATCACCGTTAATCAATTTGATACTTACCACATCTCCATTGGAGAAATCTTTCTTTAAATTTAATAACATATTTGTCCTTATAATGTTTCGACCATTGGAAATACATCTGCAATTACTTTGGCACAAGCGATTGCGATTTCCTGATGTTCTTTTTGTGTTCCATTGGCGGAACGTAATTGAATATAATGCACCCAACTGCGTAGGGTGCCGTTCATATAAATCCTACTTTCAATCAATCCTTCTGGTAATACTGCCCGGGCTTGTTCTTTAGCAATACCATTTTCAATAGCCCATGTATATGCTTCACGACATTTTTCAATTATATTCTTTTGTGTCATTTCCCATTGCCATGCTAGACGTCTGTCGTCATCGTTAGTGAGATCTAACTCTACGCTGTTCTGTCTATTTTTGGTATCCTGAAGACGTGCCTCTCTATATACGAATTGTAAATCCTTCGTTGGATCAGCGTAGCGTTGGCTAAATTCTTGAAAGCTAAAACTTCTGTGTCTAAGGATCTGTCTTGCGATATCTCTTGTGGTTGTGATTTCGAGACAGGCTGAGACCATTTCGAGTGGACTCCAGTGCTGGTGCTTGATGAGGTATCTGATGAGTTTGTCTGATGATTCTGTGTTAAGCTGGTTGCTTGGATTGGACACACGGGCGCAATACGCAATGAGTTCTTGCGCATCATCGATACCCAATGATCTAAATTCTTCAGTGGGTTGACTGTATGATAAAAGTTTAACATTCATTTAATCTTGTTCTTTCTTAGGTAGTTGGCAAAGTGCTTCCATTAACTTATAATGTTCATAGGCCTTTTTAAGTGCCTCAAATTGTTCTAGTTTTTCTGGATCCGGCACAAGTATTGCTAGACGCTTGTTGATATCATCTAATGCTTTGGCGATACTAACACCTTTAACCTTAATATCGTTTTCAAACTCTGCTTCGCCTGTTACATGTAGACTAGGCTGTGAACCATTTGCAGTAATACTACCCCAGTTATATCCAGAAGCAGTAGTTGTAAGTATAGCTCCGCTTGTTCCGCCACTTGATATTGTCACGTTAGCATAAGGGGAAGTTGTTGAGTAATCATATACTCCGGTTATTGGAATCGTGATGTTGTCATCAAAATAACCGCCACCTATAATAGTACTATCAGCTGATGAGATGTTTTCTGAGTTCTGTAAATCCGCCAATTAATTCACCATCTAAAAATATCTGCGGTAATGTCCTCGCAGTAGGTACTGCTTCTAGCAGTTGCTCTTTACTCCAAGTACCTTGCATGATATTACGTTCTTCATACTCGATACCTTTACTTTCTAGCAAGGCTTTGGCCTGAACACAAAAAGGACAGGCATCCTTGCTCCATACGACAGCTTTCATGTTTATTTCCTTATAGTTCTGGTAATTCTTCGTAACTAACGGTATCGCTCATTACTCCGATAACGTAGTTTGTTGATTCAGTTTCTTGTAACGCTGATTGTTTTTTATTAATGTTCACATGCTTGTTAAACCATGGAACAGGACTGCTACGTGGATGATCTTCGGCATACTTGATACCGATATCCTTTAATCTTGTAAATGCAGTATAATCTACAAAATCACTTAAAATGGTTTCATTCAACCCAATCACAGGACCTAACTTAAACAAGTATTTGGCCCATGCCTTTTCTTCTGCAATCACATCCATATACATTTGGTATACTTCTGTTTCGCATTCTTCTTTGGCTTTGATAAAACGTTCATCATCTTTAACAACATTGTTGATTAACCAAGCTGTCCACTCTGCGTGTAAGATTTCATCTTGCAGTATCAAGCTGATGATGTTGCCATTACCAATGTAGATTTTATTTTCAACCATTGCTAGGCTTGTGGCAAATGATACCATGAAGCGGAAAGCTTCTAGCGCATAGCTGGCATTAAGTGCTAACCAGATTGCCTTGATATGTTCAGCTTCGTCAACAGTACCATTTATTTCTTTGGTACAGTTAATTACATGTAGGTCCTCGTAGTACTTGCCAATGTTTGCGGCCATGTCTACGATTTCTTTAGTATCGTGGATTTTGTTGAACTCTTCCTTAGGCACACCATAGACATTACGAATAATGTGTGAATATGATTTGCTATGGATGTTAGTTTCAAAGAAACTCCAATTACTTACTAAAGCTTCTAATTCTGGGATTGAGATGACTGGGCTGAATACTTGGTTAGGCGCACGACCCTGAATGGAATCCAAAGCAGTCTGGCGCAACAGATTAGAAGTAAAAATATGCTTAACTGCATCACTTGCCTCCTTGTGATCGATTTTGTCTTTAGTAAGACTGATTTCCTCTGGAACCCAAAAGAATCCACGTGCCAATTCTTCGAACTTAGCAATTTTAGGATACTTCACTTCCTCAAAACGCTGTACTGTCACTGGGCCTTCTGGATCCAGGAACATTTTGCGCTTAAGGTAGTTTGTTTGTTTTGATATATCGTATTGTTGTTTGCTCATAGCTTACAGGCCTCGCAGTCTTCTTCATCAGCGTATATAGTTATAGGTTCGCCGTTAAGAATAGGCAAACTCTGAGTAGCTGTTACACTAACTTTAGAACCGACTTTGTTTATTAAACTGTAGTATATAGTCTTTAGACCCCATTTGTAAGCCAACATTAAGTTTTTGGCAATTAAAGTTCCAGGTACTTTACCTTCTGGAAAATGTGCCGGATTGTAAAAAGTATTTGTGCTCAAACTTTGATCGATATAAGCGGCCAATACTGCGGCTGTTTTTAGGTAAGCCACACAATCTAACTGATCCCACATCAATTGATATTTGTTTTTCAATCTGCGATATTCTGGTACAACCTGCACAAATGAACCTGCTTTTGATTCCTTAACAGAAATCATTTCCATCGGCATTTCAATTCCGTTGGTGGAGTTTAGAACAACAGAGCTAGATTCTACAGGTGCAACTGCCATCAATGTAGCGTTGCGA
>Ga0214166_1000651_pt1 | contig 16974 bp, 29 predicted proteins | sample TroBogepilimnion_27_FD_153005 | JGI IMG/M metagenome (GOLD analysis project Ga0214166, IMG submission 153005) | Freshwater microbial communities from Trout Bog Lake, WI - Practice 18AUG2009 epilimnion v3 | ecosystem: Environmental > Aquatic > Freshwater > Lake > Epilimnion/Euphotic zone ...
AACTAGCGGAAGTGGAAGCTATGCTGTTAACAGCAACATGCGATGGGGTACAACTAGCGGAACTGGAGTGCTTTAACGAGTTAGAAAACGCAATGAGCACACTATTGCAAACAGTTGACTACTACGTAGATTGACGGTTGACAATAAATCGGTTTGGGTATATAATATATCTTATCAACAGTTAATTGTAGGAGTAATTTATGGGCTTAGATATGTACTTGTACGCTAAACGTCATCTTAGGGATTACGTTCCTGAGGACAAAAAAATTAAAAATGCAATTGACGATCAACTACCTGCTGTTTTTAAAGATGTGCAGGAGATAAAGGTAGCAATCACATATTGGCGTAAAGCAAATGCTATACATAAATGGTTTGTTGACAATTGCCAAGAAGGTGTTGATGATTGCCGTGAAACCTACGTTGAGTTTGAAAAGTTAAAACAACTTTATTACACTTGTCAAACGATATTAGAAAACCCAGATAAAGCAGAGGAGTTATTACCTACTGCAAGTGGGTTCTTTTTTGGCAGCACCGAATATGATGACGGGTATACTGATGATTTATTATCCACTGTAAACAGTCTTGAACTTTTGATGCAAACGTACCTTATTGATGTTCTCAAAGATGAACCCAGTCGTTGGGAATTTTATTATCAAAGCAGTTGGTAAGTCATTGATTTCATTGGAATTATAATTGTTGACGTTTGGGTATAGATTTGCTATACTATTATTATAGAGTGAAACAACGGAGATGACTATGACTAATGTTGACCAAATTCGCAGTGCTATTTTAACTAGTAACCTGTCAAACGAAGACCTCAATAGTATTATTGATGTTGTCAAGTTTGTGCGTACACAATTAGGACGTAGCACTATCAATACTATTCGTGTTGGTAGTAACGTACAATTTACTAGCAGCAAGACTGGTAAAAATATCACAGGTACAGTGACTAAAATTGGTCGCAAAAATCTTATTATTCGTGAAAACGGCATGAGTTATGGCAACTGGCGTGTTCCTGCTAATATGGTTGAGGTAATCTAATATGAGTTTAGTCGCCGTCAAGGAAGTAACTGTTTGGAACATGGAAGGCAAACAGCCTAATCATGTATATTTGCTTGACGGCGACAAAGTTGTTGCCTATCAGAAATGGGGCGAAGGTGAACCTATATATAGTAAGTATCAAGCACGTTTAGACAAACGTGGTCGCAAGTTTATTGCACTTAAAGATCATCCATTTAAGATTGAAGTAAAAATTGAAGTAAAAAGTGAAAGTAAACTTATTGAGGTCAAGGGCAGCAAGGGCGATAGTTACTTTGTTGACAAAGATAAAAAAACTTGTACTTGTCCAGGATTTACTTTTCGTCATACTTGTAAACATTTAAATAGTGTGTTAGAATCTTAATGTGAGTAATAAACCGAATATACAAATGCCAATGCCAACAATTGTTGGTATGTCTGAGCCTAAGGCACAACCTTTTAAACGAGGTAAGTCATCTAGCTGGCTTGGCGATTATGAATGGGTAAGTTTACCTATTACAGAAGAAAATAAATATGACGATTCCCGCAATAGTCCTGCATTTCACTGGTGTATAGAACAATATGGTGATGAAGGTCATCGTTGGTTTTATAAAGAAGATAAATTTTATTTTCGCAATGACAGTGATTTAATGATGTTTATATTAAGATGGTCATGAATATAACAGAAGATATAATCAATCAAGTTGCCGATCAAATGACTAAAGACATTGATACACAAATTGTAATGTCCGCATTAGGTTGGAAGGCATTTGATATAAGTGAAGGTCGAGTATATGGTGCACGATATTTAACTGTGCATCCTAACCGCAATTATGATTGGAATGAAATGGAGTCTTGGGCAAAGAGTACATTTGGCCCTACTGCACCTGACGGTGTATGGACTCCTAAAATGCGTTGGTATGTAAATAACAGCAAGTTTTGGTTTCGTGATAAAAAAGATTTAGAGTGGTTTATATTACGTTGGGCTTAAAATGGATTACAAAGTTATAAAATTAGACAAACGATATAAAAATTATCACATATATGGGCATACCATTGGATTAAAATTCATAAATGGGTATCCTCAAAAAGCACGTGATATTGAAAACTTTTTATACAAATCGTACGGAGATCGTTATGTTCGGTATCCAAAATGGGATTCGTATATTGGTACAAAATACAGTTATGATCATCGGTGTCGTCCATATTATGTTACCTTAAAAGATGAAAGTATGCTTATGATGCTTACATTGGGTGCACTATGAAAGGTCGATATAGACATATTGTTCCTAGGGATTTTCAAAAACATCAAGAAATGCGTAAATGGTGTGATGAAAATATAAAAGACAGATTAATTAATTGGGACTTTACATACTACAAATCTAATTATAGATTTATTTTTCGTTTTAAAAAACATTATACTTGGTTTTTGTTGAGGTGGTCATAATGTATTACTACAAAGTACCAGCAGATCATAATCAGCAACCTGAATGGTTCCGCAATCGGCTGCAAAGTCATTGCTACGGATAGGGTTCTTGACCTTACATGGGTATGGAATTGGAACAATACGTATGATCAAAAGATCACGTTTCGGGACGGTCAAGTACACATTGTTTTTGACCGTGAAGAAGATTTGGCGTGGTTCCTTTTGAAGTGGTCGTAATGGCTGAAAAAATCTTTATAGAAAAAGGTGGTATGGTACTTCGCAGCGATTCTCGCGATTTTGTACTGCCAGTCCAATACAAAATGGAGGTATTGGCATGGTGTAGAGAAAATAAAATAATTGCCGAGCATCCTAAGCATAATAAAAGTACTGCTAGATTTTGGTTCGGTATGGATATTTGGCGTATCAAGGACGAAAAACAGCGTATGTGGTTTGCGTTGAGGTGGTCATGAAACCTTGTGAATTACAACCAATATTAGCACGAGCCGTAGACAAAATAGAGCGGCCGTGGCCACTTCCGCCCGAGGCACTGGTCATCACCGGTAATCCAAAATATGATGCACAACTTCATCATGTGTTGGTTGAGTTTGGTGTAGAAGTAAAGTTAGACCGAGATCACCGTATGGAAGATTATCGTGTTGTCGATGAACAAAAGTTTGCTTGGTTCTTGTTGAGGTGGTCATAGTAAAATGATAAAAAATAGCCCTTTTAAGATAATGACAATGAACTACGATGACACAGAATATTATGCTGTTGTTTGGAACAATACTCGACATTATCCATTTGCTCATGGGTTAAAAAAGAGTAAATGTATTACTGATGCTTTTGGTTATGCTCAGGGTATGGAAGATATAGGCATTTACTGTAGTCGGGGACGAACAGGAGAACCAAGTATTGACTGGATAAATGTTGAAATGTATCTACAAGAAGTTCAAGATAGAATGTCCAGAATGTTATACGTATGGGGTATTGTATATAAGAACTTGTATTCAGCAATTAGATATTTGAATCATTTAGAAAAAGCATATATGTGGAGCATATTAAAAAATTAACATATAAATCAAAGACTTAGACTATAGTTGACATAGGGTAGTATAATTGCTATAATAGTATCTATGACAATGCACTTACAACGCGGTTTATCAACTCTTAGTACACGCAAGTACAAGACCAAACTTACTAAATCTAAACTTAGTACCTATGAGGTTGCTTGGCGTGATCATAACAAATTTTTGAAAAGCATACATTGTGCTACGATCACGTTTGAGCAATATATTGACTACCGTTTAGGTCGTGTCAAGGCTAAGACTACTACGGGTAAATATGAACTACCTGTAACGTATAGTCGTGAAACTCAAAGTATACCTAGTTTGTCTATAGTAAGTAATCCTAATAGTTGCGGCAAACGTGAGAATCGCAAGTATACAGGTACATTAGTTCGTGGAATTGCTACTATGCATAAGTCTAATGCTGTTCCGGTCATTGACGAAGAACAAATGAAAGATATTAGCCGTATGCGTAGAGGCTAATAAATAATATATTATTGGAGATATTGTTATGAAAATTAAAGTGTTTTTATTGTCTGTTTTACTTGGTTTAAGTTTGATCAATACAGCCTTTGCTGAAGAACATAGACATTTTTATGGTGAACATCGAGGTTGGGCGCCTCATCATGGCGGCTGGTGGGGACCTTTTGATGTACTAGCAGGCGTTGTAATCGGTGGTGTTATTATGCATGAAATTGATGTTAATGCTGAACCCCCAGTTGGATACACTCGCACTGTTGTATGTAATCAAGTTATGATTGGCGTTGATTTGTACAATCGTCCTGTATATCAACAACAATGCCATGTAGAATGGGTACCAGTACAACAAGTGATTGTACAACCTGCTCCACAGCAATAACAAAAATCCTCTATTTTAAAATAGAGGATTTTTTTGGATAATAACCCAATTGCATAATTTTTATAATAAGTGTATAATTATACTTTATGCTGGAATTAAATTAAATGAAAATCAAAGTTGTTAGCGATCTACATTTAGAATTTGCCGATATCCATATTCCAAATAATGGTGTGGATGTGCTGATCCTTAGCGGCGATATTTTAATCAGTCAAACATTGCACGATCATAAACCCGAAGATGTAATTGACACATTAGCATTTATGACTAATGCTAAAGCCAGTCGTTTTCGTGATTTCTTACAGCGTTGTAATGATGAATTCCCACATGTGATTTATGTTGCAGGTAACCATGAATTTTATCATGGCAAATGGCATAAGGGCATTGCTTATCTACGTGAAGAAATTGCTCGCTACCCAAATATTACATTTTTAGAAAATGATAGTCATACTATTGACGATGTAACATTTGTTGGCGGTACACTTTGGACCGACATGAATAAGTTAGATAAAGATACAATGGCGCAAATTCCAGGCTATCTTAACGATTTTAATTTAATTCGCAATGACGAAAAAAGTTACCGCCGTATTAGTAGCACTGATGTTGTCATGCGTCATCAAGAGACACTAGACTATATTCGTAGTGTTGTACAAAAGCCTGGGCGTTATGTTGTTGTAGGACATCATTGCCCAAGCATTCAAAGTGTTGCGGAACAATATCGTGATGATTATATTATGAATGGCGCATACTATAGTGACTTAGAAGACTTTATCCTTGCTCATCCATATATTGAGTTGTGGACACATGGTCATACGCATCATCCTTTTGATTACAAGATTGGTGACTGTCGTGTTGTTTGTAACCCACGTGGCTATGCTAACTATGAAGACACTGGTTGGGATATCAATAAAATTATTGATATCGGGTAATTAACTATCAAATAGTTACCCGTAAGACTTGTAAGTGTTTGATTATTTTAGTATTATGATCTCACGATGTTTAAAACGCATCGAACAATATAAAGGAAATTGAAAAATGATGACAAAACAAGCTCGCCTCGTCGAGGCATTACAAAATGGTGAACAGTTGACTGCAAAACAAATCGCAACACGTTTCGGTATTGCTAACCCAACCGCAACAGTAAGCGATCTTCGTTTCAGTGGTTTCGCTGTTTACGCTAATCGTCACACAGACACAAAGGGTCGCGTTACTACCAAGTATCGTTTAGGTGCCCCAAGTCGTGCAGTTGTAGCCGCAGGTTACAAAGCATTGTCTGCTGGCTTAGTCTAATAGACTATAAAAGAATAACTAAAAGTACATTCTATTATTACGGGGCATTCTGCCCCGTTTTTTTATTGATTTTATTAGTAAATATGTTATAATAGATTTTCACACAAAACATAGGATAAACACATGTTAATTGTAACTTTGATAATTTTAACGGTATTACTTATTTTTACTTTCTTGTTCGGTTATGTTTGGGGAGTTAGAAAATCTAGTGAAGTAGTTTGCGAAATGTTAGACGAAAAGCAACAAAAAGTTTTTCTAAGCAAAATGCAGGTACTTGATGATGAACCTGAAACTAAAGTTGAACATATTGAAGATGAATTGTTTAATACTGAAACAATCAACAATGTAATCTATGTTTACAAAACAGCACAAGATAATAAATTTGCTGTTCAGGGTTCTACACTTGAAGAATGTAGCAAAAAATTAGTTGAATATTTAAATGTAAACGTTGCGCTTATAAAGCACGATAATAAATGGTTCCTTTTACATGAGGGAAATTTAAACCCAATTACTGCAGAGAATAAATAGGATTACTATGACTCACATAGTTACAGAAAATTGCGTTAATTGTAAGCATACTGATTGTGTAGCAGTCTGCCCAGTAGACTGTTTTTATGAAGGTGAAAACTTTTTAGTAATTGATCCTGATCAATGTATTGACTGCGGGGTCTGTATTCCCGAATGCCCTGTAGATGCCATTGTTGTAGACAATGATAAAAATGTACCAAACTTACAATTTTGGGCTGACTTAAATGCTAGATTAGCAAAAAAATGGTCTGTACTCACTAAAAAGAAAGATGCGTTGCCCGATGCAGCGACTTGGAAAGACCAACCAGATAAAGCTAGACTTATCAAGGAATAATTATCAAAACCGAATTTGAAACAATTATTGATTTACCATATGGGCAGTTAAAACCTATTATTGAATGGTGTCAAAATAATTGTGAATATGACTGGAACTTTGATGTAATTAATATAGCTGGGGAACAAGCAGGTAGTTATAGCTTTAAATTTGAAAACGAAAAAGATTATATGACATTTATTGTCTGGAAAAAATAAATACTAGATGCGTTTTAGTGAATTTCAAACTACCCCACATTTATACCTAGACATGGACGGTGTCCAATGTGACTTTTTTAGTGCATGGGCAAAGCTTTTTGGCAAAGAACGTTACAAAGAACTAGGGGACAAACCTGAACGCGAAAGAAAAATCAACGATTTAAACTCACGTGGTCCAGAGTTTATTGAGAAGTTTTTTGCTACACTACCCGTTCTTCCTAACTGTAATAAACTACTAAGCTTTTTGGAAACTAACAAAATTCCTACTACTATACTAAGTGCCCCTCTTAGAGGTAATAATGAGGCTAGTATCAAGGGAAAACTAGAGTGGTTAAGTAACCATAATCCTTCTATGAAAGATACAGCATTATTTAGGGGCGATAAAGAAAGATTAGCAATGAAAGGCGGGCATCCTAATGTATTAGTAGACGATCATAAAGAAAACATTAGACGTTGGGAAGCTGCGGGCGGTATAGGGGTACTTTACCGTGACGAAAATCCTGAACAAGCACTATCTCAACTTAGAAAAATATACGATAAATACTAAACTAAACAGGGTAATTTTATGAATGATGTAAAAAGTTTAATGGATATGCTTAGTGATATTGAAGAAAGTAGCGAACTTATGGAAGCTAGTGATACTTTCACATTTGAATTAGGCGAAGACGGTGACGAATGGTTAGTAGAAACCGGTGTTGTAGCCTGTGATGACGAAAGCATCATTGTAGAAGCCGATGAAACAACTCTTAATATATTACGTGAAAACTTCATTCTTGAAGACTTTGAAGAATTAACAGAAAGTGAAATTATTAAATATAATAATGTAATAGAAGAAAATGAAGAAGAAGTTACCGAAGAAGTAAACAAAGAAGAAACTGACGAAGCATTTGATCAATTATTAAAATATAGTGGATTAAACACGCCAGCAAAAGACAGACCACAAAAAGATCGCACAGATTATGATAGTCCTGCATTCTTGCGCAAAGCAGATCAAACAGGTAAAAAATTAAGTCCAGAATTAGATCAATTAACAAGTCATATGTATAATGATGACATACGTGAAGACATGGCACGTTTAGCAGATATTGCTAAAATGCCTGAATTAAACAGCGATCCAGAATTAAAGAAAGCTGTTTTAGCAAAATTAAAAGCTACAAACGAAGATAAACCTCATGTTCAAATGCGCATGGGTACAGGTAGTGATGCAAGCAGTGCCGGTTCATTTAAAATGAGCGAAAACGCACAGAAAAAAATACCATCAGCATACGATAAAAGCGACACTCATGGATTGTACATGAATGGTAGATTACTTAAAGCAGTGCATACACGTGAAGAGGCTGAACGTCTTAAAAAAGAAAATTCTTCATACAAAAATGCTGAAATTAAAAAAATAGAAGACAAAATGGATGAAGCCAAATATCATGGTCGTACAGTTCCATTAGGTAAGCCAATGAAGGGTGATGTCAAAAAATCTAAAGTATATGTACGTAAACCAAATGGTAAAATCGTTAAAGTAAACTTTGGCGATAAGAAAATGCGTATTAAGAAAAGCAATCCAAAACGCCGTAAAAGTTTTCGTGCAAGACATAATTGTAAGAACCCGGGACCACGTTGGAAAGCACGTTATTGGTCATGTCGTGCATGGTAAATTTATTGGGTTAAGATAGTTTAATTAAATACTATATGAACAAATTAAAACCCGGTAAAGAAAAAATCCGTTATGAAATTATTACACAAGAGGATCCTGAGTCAGGTGATTTATTCATTCCTCTTCCTAAGCCCCTACTAGATCAACTAGGATGGAAAGAAGGCACCGACGTTAGTTTTAGCGTTGATGATCAGGGTAAAATCTATTTGAAAAAAATAAATTAAATTATGAATATAACAGACAACACAAGTATAGGGCCAACAGGCACATATCAAAATTATAATTTTGGGAGCAGTGCTAGTATTGTCGCTATTGCAACAAATACAAATCCTACTTATGGGTTCCCGTACACTATGCCAAACACTGTTGCTCCAGGATACAATTTTACAACAGGAACTTGGACTAATAACAATATTGAAACTAAATTACATGTAAAAGGCGATGCTGATTTTGAAGGCGATGTAAAAATTAAAGGCAAAAGTTTATTAGAATTACTAGAACGATTAGAAGAACGTTTAGGCGTATATCATGCTAATGAAGAACTTGAAAGTAAGTACGAAGAACTACGTGAATTAAGCCGTCGTTATAAAGAACTTGAAAGCCAAATTAAAGAAAAAGAAAAGATGTGGGACATCCTTAAAAAATAATGGCTAAAGAAACAGGTATACACTTTCAAGGCGAAGTAGTTGATGTCCAACGCAATGCAACTTTTAAGATAGTATTAGAAAACGGACATACACTATTAGGGTATATTAGTGGTAAAATGCGTAAACATGAAATTCGCATTTTATTGGGTGACAGAGTAGAAGTTGAAGTTAGTCCATATGATTTGTCGAAGGGTAGAATTACAAGGAGATTGTAATGATATTATATCCTAATGGACTTATTGGTTACAATCCTTATAATAAAACCGAAGTATTTTCAGGTTCTGACTCTGAAGAACTTTTTAAAAAAAATTTAGAAACCAAACCACTCGACTGGTATTATAGAAATGTAAAAATAACTTATGAAAGAAATAGTTACGGTCATCGTTGTAAAAATGCCAGTGATATTAATTATGACAACTATATATTATTTGTAGGATGTAGTCACACCGAAGGTGTAGGGTTAGAATTAGAAAAAACGTATGCTTATACTTTAAGTAAAAAATTAAATTGCGATTATTATAATTTAGCATTGGGTGGGTCTGGTATAGATGTCGCTATACATAATTTAACGGTGTGGTTAAACACTCACAAAAAACCAAAATATATTGTGTTTCAATGGCCTTATTGGATACGAGCAGCATCTATTGCCTTTAATCAATACAAAGATGTTAAAACTATTGAAAGGTTAGAAATGTTTTCATTACATAGCAATAGTGAAATAGTTAATTTTATGATAGCCGGAAACGAATTGAAATATTTTGAAGCAGCAGCATATTTGGCAAAATATAAAGTCAAATCTTACAATATACCTGTTTTCCATGTAAGTGCTGCCAATGTAGAAAATGAAAAAGACTTCTTTGATAGCAATGATCAAGTTGTAAAATTTATAAGAAAGGATTTTGCCAGAGATGAACATTTTGGTATAGAATCTAACAACGATTTAATGATTGATTTATATAATAAAATCAAAAATTATAGGATAATTCCTGAACAAAATTTTCTAAATATAACTAGGGCGCTAAAAAGAAATTGATAAATATCTTAATGCGAGATATTATTACAATTTTGGAATCAAAGTCCAAGCCCCAGGACATAGAAATCATACCTCTTAACTTTACAGAAAGCGAAGTCAGTCCTGTACTCTCCAAAGCCACCCTTGATTTACACTATGAACATCTCGCTAAGGGCTATGCAAAAAGATACAATAATAAAGAAGGCGACAGAGACTTTAACTATGCTGGGGCTTTTTTACATAACACATTATTTCCACAGTTCCGTGAAGTGAGAGATAATAACAAACCCAATGGGCCAATATTGAGTTTTATCAATAGACATCATGGCGACTATGATACTTTTAAAGATAAAGTAGAAGATGTTGCCATGAAAATTCAGGGTAGCGGTTGGGTTTATTTGAGTGATAGTGGCGAGATTAAAACAATTAAAAACCATGAAGTTAAACCAGATATATTACTATTGATTGACTGGTGGGAACATGCGTGGATTTTAGACTATGGCAGTGATAAGAAAAAGTATTTAAAAGAACAGTGGAAGATTATCAACTGGAACGTTATCAGCACACGCTGGGGTAAAAGTTTATAGTTGACCTATGACCAATAGTACAAACTTACATTCGATACACTGGGAAATCAGTAGCGCATGTCAAGCTATGTGCCCATTTTGCACTAGAAAAAGTGCGGGCAGAGGTTTATTAAATTTTAAACAAACTTATACTTCAGTTGAACAAGTACAAAAAACTTTAGAAAATATTGATTGGATTGAACAAATCACCTTTTGTGGTAATTTAGGTGATCCAATGGCTAATCCTGATATAGTAGATATTGTATCATTTATTAAAGTAAATCAAAATCAGTGTGGGATAAACATCAATACCAATGGCGGCATAGGTAGTCCAGACAAATATGCTCAATTAGGTAGATTAGGTGTGAAAATGATTTTTGGAGTTGACGGCACTAATGGTATTAATGAGTTACATAGAGTAAATGTAAAATTTAATCGTGTCGATGAAAACATCCGTGCATTTGCAAAAAGCAAAACTAAAGAAGGCATATTAATGGTCCAATTTATAGTTTGGGATCAAAACATAGGTAATTTGCCTGCAGTAGTTGATTGGTGCAAAGATGTAGGGGTTGATGTCATAAATGTTAGAGAAAGTAACGGGGAAGAAATACAACCAGTTACTAATAACAACGGAGTTATGTTGCATTATCTATCTAAAAAGAATACTGATGGATATAGAGATTTATTGAACACTGAATTTACATCAGATCAATTTCAAGACTTAATTGACCGCTGGGGTAAGTTAAAAATAAATCAATCTCTGCCACCAATTGATTCGATATCCGAAAAACCAATTGAAGAAGTTATTACAGTTTTTCCTAAAAGCACTTATGAATCTCAAGATATAATGGACAAAGTGCCTTTACCTATAAGTGCTGAACATAAAATTGAAGAAGATAAAGTCAAAAAATTCCCTATTAAGTGTATAAGTATAATAAGAGAAAACAATAGTGTAAAAACTAATTTGTTTATTTCACATGATGGGTATGTATTTCCTTGTTGTTTTATAGGTAGCGCATTTAGTCAATTACAATTAGATAAAACAATAATTCCTGAAATAGATAAAATAAGTTTAATTAATAAATTAGGTGAAATTGGTTTAGATAAATTTAATATACATGTGCGTAGTTTAATTGACATTTTAAACGATACTGTACTAGATGAATTAGTTTTCAATAAATTAGATACCGATGATAAATTAGCCTATTGCGGGAAAACTTGCAGGACATTTGACAATCCTACTATGAATTATAGGTTGCAAGCTGAAAAGAATATCTCACAACAGTCATAATTCTAATAAATAAGTGTATGATTACTTTAACTGAATCAGCAATCAAAAAGATTTCAGAAGTGTTGTCTGAAGAAGGTCCAAACGCAAGACTTAGAATGTATATTGAAGGGGGCGGCTGCTCTGGTTTCAATTATGGGTTTGCCGTAGAAGAAAGCAAAAATGATGATGATTTTGAAATTCCAGCTGGTCCAATCAGTGTACTTATAGATTCAATTTCAGCGCAATATCTTGAAGGGGCAGAGGTAGATTTTAAAAAAACACTGCTCAACGAGAGTTTTACAATCAAAAACCCCAAGGCCAAAAGCACCTGCGGATGCGGTAGTTCTTTCACTCCCTACTGATAAATACAGTATAAGGATTGATCTATGGCCATTGCAAATATTCAGACTATTAATGTTGGGTTACCTAACGAATCTGTAGGAAGTGACTCATTATATGTTGCTTTTACTAAAGCAAACACCAATTTTAACATATTAGCAAACTATGCTAGCCCATATAGTACCTTTGTAGGGGGAAATGGTATTAGTACAGTTGCTAATACTACTAGTAATACCGTAACAATTACTAACACTGGAGTTACGCAATTAAATGCTGGTACAGGAATTACATTATCAGGAACTACAGGAAATATTACAATTTCTTCAAATGGTGGAGGTAATGGATCAGGTGGAACTGTTACAAGTGTAGGATTAACCCCAGTTTCAAATACAAGATTAACAGTTACAAATTCGCCAATAGTAAGTTCAGGATCAATGTCTATTGACCTAGCATTAAGCGGAGTTAATGCTGCAACATATACAAACCCTACTGTTACAGTAGATTCTTTTGGTAGAATAACACAAGCAGCAAATGGAGCTACTATTGCTAACGTAGGTATCACTCCAGGCACAGGCATAGCCGTCACAAATAATAGTAGTAATGGAAATTATCAATTTACTGTAATTAACACAGGTGTTACCGCATTAAGTGCTGGTACAGGCATACAATTAAGCGGTAACTCAGGAGTTGTTACAATATCAAGTCCTGTAACAGGTGGCACAGTTACATATGTAGGTGTAACAAGTTCTTCATTGAATGTTACTGGTAGTCCAATAGCATCAACAGGAACTATCGACATTGAATCTCCAATTGGATTTAGTAGTGGAAATTTAACAAATGGAAATGCTGCTAACTTAAGTGTGACTGCTAGTTACATTACAACATCAGGTTCAAGTACAGCTACATTAGCAACAGGCACAGCAGGTCAAGTTAAAACATTTATGATGGTTACACACGGTGGTGACATGGTTATCACTGTTTCTAATGCAGGATGGAAGAGTAGTGGTACAGGCACAGCAACATTTAGTGCTATTGGTCAAGGATGTACATTACAATATATCGACAATAAATGGTTCTGCATTGGAAATAATGGAGTTACATTTGGATAAAAAGAATGGCAAATACAACAATAACAATAAGTGAATTACCCCCAATAGGAAATGCGTTTACAGCCTCAACTATATTACCAGTTGTGCAAACTACAGGTGTAGTATCAACTGATTCGGCTTCATTAGGAAACTTAGGTAATTATATTTTAACACAAGCAGGTGCTAATTTACAACCTGCATATGTTGCTAATTTTGCATATGCTGTAACTAATGCAGCACAACCTTTAATTACAAGTGTAGGAAATTTAACAAATTTAACAATGGCGGGTGTCGCTAATTTAGGACCTGTTTCAAATGTTACCATTACAGGCGGTTACAACGGTCAGTTTTTACAAACAAATGGCAATGGTAATTTAAACTGGGCTTTACCTGCAAGTGGAAACGTAACTAATTACCCAGCTGGTGCTAATGCACAAATTCAATTTAATCAAAGCGGAAACTTTGGTGCAAGCACTAGTTTAATTTGGGATGCCGGTAATTACTCATTGCGCACAACTAATATGAATGCCACAGGCAATATTAGTGCTGGATATTTTATTGGAGATGGTGGAGGATTATCAAACTTAGTTGCAAATACAGACAATATAAAATTTAGTAATACAGTAATTAGTACAGCAAATACATTAGAATCGATCACATTACAAACATACGATAATGCTAACTCTAAAACATATAGTTGGTTGTTTGATAGCCAAGGTGATTTTACTTTACCTAGTAACTCAACAGTTTATATTAGTGGGTCAAGTACAACATTTTTTTCAGGTAATGACACTGATCTTGGAATAAGTGTTAATAGTTACGATTGGACATTTGATGCAGGTACAGGAACATTATTTGCGCCAGGAGATATTTCGTTAGGTAACGTAACAGGTACACCAACTGATGGTAGTATATTGTCAGCAAGCAATATAAAAATAATCACAAATAATTATGGCAATACATGGAAATTTGACATTCATGGTAACCTCACACTCCCAGGCAATACATTTGCTATTAATTATGCTAACGGTATGCAAGTTCCATTAAGCAATGGTGGCACAGCAAATAAAATTTATAATGGTAATAGTAACGTAACTATTCCTAATGCCAACGGAAATGTTATTGTAAATGCAGAAATAAATGAATGGATTTTTGATGCATCAACTGGCGGATTACACATACCAAGTGGCGCTACAATAACATATAATGGATTATATGATTTTCAAATCAATGTAGGCAATGGAGCTCCAAATGTTTATAGTTGGAACTTTGATGCAGGTGGTAATTTAGTATTGCCAGGCAACACATTTTCAGTTAATTATGCTAATGGACAACAGGTTTCATTAGGATCCGGTACTTATGGTAACAGCAATGTTGCTGCGTTCTTAGAAAATTATGGTAGCAATACAATTACTACAACAGGCAATGTTACAACAGGTTTATTAACTGTACCAGCAAGTGACAATGGCAGTATTGTATTCAGCGACAATGGCACAGACAACAACGGTAGTTTGAAAGTAGACGGTGGTCTTAACATGACATTGAGTGCTAATAGCAATTTCTATGTCAAACAAGCCGGACAAGATAGACTTGCGATAACAGATGGCAATACTGATTTAATGGCTAGTACTAATGTTGTAATTCATTCTAATAAAGCAGGTTCAGAACAAAATTGGATATTTGATACAACCGGTCTACTGACTATACCCGGCGACATTGACATGTTTGGTGGGGTTATAAATTTCCATCAAGAAGTTGGTAATATCACTTGGGGTTCAAGTTACATGGCATTCAGTCAGTATGGTAGAATCAATACCAATGTTGACTTCTTTGCTAATAGTAATGTCATCGGTGCTCAATACTTAAAAGGTGATGGTAGCAACATAACAAATGTACCCATCAGTTGGACCACTGCACCAGTAAGCAATACATCGTCTGGTGTACAAGGTCAAGTAGCATATGATTCAGGAGGCAACTTATTCATATGTGTGGCAACAAACATTTGGTCAAAAATCACAGGTACAATTAGTTGGTAAACTAAATATAGATAACAAAAGGGATTTAATATGTACATAGGATCAGGCGTAGTAATTGGCTCAGGAGCAACAATGGGTGCAGGTAATGCAGGACCCACAGGCAATATTATTTTTGAGTATGCAATGGGCAATATACAAAGTGCCAATGATCAACCATGGGGCTATGTGGCTAACTTAGAGTTATACAACATAAAACTAACAATAGAACAACTACAACAAAATTATTACTACTACAAGGGTTTGTTTGGTGTCTGATAGTGGTGGGTTCTCTAACAACTTATCTCTATCAACCAATCAATGGTTTTCTATCGCAGTTACTCAGACTACCGGTGGTTTAGTGAGTTACTATTTCAATGGTCAGCCAGTAGGTACTAGCCCGGGACAAACATTTGCTCAGTGGGTCACTAACGGCGGTGAAAATGTTGCGTACGGTGACAACTATTGGTACGGGGATATTAGTGTTGTATCTGTTTACGGTAGAGCATTAAACAATAGTGAAATTTTACAAAACTACTATTCGCTAAAGAGTAGATATGGTTTGTCATAATGCTATGAATTTTAAATAACAGGAGAAAATTACAGATGTTAAAAATAAATTTTACAGGAGGCAAACAACTTATGCCAGTACAAAATAAACAAATCATCGATGCTAACAGCGATCCTAGTATTTCAAAAATAGCACCTAGTAATTATAATCCTCCAGTTTCTCCAATGCGTATTCCCAAATATCATTGGGCTAGACAACCTGTTGATACTAGAGATATACCTTTAGATTTGCCACCAATTTCAACCCCACCAAGTGTAATAGATTTACGTGCGTATTGTAGCCCTGTTGATGATCAAGGACAATTGGGAAGTTGCACCGGTAATGCAATTGCAGGTTGTATTGAATATATGGATAGACGATACAATAATAAGCAAACACAAGTAAGTCGTATGTTTATATATTATTATGAAAGATTAATTGAAGGTACTGTAAACTATGATAGCGGTGCATATATTCGTGATGGTATCAAAGCAACTTATACATATGGCGCACCATTAGAAAGTTTATGGCCATATACTATATCAAAATTTAAAACACCGCCTACAGTAGCAGCAGTGCAGGACGGTGCAAGACGTAAAGTAACATTGTACCAAAGTATAGCAAATGGCAATGTATCTGCCTGTCAGACAGCATTGGCTGCCGGCTTTCCTGTAGTAATAGGTTTTGATGTATATAGCAGTTTTGAAAGTCAAACTGTTGCTAACACAGGCATGATGCCTTATCCTAACACACGCACAGAAAAATTATTAGGTGGACACTGTGTATTGTTAGTAGGATATAACAATAATAGTCAACGTTTTATTGTTAGAAACAGTTGGGGGTCAAATTGGGGTGATCGAGGTTATTTTTATATGCCCTATCAAGTAATTCAAAACACAAGTATGAGCAGTGATTTTTGGGTTATTAAATCTGTTAGTGACCCAACGTAACATATAGATACTTACAGAACCTTCTTAAGCAAGAAAAAGTGACGGTTTTCTATGACGGTTGTCTAAGTCATTGATTTATATGGCCGTAAAACCGTCTATAATCGTTTATAACAGGATTTGACAGGGGGTAGCTATATACGTAGCGACCCCCTAATTTTATCGTCTTACACAGGATATTTG
>Ga0214166_1000653_pt1 | contig 16957 bp, 33 predicted proteins | sample TroBogepilimnion_27_FD_153005 | JGI IMG/M metagenome (GOLD analysis project Ga0214166, IMG submission 153005) | Freshwater microbial communities from Trout Bog Lake, WI - Practice 18AUG2009 epilimnion v3 | ecosystem: Environmental > Aquatic > Freshwater > Lake > Epilimnion/Euphotic zone ...
GTTAGGTCTGCTGGATGGGTGTAGAGTGGTTCTGCACCTTCTACAGGTGCTTGATAAATACTCCAATACCCATCTGTATCTTTGCTTCTCCACGCTACTGGTTCATTATTTACTTTGTTATTGGCGTCAGATTTACTTTGTTTTAGTGCCTCTATTTCAGCTTGTTGCTCTACTACTTTTGCATAAAGTTTGTCGTGATTAACAAGTAAAGAATAGTATTCAGCTTGTTGCTGGCGTAGCATGGTTGCTATTTCAGTTGCATGGTTGTAAACCTGACCGCTATCAAACTCCATCAACAAATCAGCTAGTTCATTTGCGTTCACTTGTTCTTGCTCCAGCCGTTGCATTTAGCTAGGAAGTCAATAGCACGGTCAAACTGGTCTTGCATATACTCCAGGTCTTCTTGTTGCTTACGAAGCACCTTGACTATTGCGTCCATTGTAATATCTCCTGCAATCGCTACAGTAGGTGTTACATGGGACTCTAGGTAATCTGCCAAGTCTTTAGATGTCATCATTTCTTTTTCTTCCTTAGGTCTTCAGAGTGTAATTTCTTGACGGTCTTAGGTACTTGTTTAGCTTTCTTGGCTACCTTGGCAGATTCTCCACGATTGGCAAATGTTCCGTCTGACAGAACAAATCCTCGTTGACCTTCTGTTTTCAGGTCATCATGGGACTCTTGCTTAGACTTTGCCTTGACTACTTTGCCAGAGGTCTTCTTGACTGCTGGTACGGATACTTTTTTAGTCGCCATTCTTGGAGCACTCCTTCGTTTTGACAATGCCGTGGGCACGCTCGACGGCCCTAACAATGTGCGTAATGCTGTGCGGAATGTGTAAGTTAAATGCGATGGTGTCAATTTCTTCATCGGTAAGAGCTTTGCGATTAAAGACTGCAGCCATTTCTTTGTAGTGGTCATTACTAATCCTTTCTAAAATTTGTATCTGAGTGGATACAGCACTCTCAGCTTGTGCCAAGATTCGGTCTTCGGTTGTAAAAGTTGTCATGTTGTTTTCCTTAAAAACAAGTGATTAACTGCCCGTTTTGAATACAAGTAACCATTTTCCCATCCGGTGTAATGATTTGGGTAGTCTGGGCTGGTGCGTAGTGACACATGGTCAAACCTAGTGCAAATACGCAGATATACAATTTCTTCATGCTCCCTCCAATTGTCTAGCATCTCGTTCATTAAAATCTACTTTACTAAAGACCCTATCAAACACCTTGTAGCTAGGTGCTTTAGGCGTGTCAGGGCTGAACTTACCCCGTAATACAAAAGATACGAATGCAGTGCAAGCCATATCTTCATAAGCACATTTCTCAACGTGCTCACAACTATCACAAGGGCAGACCTCCCTTGAAATCCGTTGTACCAAGGACTCCCTAATGTTGTTCTTGGTCAGGTCTTCTTTTACTATTCTCTCGAAGTAAGCATCCCGAAGTTCCTGTTTGTTCATAGACCTTGTTCCACTTCATGTTGTGCTCGGTGTTCAGCAAACTTTTCCATGTAGTCAAACGACATTACATATAACTTCTGTCCTAGTTTCGCCCAATCCCGTTGCTCAATGTAGTCACGGATTGTTGCCTGGTCTTCTTTACTAGCTTCAGAGATAGCTTCAGCCATGTGGCTTGTATCAGACGGGTCAAACTCTTCCGTCTCTAAAAGCTCAGGCACTCTGTTCTCAATGTATATTTCCTCGCTCTCATTAGCGTAGGCACCACTCATTAACCAACTGTCGTATCCCATTTCACATCCTCCTCTTTGTTTGTGAAATTAAAATATAACATACAAACAATACTTGTTACAAATATTTTTTTAGTGTATCATTTTTACCAATGACTAAATACATCGTACATGACGAGTTCGGCCCAATTAGGGTATTCGATACCTTGGAAGAGGCTAACCAGTTCTTACAAGAAGGTTGGTGGCTTGAAATCGTCACTGTACCTAAGAAAGTCTACAAATTTGAAGATGCACCCTTTTAGGAAAAATATGAACAACGATAGATTCTATAACCCACTAATTTACTTGGTTAAACGCTATGGCAGCTTGAACGGTGCCTGTAAAGCTCTAGATATTAGCCATCAACGGATTAGCCATTGGAATAAGCAAAAAAGCATTCCTGATGCCTGGAAGGTCACTTTGCATGAAAAATATGGGGTTCCGTATAAATCCTTCTTTGAGCAGCTTGACGGAGCAAAATGAGCGACCCATTTGAAATTGTAGAACCCACTGTCATTAGCTTTAGCGGTGGTCGTACTTCTGCATATATGTTGTGGAGAATATTGCAGAGCAACAATGGACTTCCTGACAACGCTATTGTTTGTTTTGCTAATACAGGCAAAGAAGAAGAAGCCACCCTAGAATTTGTTAGAGATTGCGAAAAGCATTGGAATGTTCCTATCCATTGGATTGAATATCAATATGCCACCGAAACTAAAGATAGGTGGAAAAAGGTAACTTTTGAAACGGCTAGTCGTAATGGCGAACCATTTTTTGAACTTATTGACCAAAACGGCTCACCATACCTTCCAAATCCTGTAGCTAGAATATGCACAGCCAAGCTCAAAATACGAGCCATACACGCTTATTTAAAGCATTTAGGCTGGCAACACAATGAAAACATGGATTGGGTTGGAATTAGGGCTGATGAAATGCGTAGGGCAGCCAAAATGGACAGGGAAAGAACACCTTTGGTGACTGCTGGAGTAACCAAGGAAACTGTAGGGGAATTTTGGAGAAATCAAACTTTTGACCTTAAATTACCCAATATGAATGGTGTAACAATGCACGGTAACTGTGACTTGTGCTTCTTAAAGCCAACTCATCAGATTATTAGTCTTATCAAAGAAAAGCCTTCAAGAGCCGATTGGTGGATTAAAATGGAAAATCATGCCACCTCAAGCAATAAAACGTATGGCGACGGTGCAAAATTTCGTAAGGATAGGCCAAGTTATACACAATTAAAAAAGTTTGCATTATCACACGACGATATGTTCCCTACTGATGAAGAGGGTATTCCATGTTTTTGTGGTGACTAGTGGTAGAATCATCCACGTGAATTGGCGGCTCTAACGACATCGTAGCGATTCACGGTTGCATAGTGTTACTAGAAGGGTAAGAGGCTGAAATAGCACATATACAGGTGGCGAAGATAGTGCCTGTGCCTCGCAAGACTGTCGGGTGACGAGGAACTCAAAGGAGTGACCGTTTGAAGGGACACCGGGTAGGCTAGGTGTCTCCGAATCTAAAGAAGTGTTCCGTTGTTCAGGTTGTTAAAATATCAAAAAGACCCTTTTCGTCTCAAAAAAACAACACATTAAAATATACGTTTAAATGTGCATAGGGTATCCCCTAGCTAGTAGTGTCATACAGTAGTGAGATAATAGGATTTATGAAAAACAATTTACGGCAGTATCAGGTCGATTCCATCAACGACCTTAGAAAAGCTATTCTCCGTGGACACAAGCGTATAGTGCTCCAACTCGCAACCGGTGGGGGCAAAACCACAATCGCATCAGAAATGATTCGTAAGGCTAACTTAAAAGGAAAGAAGTGTTTATTTCTTGCTGACCGTATCGAATTGGTAGAACAAACATCAAAAAGGCTAGATTATGAGGGCATCGACCACGGCATTATTATGGCGGACAATAAACGTTATAAGCCTCATGCTCTTAATCAAGTATGTTCTCCTCAAACTTTGGCTAGAAGACCTACTCCGCCAGCAGACTTAGTCATTATTGACGAGTGTCATGTGGCGTATGGCATTCACAAAAAGATGATGGAAGCAATGCCTGGCACGATATTTATTGGTCTGTCTGCTACCCCATTCACCAAGAATCTAGGAAAGATGTATTCCAACCTAGTGGTAGGTGCCACTACATCCAAACTGACAGACGAAGGTTACCTCGTTCCCGTCAAAGTCTTTGCTCCAAGTAAGCCAGACCTTACCAAAATCAGGACTATAGGGGGCGATTACGACGAAAAAGAGCTTTTCGCCAGAGTCAACAAGCCAAAGCTCGTCGCAGACATTGTGGATACTTGGGTAAAGCGTGGAGAGAACCGCCCAACAATTGGCTTCGCTGTCAATGTTCTCCATAGTCAAGCCTTATGCGAACAGTTTAAAGACAGAGGAATTCGTGCTGCACACATTGATTCGTATATGCCAAAGAAAGAGCGTGAACAACTGGTAAAAGACTTCAAAGACGGATACATAAAGGTGCTCTTTAATGTTGGTATTCTTGATAAAGGGTTTGACTACCCCGAAGCATCTTGTCTCATTATGGCACGACCCACCAAGTCACTCATGTTGTATATTCAACAAGCTGGTCGGGTGCTTAGAACGCATTCTACCAAAGAAGACGCTATTATTTTAGACCATGCCGGAAACACACAGGCGCATGGATTTGTAACCGATGAATTACCACAGGAATTAGATGATGGCACTAAAAGGAAGGTGGAAAGAACTGCGAAAGTTCAGGAGGAGAAAGGGCGTATCTGCACGTCATGCGCTTTTGTCAGGAAAAAGCACGAGTATTCGTGTCCATGTTGCGGATTTGTTCCGAAGAAGAAAGATGCGGGTATTGATGTCCAAGAGGGCGACTTATTGGAGGTTACCAGGAAGAAAGTCACACAACAAGATAAGCAAAAGTTATATTCTGAATTACTCTACGTCGAAGTAGAAAAAGGATACAAGAGGGGATTTGCTGCACAGATGTATCGTAATAAATTTGGAGTTTGGCCTAAAGGATTAAACGACATACCTCGTATTCCTAGCTTAGACACTATGAACTATATAAAATCAAGAATGATTCAATTTACACATGGAAGGAAACGGGCTTGAAAGCAGTTGACCACGCAGTTCAGTATGCCGAAAAAGGTTGGCACGTATTACCGTTACATTCCGTTATTGATGGTAAATGCACTTGTAATAAATCATCCTGCACATCAGCAGGTAAGCACCCACAGACCATCAATGGATTACGTTCAGCAACAACAGACTTAGATACCATCAATACTTGGTTTAAGCACTGGCCCAAAGCGAACATTGGTATAGCAACAGGGGCTATATCGGGTATTGGAGTATTAGACATTGACCCAAAACATGGAGGGGAGGATAGCTTACATGAACTCACAAAAAAACATGGAAAGATACCGGACACAGTGGAAGCAATTACACAGTCGTCTGGAAGGCACATCATTTTTCAGTATGAGCAAGGGTTTCGGACTACTGCTGGCAAGTTGGGTCGGGGTATTGATACTCGTGGTGATGGTGGATATATCGTCGCAGCCCCAAGTAAAGGACTTTTGGGAGAATACCATTGGGAAGCCAGTTCTGACCCTTCAGAATGTCCTATTGTCAGAGCACCAGGTTGGGTATTACAATTACTTAACAACAACAAAGAACTTGAATTCGCCACTGAGAAAATCATGGAAGGATTGCGTAGTTCGTATTTGTGTAGTATAGGTGGGGCATTAAGAAGTAGGGGTGTTTCATTTAAAGGTATTTTAGCTTGCCTAGTAGAGGAAAACTTAGCACGCTGTGAGCCACCCATGAGTAACACAGAAGTATTTACGATAGCTAGAAGTATGATGAATTATCAGCCAACAATAGAGATGAACAAGTTAAGGATTAGTAAGAATGGTATACATTGACATAGATGCTGTAATAACGATGTTCAAATCCACTTATAGGAATTCCTATTTGCGTGGCGACGAGATAGCAAGAATTATTGAGATTAGATATGGACAGCAAGAGCAAAAATCGGCAGCTTATGCCGGAAACAGCAAAGGTAGTGGATTACTTCAGGACGGTCTTCCCGAAGATTAAAGTAATTTATGCAGAAGAGGGTGACTATCGAATAGGTAAGAAACCCGACATGAGTAAGCTAGTAACACCAAACCTGGACTATCTAAACGATAAGCCAAAAGAGAAAAGGAAAAAGAAATGAGTGATGCAATTAAAGACTTCCCTATGGAAGGTGCAATGATGTCTGACATGGTAGCCCTAGCGGTTATTGAAGCTATGGTCAGTTCAGACTTAGGTAAGCAACTTGAAAAACCAATGGAGCAAATGACTGCCATTGGATTTGCGTTTGCTAAAGAGTTTCTACGGCAACGTGAACAATGGTTAAAGCCTGAGCCTAAAGAAGATTCCAAAATAGTGGTGAACTAAATGATTCCAATAGTCGTTTCAACTGTTGGGTCAAGAAGTCTAGGTGTCATGCAGTGTTCTGTTAGAACCTACAACCCTGACATCAATTTGGTCATTATCGAGGGAACCTTAGGCAACTTTGGCGATGATTACAACCATGCAATGGAATACGCATTCCAAGACCGTGAAGAAATCATTATTGCTAATGACGATATAGTGGTAAACCCTGAGTCTTATATAAGACTTGTAGAAGATGTTCAGTTTCTTAAGAACCGCTTTCCTCGTAATCTAGGATTTGTGGCAGCCCGTTCGGATTATGTTCGTCCACATCAAAGCATAGCCCATCAACAAGAACAAAGCATTATTCAGACTCCGGTAGTTTCACCCCTATTTGCTTACATCAGCAAGGAAGCATTTATCAAGTGTAAGTTTCCCCCTATCAATTGGTTCTCCGATGATGTGATATGCAGAGACCTGGGAGCATTAGGCTATCAGCACTTTATTTCTCGTGCCTACGTTCATCACGCAGGTTCACAGACTATTGGTCGGGATTTTCAAAAACTTATGGATGCTCCAAAAGAGTGGATACAGAAGCACCGCCCAGAATACTTTAAGGAATGGTATGGCTCGTAAAATTATGATTGGAACTCCTTGCTATGACGGCAAGATAGAGTTGGACTTTATGGTCTCTATGTTCAAGACTATGGAGCTATGTATCCTCAACGATATTGAGATGACACTTAAAACCATTGTCGGATGCTCTTTAATTCAGAAAGCACGGGACGAATTGTTCCGCATGGCTTATGAAGCTGAAGTGGATGACCTGATTTTTATTGATTCTGACCAAGGATGGGAACAAAGAGACTTTGGCAACCTCATCTCTCCTACTGTGGATGTGATTGGTGGTGCAGTAGTGTCTAAAAGCGACTTATCTCACTACAACGTTAAGACATTTGATAAAAAGTATGACTTTTATTATGGTTTGATTGATGCAAGGGCAGTAGGCACGGGATTTATGCGTATTTCTAAGCGTGCCATAAAAATGATGTGGGAATCATCTCCTGAATACAAAGACGGAGACAAAACCTATCGCCATATCTTTGAAACCAAGGTAGTAGATGGTCAATTATTGGGTGAGGATGTGTGTTTCTGTCAAAAATGGCGTGATATGGGCGAGAGAGTCTATGTTCACCCCGAAATCAATGTATCTCATACTGGTAAAAAGACTTGGCATGGGAACTTTCAAAAATATGTGGAGATAGCTAATGATAACTATGCACGAAGTAATGCCAGAGACAGCAAGATATAGTTTTGAAATTGAAGATGAGTATGAATGGGACTGTGATTTACACAGTGGCGAAGGCGTAGACCTAGAGGAAGAAGATGATTAGTCAAAAAGATATTGAGAAAGCCCTAGACTTTCTGAGAGATTCAGCGACAGAGGCAGCGCAAAACCGTGCTAATCGAGTTTATGTCGAGGACTATCTCAAAGTAGTCAAAGCCAACATTATGGCAAGCCACGCAGACAAACCGGTAAATGCTCAAGAACGAGAAGCATATATTCATCCAGATTATTTGGCACACCTTGAAGCAATCAAAGAAGCGGTTTATGAAGACGAAAAGCTACGATTCTTGATTGACGCAGCAAAAGCAAAGATTTCAGCTTGGCAGACGATTAGCAAGGTAGGGGCAGAGATTTGACCTCTTATCTCAAGACCAAACCCTATCGGAACCCCAAACTACTTTCTTTGGCAAAAGATAGCCCCTGTCAAATGTGTGGTTCATACGGAACAACCGTGTCTGCTCATTCTAACCTATTAGAACATGGCAAAGGAATGGGACGCAAAGCAGACGATTGCTATATTGCGTTTTTATGTCACCCATGTCATGCAAAGATTGACCAAGGCACCGGAACATACCTTGACAAAAAAGAAGATTGGCTAATGGCTATGTCTAAAACTTACTATTGGCTATTTACTAACAACCATTTGGAGGTGAAATGAGTGACGGAGGCAAAGGCAGCAAGCCAAGACCAATCCCCGACCCTAAGAAGTTTGAGGAAAATTGGGACAAGATATTTGGCAAAAAGCCCAAGAAAGACGAAAAGTGATTATTGGCATTGACCCAGGCTTAGATGGAGGAATAGCTATCCTTGATGGATGGTCTATTGAACTACTCGAAACAGTCCCGACTGAAACTAAAGGCGGATTTATTAAACGTCAGGTAGATGCTCAAAAATTAAGCAACATACTACGGGTTTACCCTGATGCCGTATGCTATCTTGAGAGGGTGGCTTCGAGACCTGGACAAGGTGTGGGTTCAGTCTTCTCATTTGGAGATACCTACGGCTGCATTAGAGGCGTTTTGGGAGCATTAAAGATACCGGTATATATGGTTGCCCCACAAACATGGAAAAAAGAGCTTAAAATCAGTTCTAAGGAAGACTCACTAAAGGCTATCAAAGAGTTATATCCCGACCTCCAGTGGAGAAAGAAAGACCATAACTTAGCCGAAGCTATATTGATTGCCATGTATGGAATGAAAGAACGAGAAAAAAATGACAAAGATGACATTTGAGGAATGGCAAGCCCGCTACATGGGAGAGGAAGCCTCTAATTATGACCGAGAATTCCGAGTTCAATTCATTTCCGATTATTTGCTGAACCCAAACTTGGCCTCGATTTGCCGTAAACATAATGTCCCTTATGGCACCGCTATGACTTGGAAGAACAAGGAATGGTGGCATTCAATCAGTGAAGACATACTCCAAAACCATAAAGAAGAACTTCTTGCCAAGCAAAGAAAAATCCTGGAGAAAACATACGACGAGTTAGGAGATAGATTAGTCAATGGAGACGAGCAATATATCCCCAACGAAGGCCATGTAAGAGTCAAAGTCCGAGCTAACCACCTCGCCACAATCGCAGATACAACCTTAAAAGCGAATCAATTGCTACAAGGGAAGGCTACCCAAATTACCCATGTAACAATTGAATCACTAGCCGATAAACTGCGGACAATCACTCAACAAGCTATCGAGGTCAGTCCTCAATCTCAAACCATTGAGCAGATAGAACAAAGCCCTCAGGATTCAGAGTAGCCACTAAAGGCTTTTGGTTCTCTATCTCTTGACGAATCCGGTCAAAAGTCTCTCTGATATTAGTCAAAGCAGAAGGGGTGTAAGGTTTCCCTTCTAGTAGGTATTTTGGTTGGTTCATTGTTGGGCCTCTTGGTAGTCATATTCGTTGATGTATTCGCCTTGTTCGAGTTGCTCCTCAATCGCACGATAAATAAAATCGTCCTTATATAGGCAGTCTTCCTTCAATACAACTTCAACCAGGATTTTGTAAGAAGTCATATTGCCTCCTCTACTGTGTCATAAACCGACTCTAGCTCGTAAACTATTTCTTCTGCTAGCTCTTCATCTGTCATATTTTGATAGCCCTTAAATCCATACATTAGAAAATCGCTTAGGGTATTGTCGCTATAAGCGGAAGACTCATAACAATTTGCTAATACATACTTATGCAATTCTTTTACCCAATCTTCACGGTTTTTTGTAATAGTTAAGTCCAAGTCTTCAAAATTCACTGTTAATTGTGGCTTTTTCATAATTCGTCCTTATAAATAATCAATAATTGCTTAAGTTGTTCTGCGTCAATGATTCCCCGACCAAATGCAAGAGACATAGCTAGGTGGGCTTTTACATCGTTTCGCTTGTTAGAATCATCTAAGAAAGCCTCGCAACAATTCCCCATGAGATTCGACGCCTCATGGTCTGACATCTCCCCCTCATCATATTGGTAAAAGATGTCATTGACCGATTGAAATAAATCCTCTATGTGGTATTTCATAATCAAACCCCTTTTACTAAGTTGTCAAAATACTCTTGTGGCTTTTCGGTTGCAAGATGCACCCATGAGTTAATATGCCTCGTAGTGGTATTGCTCCACTTCTTGGATGTCTTAAAGTATTCCCCATTGACCCAACAAGCGACGGGTGTCGCATAACTGAATAAAACCTGGGTTCCGTCTGCCAATGTGATTTCGTTCTTATTGCTTGCTATGTGATTCAGTTTCATTATTTGCTCCCCGATTTAATGCACTCAATGTGCAAGTTGTCAAAAATATGGTAATCCCCATGACCCATTTGTAAGAGGTAATCCTCAAAGGATAAATCCGTATCAAATGCGTATCTAAACTCATCGACATCAAAAAGATTAGATTGCCCGTATTTGTCCTTCATGCTTTGGATTGTATGAAGCTCGACTATTTCGTCACCATTCCACATACATAGGAAAACTGCCTCTTCTGAATTACTTAAATCAATTGGAAACATGATTAAACCCCCAAGAGTGAAACTGCGAACAAATAGCCCAAAGTAATACCAAGAGCCATGAATAAGACAAAGTTAATAAATTTGGTCATATATTCCCCTTATCTAAAATAGTAGGTGTTGCCGTTTATTTCTGCTTCTGTATAGTCAGCCTTTAGATTGTCAGCAGTTTTTTCCCAATCAATTTCCAAATAGCTAGGAATATCTTTAGGAAGGTCGCCAATGTCTTGGACTAGGTCAATGCAGTAATCTGTGAAATAGTCTTCACGGATAAGAATAATTCCCCACTTGGCAAGCTCGCTTGAATAGTCCTCAAGCTCTTCAATAAGTTTGCCTAGCTTTGTGTATTCGTCTAAGAACTCCCAATTCTTGATTTCTTCGGGAGTATCAAAGCTATCGTATTCCCGCTCAAGCTCTTCGTATCTTTCGACAATATCCCGACTATCAATGATTTGTTGGTCTAAATCTAATTCGCTGATGATTTCCATTTGTTCTATTCCTTGTAGGTTAGTAATCTATCGGAAGACCCGATGTAGAGACTATGCCACAGACTTATCATCTATGCAAATCTTTTTTGTATTGTATTTATCTATCAATTCCAGGTTTCGATAGTCTGCAGCAATTGCCTATTTTTTAAAGCAGATTCAACGAGATAGGAAAAGGCCCGACTAATAACCTAATACAAATGGTCTAAGACATCACTAGAGAGAGAAGAGAAACATATAGGAGAGAACATAGAAAGAAGACCAGAGTTTACCCCATCAGACCCCGTTTGTGGCAGAAACCTAGTCCCCCCTCTTGCCTCCCCTTTCTCCCCTGAGGACTCTCCCCCCACTAAGGGGACTCCCTTTAATACTCTCTCTATATAGTAATAGGCTATCCAATGCTGTATATCCATACAGTATGAGGGATACGTCCGCCAGGCTAGGGGTAAACCCTTACATGGTTATAGGGTAGGGAGGGGGAAATTCGTATGGGCTAATATAGTTATAACCACGTTTCCGACGATTTATATAAAATTCAAATTTAGACTTTGTTAACCTTCACTAACTTGTTGTAATGGATTGTCCTATGTGTTATTCTATCTCTATAGGAAAAGGACACAATGAAGTTAGACGCTCCACTCATAGAGGGATTTGTTAGAGTATTCTTAGCTCCTCGTATGGATGCTGTTAAGGCTATTCCACAGTTTCATCGGACGCTTTGGGATAAGTTCTGTAATGATAATCCCCGTGTTGTTGTGGCCGCACCCAGGGGAACCGCAAAGACTACCGCCGTAACCTTCTCAGGAACCCTATCTTCAGCCCTATTCCGTGACCGAGACTTCATCCTTTTAGTCTCCAAAACCGAAGGACAGGTCGTACGCTTCCTCGCCAATATTAAAACTGAGCTTCTAGTCAATGAGGAGCTTAAAGCTCAATTCGGGATTAAGCGGTTTGTCAAAGACACCGAAACCGAAGTGGTTGTAGAGTTATTAGACGGACACCAGTTTTGTATAATAGCTAAAGGCTCGGAACAAGAGGTTCGGGGTTTACAGTGGAACGGCAAACGCCCAAATCTAATTATCATTGATGACGCAGAAGGGGCAGAGCAGGTTATGAACCCTCAGCGTAGAGAGAAATTCCGTAATTGGCTATTTAATGATTTGTTTCCTTGCGGTTCTGAATATTGCAAGATTAGAATGGTAGGAACAGTCCTTCACATGGATTCTGCCCTAGAACGGCTTTTAAAAGACTCCTTGTGGGATTCTGAACGTTTTGCAGCCCATAACGAAGACTTTAGTGAATTACTATGGCCTGAGAAACTCAATAAAGATAAGCTATTAGAAATCCGCCAGTCCTACATAAACCAAGGTAACCCTGATGGATATAGCCAAGAATATCTTAATAAACCTATTGATGCCGAAAATGCTTACTTTCATAAAGACGACTTTATTCATGCCGATACTCCTGATTATTTGGAGTACTATGCTGCTATTGACTTTGCTATTACCAAAAAGACTAAGTCCGACTATACGGTTATTGCAATTGCAGGGATGGATGATGAGGGTATCCTACACGTCGTGGACATTAGACGTGGTCGATGGGATGGCTTTGAAATCATCGAAAATATGTTCTGGGTACAAGAGAAATACTCTCCTAATCTGTTCATCGCTGAGAAAGGGCAAATTAAGCATACGCTCGATGCCTTCCTCAATGCGGAAATGGTAAAGCGTGGTCAATACATCAATCTACACGCTGTAACCCCTAAAGTAGACAAAGAACAACGTGCCAAGCCCCTTCAAGCCCGTATGAGGGCAGGAGGAGTGCGCTTTGACAAGGAAAGGAACTGGTATCCTAGCCTGGTAGACGAGATGTTAGTCTTCCCCCGTGGACAACACGACGACCAAGTAGACGCTCTAGCCTATGTGGGATTAGCCCTAGACAAGGTTACAACTGCCCCTACCAAGGAAGAACTAGACGATGAACTCTATGAACAGGAGTTTGGCGGGGAATTATTTCAAGGACAATCTATCTATACAGGCTATTGACTCTGCTACAATGCTATGGTATTTTCCTGTAAAGATTCCACAAGGTAAACAATGAAAATAGAAGAACTCCTACGTTCCCCCAATATCGCTGAAATGATGGACGATGAGGAGTTATCCTCCTTGGGTCAGGTAATGATGAATGACATCAACCTAGACTTGAACTCCCGCATTGAGTGGGAAGAGCGTAACGAGCGTGCTAACAAGTTAGCCCTACAAGTAGTTGAAAAGAAAACATTCCCTTGGCCTGGAGCTTCGAACGTTAAGTTCCCACTGATTACTATTGCTGCTATGCAATATCATAGCCGTGCATATCCTGCCCTGATTTCTAATAACGAAGTAGTCAAGTGTAAAGTTTACGGCAAAGATGATGACGGTGAAATGCACAAGCGTGCAGACCGAGTTTCCCGCCACATGACCTATCAGGTTATGGAAGAAGATGAAGGTTGGGAAGAGAACACTGACAAGACTTTACTAGTTCAAGCTATTTCCGGTACCGCAATTAAGAAGTCCTACTTTGACCCAGTAAAAGGTCACAACGTATCTGAGTTGGTTCTGCCTAATGACTTTGTAGTCAATTACTACACTAAGTCTATTCCTGAATCCCCACGAGTATCACACCGCATTCTTTTGTCGTCCAATGACCTACATGAGCGACAAGTGCGTGGGCTGTTTCTAAAGATTGAAGACGAACCACCTCCTACCACTCCTAACCAGTCAATGTTGACTAATGCTAGGGAAGATGCACAGGGTGTTCGTATGCCAACAGGCGACCCCGATACCCCATACGAATTTTTTGAAACCCACTTTTGGCACGACTTTGATGAAGATGGTTACAAAGAGCCATACATTGCTTACATCCGCAGAGACACTAGCAAAATCTATCGTATCGTTGCCCGTTACTTCGAGGACTCAATTGAATACCATAATGGCGAAATTATCCGTATTAAACCTGAACAGTACTTTACAAAGTATGGTTTTGTACCTAGTCCAGATGGTGGCTTTTATGATTTGGGATACGGTGTCTTACTAGGGCCTACCAATGACTCTGTAAACACCATTGTTAACCAGTTGATTGACGCTGGTACGATGAGTGTTACTGGTGGTGGATTCTTAGGGCGTGGCGTAAAGATTAAAGGTGGCGACTACACATTCAAACCACATGAGTGGAAGCGTGTAGACAGTACAGGCGATGACCTGCGTGCCAACATCTTCCCATTACCTATCCGTGAACCTAACGGTGTATCCTTCCAGTTATTGCAACTCCTGATTAACTACGGTGAGCGTATTGCTGGTGCAACCGACATTATGACCGGTGTAAGTCCTGGTCAAAATACTCCTGCTGAGACAAGCCGTAACACCGTCGAGCAAGGCATGAAAGTATTCAATGGTATCTACAAGCGTACTTGGAGAGCCATGAAAGAGGAATTCCAAAAGCTATACCGTCTAAACCAACTCTATTTGCCAAGCGAGCCAGTCGAGTTTGAATACAACAGCGAACTATCGTTTGTATTGCCCGACGACTATGCTATGGATATGAAGTTAGTAAAACCTGCTGCTGACCCTAACGTTGTTTCAGATAGTCAACGTCAAATGCAAGCACAAGCCGTATTACAGTTAGCCACATCTACAGGGGGCTTCAATATGTATGAAGTCCAAAAACGTTACTTAGACGCACTCAAAGTCTCTGCTATTGACCAAATTCTTCCTGACCCTAAAGGCCCTAACGCTATCAAGCCAGGCCCATCAGAGAAGATGCAAATAGAGAAGATGAAGAATGATGAGCGTCAGATGAACCATCAACTCAGATTTAAACTTGGTATTGCCAAGCTCATGCAAGAAGCAGAGCTACAACAAGCCAAGATTACAGAATTGCAAGCGAAGGCTGTACTTGAACTCGAACAAGCAGATGGAGTCAAGTCTGGTCATGCGATTGCGATGTTGGAAGCCCAAATCGGTGCTAAGAGAGCACACGTAGATGGGATTATTAAGTCTATAGAAATGATGCAAAACCTAGAGAAAGAGGCAAGTAATGACGGAGCAGGAATTCAAGGAATGGAAAACATACCACGTAACTGAGGAAGTCTTCGCACATATTCGCAAGGCTAAATCAGAGGCTCAAGAAGCGTGGGCTAATCGGCAGTTCACAACTGAAGCAGACAACCAGTTTGCACTTGGTGGCGTATATGCTATCAATCAGATTTTAGAACTCGAATATGCAGACATTGCGGGGGTCTAATGAATACATCTGGATGGAAACCTACGGGTCACCGTGTACTCGTGCGGGTAGAACAAGTTGAAAGAACCACAGAAAGCGGCATTATTATCGCTGACATCACCGCAGACAAGGAACAGCTTGGACAAGACAGTGGTATCGTCGTCGAGCTTGGGAATACTGCTTATTCCGACCAATCGGAACCTTGGTGCAAAGTCGGTGACTACGTCAAGTTTGGACGGTATGCTGGACAACTCATCAGACCCAAAGAAGCCTCAGACGGAATAGAGTACCGTGTATTAAATGATTTAGATATTTGCCTTACCAAAACTGGAGAAAATAAATGAGTGAAGAACAACAAATCGTTGCTGAAGAAGCAACAGTAATAGCCGAAGAAGCAACAGATGTTGCAGAGCAACAATCAATCCCTGAGGTTGACGAAGAGACCCTAGCCGAGGCAAAACGCCAAGGATGGGTACCCCAAGAAGACTATAACGGCCCAGAGGACAAATGGGTTGACGCAGAAACCTTTGTAAAGAAGGGTAAAGAGATTAACGCTCTATTGCGTAAGGACAATGACTTCCTAAAGCGTGAAGTAGCCGAAATGAAGACCACAATGATGGAATTCAAGAAGTTTCATGCCGACACAGAGAAACGTGCCTACGAAAGAGCTATGGCTGACCTTCGTGAACAGAAGAAAGAAGCTATTTCTACTGGCGACGGTGACAAGGTATTACAGATTGATGACGCTATTGACGAACTCAAAGCCAATAAGCCTGAGCCTGTAGCCCGACCAACCAATCAGCCTGACCCTGTATTCGTACAGTGGAATGAGGATAACAAGTGGTTTGGTACGGACACAGAATTGACTGAAGAAGCCAATTTGATTGGTGAAGTTATCAAGCGTAAGCAGCCAACCCTAATCGGTGAGGCATTCCTTGATGAGGTTACCAAGCGTGTCAAGAAGGCTTATCCTGAGAAATTTACTAATGCTAACCGTGGTCGCCCATCTCCTGTAGAGGGAACAACCGCACCTAAAGCATCTGCAAAGGGTGGAAAAGGCTATAACGACCTGCCTCCTGAAGCTAAAGCAGCGTGCCAAAAGTTTGAAAAACAGGGTCTCATTACACGTGAGGCTTATTTAAAAGAATATTTCGGTGAATAACTGTTGTATTTATAGTAAAATCCCTTAAAATAAGTTAGGAGTAATATAATGCCAAGAGTAAGCAAAGAAGCACAAAGTAGTCCTGAAACATTAGTTCGTTCGGTATCTGAACGAGGAACCGAGACAGTTCGTTCACAGGCTCAACGCCCAAGACGTAATTCGATTGGTGTTCCAAGACTAACTTTGGCAGTAAAGTTCGAGATTCCAGGTCATCACCTTTGTTGGATGAATGATGATGGAAACGTCGAATCGGCACTAGATAGCGGATATGAGTTTGTCACAAAAGGTGAGACAGAGTTAGAGGATGGTGTAACACCGTCAAACGTCGACATGAGTGACAGAATCAAACAAAAGGTAGGAACTACACAGCAAGGCGACATCTTATACGCATACTTGATGAAGATTAAGAATGAGTGGCATGAGGAAGATATGGCTACCATCGAAGCTCAAAATAAACAAGTTGAAGATGCGATTGCTAGTGGAAATATTAATGGAGCCGTTGGTCAAGATGGGCGTTACAACGCTGGCATCTCGATTAAGCGGAACTAAACTTAATTTAAT
>Ga0214166_1000659_pt1 | contig 16801 bp, 21 predicted proteins | sample TroBogepilimnion_27_FD_153005 | JGI IMG/M metagenome (GOLD analysis project Ga0214166, IMG submission 153005) | Freshwater microbial communities from Trout Bog Lake, WI - Practice 18AUG2009 epilimnion v3 | ecosystem: Environmental > Aquatic > Freshwater > Lake > Epilimnion/Euphotic zone ...
GATCGTGGTTCAAGTTGTGTTCTCGTTGCGGTCACGAAATGGCTACACCTAAAACAGACGGAGACTAAGAATGACAGCGACAGTCGGTATCTCACCAATAACCCCGTTTCAATCAGGTAACTATCTGACTGTTGCGGAGTATAAAAACGCACCGACTGCTATCGACTACGACAACCTAGTCGTGGGTGGAACCTCAGCCCAACAAGATGCTGAACTGCTTACCAACATCGCTCGCGCATCTTCGTGGATCGACATTTATTGCAACCAGCCTCTATTGGCGCAGAACTTCGTAGAACAGCAACGCACTCGCATTACACCCGAAGGCTACCTCGTCATCTCGCCGGAATACAACAACCTCGTAGCGGTTACAAGCTTGTCCTATGGCGTAACCCCAACCACTTTGACTACGGTGACAACACAAGGACTCACCTCGATTTGGTTCGAGAAGGCACAGTTCATCTACCCTATGAGCGAAGTCGCACTCACTTATTCTTCGGTCGGTCCACTATCTTTCGGATTCCCACCATCAACTCGTTCACGCATTTACGCTAACTACACCTATGTAGCCGGATTCTGTAACGGCTTGATTTCTACAGCGACACAAGGACAAAGCACGCTGACGATGATCGACCCTACGGGATTGACCGCCGGTTCTTACCTAACCATTTGGGATGGCGCTAACACGGAGACAGTTACAGTCGCATCGACTTATGTATTCGGGTCAAGCACAGTGCCTCTGACCACAGCCCTAAAGTTCACACACGCGTCAGGCGTAGCAATCGGCACTATGCCGGGAGCGATCAAAGAAGCCGCAATCCTGATGGTCAATGAGTTCTTGAAGGTACGTGGCGATAACTCGCTCACAATGTCGATCACGACTCGCGCAACTGGTGGACCCGACACAAAGAAGCTTATCGGTAGCGACATGGCACTAGCCAAAGAACTCCTCAGCCCATTTAGGCGTATGCGCTAATGTCGAACGTAGGTCGCGTACAGGTACGCTCACAACTGTATTCATACCTCACGGGTGCGAACATCTCTGGGCTGAACCAAATCTTTACGGCGTTCCCAAAACGTATCAACTTTCAGGTGGGCGCAACAGCAGGACAACTCACAAGAGCCGCCGCAGTTATCCATATCGCCGGCGAGCGCGATAGTCGTATCGCAATCGGGGGAGCGCACTCCGGCTGGAAGCGCGTGGATTTCACAGTTAGCCTGCAAATCTTCACACATTCTGTACAAAATGACGCCGAAAACGCTATGGCTGATTTTGATACACTTATCGACAACATCAAGAATACGTTGCGAGCCGATCACAACTTTGGCGATACAACCGGAACCTTGGTGTGGCAGGGTGCGGAACCTTCGCTAGATACCTTCTACGGAGAACCTTCCCAGTCGCAAAACGGCGCAACGGAGATTTGGGCAGAGATTCGTTTCACCGTAACACAGATGATCCAAGCATAGGAGAAAAACATGGCAACATACCAATTCACCGGAGACTACGAAACTGTGTTTCCTTCGCTTGGTGTCACAGTTAAACCCGGAGATACTTTTGAGGCTGAAGATGGAATCGTAGCCGCAAACCTAACTCTCGCTTCTGCAACAAAGAAAACAGCAACACCAACACCGACTACACCATCAGCCGATGCTGATACAACGCAAGGAGCGTGAGTAAATGGCACTACAAAATACAGCCCGGAGTTACGTGGGAATCGCTAAAGAAACCACAAAGGGAACAGCAGTAACCCCAACAGCGTTCATCCCTGTGATCGCGAACACAGTAAAGCCGGAAGATAAGTACGGCATCCTTCTCGACAAAGGACTTCGTGGATCTGCTGCTGAGACCTACAACTACATTCAAGGTCGCGGCAACTCTACATTTGATTTTTCAGGCGATGCTTTTGCCGACACAATCGGTTGGGCAATCGCTGGCGTAATGGGTACAGACACCATCACCGGTACTGCTCCTTACTCACACGCTCTCACACTCAAGTATTCTGCTTCAACAGCCGCAGATATCCAGCCTGTTTCATACACCATCACAGACTTCTATTCTGCGAACGTTCGCGCTTATGCTGGTATCCAGTTCTCAGATTTCAGCCTAAAGTTCAATGCTGACGGAATGCTCCAATACGATGCTAAGGCAACTGGCTGGCTCTCAGCAACAGCATCAACACCTACACCAAGCTTCTCAACTGTCCTTCCAACTCCAGTTTGGTACGGCACAGTTTCAGTCGGTGGAACTCAGGTTACAAACGCAATGACGGGTCAAATCGACATGAAGCGTCCAGTAACTCCGGTCTGGGGAATCAGCAACACCCAGAACCCATACCAAGTGTTCCTCGGAGCGTTGGATGTCACCGGCAAGGTCACTTTCACAATGGAAGCAGACACCCAACTCACCAACTTCCTCACAAACACTCAACCTGCTCTTGTCTTTAACTGGACGCAGGGAACAGGATCAACACAGACCATTATTCAGGCTCAACTCACAAAGGGTGCTTATACAGCCGCAGTAATCGGTCGCTCAAAGGATTTCGTCGAGATCGAAGTGACCTTCAATGGTCAAGCGAACACAACGGATGCCGCCAGTTCTTCAGGTTACTCTCCTATCAAGTGGACAATCGCGAACGCAGTTTCTACCGCATACTGCTAACCCCCTAGAACGCAGAAGGCGCCATAGAGTCGATGCCCACAGGCTCTATGTGCGCCTTTTGCCCTTTCTCGGTAAGATAACCTCACCAACGAAAGAGGGGCATCATGTCTAAAAAGAAAATTACTGTTCCATCCGGCGCGACAGTCACATTCCGCGATCCAGCAGAACTCAAAATTAAAGACCGCAAGAAGATCATCAAGGCGAGCGAAACCGCCGAAGGTCAGTTGTCTCAGGCTACGGCTCTCAGCGATGCCATCGCTACCCTCATGATTGAGGAATGGTCTTTCGACCTCATCATTCCGTCAGTTGTACCTGCTTCGCTCGATGAACTGTCTCCTAAAGACTACGATGCGATCGTCAATGCGACTGCCGATGCGACCAGTTATCTATTCCCGAAGCTTGCAGACACCGATGAGAACGCAAAAGAGGCTGATAGCCCTTTGCCCAACTCAAACGATTAGAATGGGTCTTAGAAGGCAATAAGCGGCACGAAGCTTTTACCTATCCTGACGAGGAGTGGTATTACTTTAAGTTTGCTGATCGGTTCGGTTGGACTCCTGAAGAAGTAGACAACCTACCGGCTGGCAGAGCCGACTGGTTACTCTCTATTGCCGACACAGTAGAGCGTGTCAAGATCAAGCAGATTGAGAAAACACATGGCAAATGAAGTAACGAGCAACCTTCCGGCGGTTCAGGTAGCCATCGAAGAACTCACGGCGCGACTCGATTACGGACTGTACCAAGCCACCAATGCCATCTCGCTTGCGTTGAAAAATCAGGCTGTCCAAAACGTCTCTCAAAACAAGCACAAGATCGGCGAACCGCGTATAGATAGCCCATTCCCAAACACAGTCACGGGTAATCTGCGTAACAACATCATGGCTGTACCGGCTACGAGGGTCGGTTTCGGCATGTATGAAGCCAGCGTCAACTCCGGCGCTACATACTCTATGGCGCTTGAAAAAGGCTCCTCGCTTTGGAAAAGTGGCGTATCCTATCCATACATGACTCCTGCACGTGACGAGATTATTCTTTCCGGCAAAGCAGAGCAGTATGTGATAAGTGCGATCAACGTAGCGATTAGGGGATAACATGGCAGGTGAGATTCCCGGTCTAAATATCCAAGTCACCATTGATTCAACTGGTGTTACTGCCGGCGTCTCGAATGTCACTAACGGCTTAAAGTCGATCGAGGAGCAAACCAAGACAACTGGTAGCGCTCTCACCAATTTCAAGAACATCGCTGTCGGCGTATTCGGTGGAAACCTGCTCACGCAAGGTTTGATGGAGACTCAAAAGGGTCTTATCGACATGGTGAAGGCAGTAACCGATGCCCAAACTGGTATCGCGAAGCTTGCAACGGCTCTCAACAACGCCAAGCAAAACACGGCAGACAATCGAGCAGAGATCGACAAGACCTCGCAATCGATGTCCAACCTCGGCTTTGAGACGGCAGATACCGAGCAAGCCTACGGAAACCTCGTTACCTCTACCGGCTCAGTAAAAGAAGCAACCAGCCTGATGGGTATGGCGGCTGACCTTGCCCGATACAAGCACGAATCCCTAGCGACTGCCGCTACGACCCTCGCACGAGGCACACAAGGCTCTGTAAAGGCATTTAAAGAACTCGGTATCACATTGGATACCACGTTGCCTAAGAACGAGGCTATTGCCAAAGCGTTCGATGAGTTGAACCAAAAGATCGGTGGACAAGCTTCTGCCTATGCGGATACCTTCGCCGGCAAACTCGACATTATGAAGGCAAAACTCAACGATGCTACGGTTGCCATAGGTAGCGCGCTATTGCCTGTCTTGTCCAACCTTATGACTATCGTGATGGATGTCGGTGCAGAGATCGGCAAATTATACGACTCCTACATCAAGCCGCTCACAGACTTCGTAAGAGAAAACGCGGCTGCTTTTGAGATTCTTATTGGCGTTCTCGGCGGTGCTTACCTAGCGTTCAAGACATACGAAACCGGAATGAATCTGTTCAAGGCGGCTCAGGTTATCTACATCGCCATGACTTCTGGCATGACTGCGGCGCAAACGGCTCTTACCTTCGCAACTGAAGGCGGGGAAGCGGCAACAGCTTCTATGACTGCTGTTCAAGCAGGACTCAACGCGGTGATGGAAGCGAACCCAATCGGTCTCGTAGTGACGGCTGTAGCGGCTCTTGCGGCTGGATTCGTACTTGCGTGGAACAACATTAAGCCATTCCGCGATGCAGTAGTGGATGTTGCTTCGGTAGCGGTGCAAGGATTCGGCGATTTTATCCAAATCCTCGGAGATGTAATTACAGCCATCTTGAAGGTTGTAACGGGTCCGATGAAATTATTCTTAGAAGCGCTCTCGCATTTACCTATTGTCGGTAAAGGAGCGAAAGACGCGCTCAACGACATCAACGGAGCAACGCAAGATACCGGCAAGTTCTTCGACTCTACGGCTACCAGCATCGTCAATATGGGCAAAAGCTTAGATGATCTGAAGAACAAAAAGATTTCTCTAGACGATCTATTGGGTGGCGGCACAAAGAGTTCAACTCTCGCTAACGCAGGAGATACAAGTGCTGGTGGTAGCACAGGAGTCACGGGTAATGTTCCCGGTGGCAATACAACCAAAGCGGCGGCGGCTGCGGCAAAGAAGGATTTGTCTCAACTAACAGCCGACAGCAACAAAGTCAATACGATTTATGCCGATATGAACACGGCTATGAAGTCGTACACAACTGACTATCTGAAGCTTGTAGATGCCAAGAACAAGGCAGATCAAACTGCTCAGGATAATTACGCCAAGACACAACTCGCAGCGCAAGACACTCTCAACAAGGCTTTGCTCGCGGCTCAACAAACCTATGACGATGCCTACGCAAAGGCGCAACAAGCCAATGCAGACGCGGTAGCAAAACTCAATACTGATGCCGCAGATAAGCAACTCGCTCTTGTCCAAAAGTCAGAAGCGCAACTCACAGATGCTTTTTCTAAAGCAACAACTGTCGATCTTGCCAAATCTTTCTTTGGAACGGGAACGGCTACCGGACTTGTAAGTTCGCTCCAAGATCAACTCAAACAGATGAACCAACTCGCATCAGATGCGGCTCAACTCGGTGGCATGGGTTACTCTCAAGCGTTCATTCAGCAAGTCGTGGCTCAGGGTCCACTTTTGGGCGATCAAATGGCACAAGCGCTCATCAACGCTCAGCCGGGAACTACCCAGCAAATCCAAAACCTTTTCGGCGCGGTAACTGACGAATCGACAAACGGACTCAATAACCTTGCCGACTCGCTCAATGCTAACGGCGTACTGGTCAATCAAGATTTACAAAGCCAATACAACCAAGTCGCTACCGATCTGCAAGCCAGCCTCGCCTCACAGCAAACATCTTTCAACAATACGGTAGCCGACCTACAAACCAAACTTAATCAGTCGCAATCTGATGCTCAAACAGCATTTAACAACACGATGACTGATGCCCAAAACACTCTCAATAACGCCATCCTTGCCGCGCAAACTTCGTTCGATCAGGCTTCGCAATCGCTCCTCGATTCAACTACACAAAAGATGGAAGCACTTCAGGCTAAACTCGTAGCGGTGGCGGCGTTGATGGCTCAACTTGGAGTCGCTGGACAAGCTTCTGCCGCACTCGCTTTGGCTAACTCGCCATACAACACATTTGCTCCGGGAGCGACAACAGGCACAGTTAGTCCGACAGACACCGCCGCAGATATGGCGGCTTCAATTAACTATGGTTCAGCAACAACCAATCTCACTCCTGGTTTGCAATATGTCGGCAGTCAACTTCAATATGTTTCACCATCAGGGCAAATTGAGGCACCATCTGCTTCTAATTCTAAAATAACAGTCAATCAGACTAACAACATCAATGGTTCAACTGCGCCATCAGACATTACGACAGCAACGACCAACGCTATTCTTTTCGGAACTACACAAGGTCTCGTTGTCGGTGGCGGCGATAGAGGAGCAATAGCAGAATGACTATCACATCTCTGAACTACTACGGAATGGCTTACAACGGCTTTGCCTTTGGTGGAGCAGGATCGCCTTATCAGATTACAGCGATTGACGGACTTGCAAGCTTGCCCGACGTCCGAAACCAAGACGATAATCAAGGCTTCAACGATGGAATGTTTTCTGGTAGAGATTTCCTCGGTGGTCGTACAGTCACAGTCACTATTCTCACGCTTTCCGGCAACGGTAACTCAGCCCAATACAACTACAACCTGCTCAAAGCGGCTCTCTTGCCAACACAGGGATACACGCCTTTCTCGTCTGCCAACCAACTGCAATTCCAGTTATCGGCGGCTTCAGGACTGCAATTCCTCAACGCTCGTGTGCGCGTGAACAAGACCATTATTGACCCTAACTTTACTTACGGCTACATCACGAGCCAATGGCAATTCTTCTGCCCTGACCCTAAGTTTTACGACAACACGCAACTGGCTACGGCGATGGCGTATTCGAACCTCGGCAGAACCTATAACCGCGTATATCCATTGACCTATGGTGGCGGTTCGCTTGCTCCTTCTGCGGCTGTGAATAACCTTGGTTGGGCAACGACTTATCCAATCATCACAATTACGGGTCCGATATCTAACCCTGTTGTCGGCTCGACCACGCAACAAGCTTCTATTACTATTCAGGGAACTTACGCATCAACCGATACGATTGTTGTAGATTTGGCTCAGAGGTTGGTAACGATCAACGGCACGAATGCTCGTAACCTTGTCGCTGGTGGCTCTACGTGGTTCTCTGCTCAGCCGGGAAGTAACTCGTTTTATCTCACGGGTACGGGCTACGTGTTGGGAACGACTGTGGCAACTGTGGCTTGGTACAATGCTTATGTCTAAAAAGGAGATAGTCAAATGGCTTTAAGAACACCACCAAGTTGGTTACAGAACGGCTCTCACTCAGCCGAAAATGATCGTTTGACGAATCAGGCTCTTTGGAAAACAACGGGAATCATCAACCCAACCGATCTACAGATCACTCAAAATGGCACACCAAACATGACAGTCAATATCTCGTCAGGTTGGGCGGCTATCGTTGGCACGTACCAGTCCAATATGGGCGTGTATATGGCTTACAACGATGCCACAGTAAACGCGACTATCACCACCGCGAACGCCTCTAACCCTCGTATTGACCTCGTATGCCTCACAGTTTCAGATGCTTATTACACAGGTTCAACCAACACAGTAGCCGTGAACGTGGTTGCCGGTACTCCTGCCGGTAGCCCTACTGTTCCAGCAACACCAAACAACTCAATCGCATTGGGTCAGGTTTATGTCGGTGCGGGCGTTACCTCAATTTTGACGGCTAACATTACAAACTACAACGTGCGCGCTACATCGCCAATCATTTCTTATGGCGGTGGCGGTGTTAGCACAAACATGGCTATTGACCCAACAAATACTGCTTTGGCTAAAAACACAACAGGCGCTTACAACACGGCGGTTGGCAATAATGCTTTAGCTTCCAATACAACGGGTACAAGCAACGTCGCTCTTGGTCTTAATACTCTCAACGCAAATACCGTAGGACAACAAAATACTGCTGTTGGTGCGGCGGCGTTGTACGTGAATACAAATGGTTCTAGCAACACAGCTATCGGCGCAAATAGCATGTTGGCAAACACAACAGGTCAAAATAATACTGCTGTGGGAACAAATACTTTAACCGCAAATACAACAGGTGGTGCCAATACCGCTATTGGTTATGCTGCTATGTTTTTAAACACGTCTGGCAATTATAACGTTGCAGTTGGTTATAACTCGCTTAACTCAAATACAAGCGGATATCAAAATACTGCCGTTGGTTATCAATCATTAAGTTTAAACACAACAGGTAATTCCAATACAGCATTAGGCGTTACTGCACTTTACAGCAATACAACAGGCGTTAACAATGTGGCAATTGGATTAAATGCTCTTTATTACAACACAACTGGTTATCAAAATGTTGCTGTAGGTATGCAATCTTTGCAAAATAACTTAGCGAACAACAATACCGCCGTAGGTCATAATTCAGCGTTTACCAACACAACTGGTTCAGGTAATACCGCTCTTGGTTATTCTGCTCTTTACTACAACACAACTGGTTATCAAAACGTTGCTGTTGGAACAGCCACTCTTTATAACAACACAACTGGTTATCAAAATACTGCTATCGGTTGGCAAGCATTGTCAACCAATACAACAGGTTGGAATAACGTAGCAGTAGGCGATTCATCTCTTAATAACAATACTTATGGTACTGGCAACGCGGCGGTGGGTCACGCTGCTTTATACAACAATACAACCGGTAATGCTAATACTGCTATCGGTAGTTATTGGGATGGACATTATCCTTCCGCACTTAACGCAAATACAACAGGTTATGGTAATACTGCTGTCGGTTGCGGCGCTTTATCAAACAGCACAACAGGTGTTGGAAATACTGCGGTTGGATTAGCCGCTTTTGCAGCACTTACATCAGGCGGTAATAATACTGCTTTGGGAACAGCTGCTGGCGGCACCGGAACAAATGATATTACTACAGGTTCTAATAACACACTTATTGGTAATGCTGCACAAGCCTCATCATCAACTGTATCTAACACCATTACTCTCGGTAACTCATCTATCACTACACTTCGTTGCCAAGTCACATCGATTACTTCTCTTTCAGACCAAAGAGATAAGACAGACATCACAGCCCTTGCAGTCGGTCTTGATTTCATCAACACACTAAAGCCTGTAACTTTTACATGGAATATGCGTCAGCCTGAAAAGCCTGAATTGGATGCCGAAGGCAACCCAATCGTTGTCGGCAAGGTCGGTGTTCCTGATGCTGGTTTTATCGCACAAGACCTCGTAGCGGCAGAAGATGCCACAGGATTAGCCGAAACTCTCCAACTCACATTTCGCGACAATCCTGATGCTCTCGAAATTAGTCCGGGTCGCTTAATCCCTATTTTGGTGAAGGCTATCCAAGAACTCTCTGCTAAGGTTGCGGCATTGACACCCGCTCCTACTGGAACGAGTGCCAAGTAATAATTCTCAAAGCAGGGGGCGGCTATGAAAAGAATACTTATTGCAACACCTTCGTATGACGGCAGACTTGATGTTTGGTACACCAACGCGTTAGTTCGCACCATCGTTCTAGGGCTACAAAACGGCATAGAGTTCATACCAGTCTTTATGTCGTTCGATGCGCTTATTCAGCGTAGCCGTAACGATCTGCTAGCAATCGCTTACGAGAACAAGTTTGACGGAATCCTATGGATTGACTCAGACGTGGAATGGCAACCCGAATGGGCGCTGGACACAGTAAACGCCGAAAAAGATGTCCTCGGTATTCCTATTGTGAAGAAGGCTGTCGAGGAAAGTTTCAGCGTCAAGTGCGATCTTGAAAATCTTAAACCTGATGAGAACGGGTTTATTGAGGTTGAGTCCAACGCGACAGGATTCCTTTATATGTCTAGCGCGGCTATCGACTACCTATGGAAAAACTCAGAGCCATACGTGCATAACGGGCAAGACCGCCGATGGGCATTTGAGGTCAAAATCCAAGATAACGACATTATTTCTGAGGATGTTCTCGTTTGCCAGAAGCTTCGAGATGGCGGTTTTAAGGTATTTGTCGATTCGACCAAGACTTGCAATCACATCGGTGCGCTGAAATTCACGGGAGATTTTGCTGATTTTGTAAAGCGCGTCAACGCATGATTCTCTTTATACTTAGTTTCACCTTAGGCATCGGCGTAGGATATATACACGGCAAACATAGTCAGGAGTAACGATGGCAACGCAATACCGCTATCTGCTCGCTGACGTTCTGACCAACTCGATTATTGCCGAGTTATCTCTCACCAACGTCAATTTCACGCAACAGATCAACGCGGCTGGAACTATGACCAGCGAGATTCTTTTGTCGGGCGTGAACTCTGCCGCGCTGAACGTATTGCCTTCAACAATTCCCGGTCGCAACGCTATCTATGTCGATCGTAACGGCGTTCTTGTGTGGGGCGGCATTATTTGGCAACGCGAATGGGATTCCAACTCACAACTATTGAAGCTTACAGCGCGTGAGTTTGAGTCTTATTTTGAGCGCCGAAGAATTACCACCACCACTCCTTTCACGGGAGTAGAGCAATTCACAATCGTTGAAAACCTCATCACTCAGGCTCAGGCTAAACCCTACGGAAACATCGGGGTCATTGTCCCTAACTCGACCTCAGCCACAACTGCCGTCATAACCAATGCCGTAGCAAGCGGAAGCACGATTACCTACACGACTTCCACGACAAACTATTTCCAAAGCGCGCAACAGATTACAGTCACCGGAATTAAATCGACTGGCAACCCTACGGGTGCGGCTGGAACAGGATTCAACCAAACTGGCTCTGCGAGCATTATCTCCTCGACCCAATTCTCCCTGCCAGTTACCCTGACGGATACCTACACGTCAGGCGGTAGCGCGGTTAATCAGGGCGTCATCATCGGTCAGCAGATTTACTACTCGTATGAATTGAAAACGTATTTCTCAGCAATCTCCGATCTAGCGAAGTCGAATACGGGTTTCGACTTCAACATTAAAGTTGCCTATGATGGCGATGGAAACCCCACAAAAACACTTCAACTAGGGTATCCGCGCTTAGGCAACACCTATTCAGCAACCTCAGCCAGCGTGCCTGTCTTTACCTTGCCAGCAGGTAACATCGTTCAATACAACTACAAAGAGGATGGCTCTAAAGCCGTCAACTCCCTCTATGCGACTGGTGCAGGTTCTAACGAGGGCAAGCTTGTAGTTTCGTACCAAGACACAACCAAAACTTCTACCGGTTGGCCTTTATTGGAAGATGCTGTGAACTACTCCAACATCACCGACCCTGTATGGCTAACGGGTATTGCGACAGGTCAGACACTCGCCGCCTCTTACCCACCGCAAACAATTCAAGTCGTAGCGCCACCTTTCCTCGACCCTGTATTTGGAACGTATAACCTCGGAGATCAGGCTCGCCTCGTCATCACGGATAATTTCTACCCGAATGAGTTTGACGGCAACTATCGTATTATTGGCATCAACGTCACTCCGGGCGAAAATAACGCCGGAGAGCGCGTTACCTTGACCTTGACCACAACCACGAACTGAGGCACAAATGCCATACGTCAATCAACCTAACCAGTTAAAAGACATCATCGGCGGTTTAGATGACCGGCTGAAAAAAGTCGAAGTAGGTGGGCGTTTCACAATTCCTGTCGTTGCGACAGACCCAACCTACCCTCGTCACGGAGATGCGTGGATTAACTCGACAACAAACGTTCTGAAAGTCGTGGATAGTCTTGGTAACATTAGGGTAGTAAGTTGGACATAACCCCATAACCGTAAAGGCGCAAACATGTTCTGGAATAACGCGAACACAGTCACGAACGCTATCTGGGCATTTCTCGAAAGCATCATAATTATAGGAGCGCCAATCTTCTGGATCAACAAGAAGTTTAATAAGATGGACAAACGCCTCGACAAGATCGAATACCAGATGTATGAAAATGGCGGCGGGTCAATCAAAGACCAACTGAATCGTCAAGATGCCGCGTTACACGAATTACAATTAAACCAAGCGATCATCAAAACAAAATTGGATATCTAAGTGGATGCGCACGATCAAGCCATCACGAACTCCTATATCGTTCACTATCCGGCGCACGAGCCGCGTGAAAGCGACCCAAACTACAAAGATTTCAACGCCTTTAGACGAAAGACCGCCGCAACTGCAAAGTGCAGTATTGGAGACCATCGCTCAGATTTTACGGACTGTGCCGGAGGATTAGAACTTCATCACGCGCACATTGAGTTTTCTCTGCAAAATGGTGTAGATTTAAAATGGCTAGAGGCAGATTATCCCGGTGTATCCAACCCAGAGGAAGTTGGTGCATGGGTAGAATCAGCCGCTAACTTAATTTGGCTCTGCGAGAAGCATCATCGAGGTGTAGGGGGAATACATCACGCTTCTGCTTCGGACTTTGAAGCCGAAAAGTACGTCAAAAACCTAATCGGGAAGAAGGACAAAGATGGCAAAGATCAAACTGTCAGCGACACAAAAAGCGCTGATTGAACACTATGCCTACGGCGTTGTAGCCGCAGGATACGCAACTTTCCAAACAGGGCATCGCACCGCTAAAGACGTCGTAGTCGGCGCTCTTGTAGGCGGTCTGCTTGTACCTCTATTGGCTAAGGTCAATCCAAAGAGTTTGATAAACACCATCTCTAAGGACACCGGCGCACCTGCACCTCTCGTGGCGGCTGCTGTGGACACGGCAATTGCTGACGCGAACAAGGTCGTAAAGGCAACTACAACTAAATAACGCAAGCTTCGCAAAGCCCTCGACAGGAGAAGGTCGGGGGTTTTTGCATTTCGATAGGATATGAGCATGGCTAACGCACTCGACATCGTCACGACCGCTCAGAAGCAGGTCGGGTTCTACGGTGGTGCAACCGATGCCAACCCTTACGGCACTTGGTACGGAATACCCGATGAGCCTTGGTGCGCAATGTTTGTATCGTGGGTATTCGCGCAGAACAATCTCTCGAATCTTGTCTCAGCCCAAACCAATAAAGGATTCTCGTACTGCCCTGCCGGACTTACATGGTTTCAACAGAAGAAGGCAGTTGTCGATAAATACTCCGGTCAGCCCGGAGACCTTGTGTTCTACTCTTTCGCTGGCAATAGCATCGCCGATCACGTGGAGATTATTGTCGCGGCTTCCAAAGACGGCATTACGACAATCGGCGGCAACACGACCCCCGATCACATAACCAGCGCATCGCAACAAGACGGACACGGGGTTTATCTACGCCACCGCCCGTATCTTTACGTCCTCGCGATCGTTAGACCTGCCTACGAGAACCCGGTCAAACCAACAGTTTCAACGGGAACGAACAAGACAGTTGCGGTGGGGGTAGCAGGAGCGACGGCACTAGCCGGTGGCGGGGTAGCGGCTACACATAGTGGTACCGCTCCAGTACCAACGAAAAGCGCAACGACATTTACCGCTCCGGCGTGGGCGGCTACGGACTTTCCGCTCAAAGCAAAGACAACGCAAGAACTGGCAGTTGAGACAGCGCTATACAAGGCTGGATTGCTCCCTAGCGTTGCCGAAAACTCTGCTTGGTCGAGTAGTGATGTCTCAGCCATAAAAGCCTTCCAGAAGGCACAGGGAGCGCCGCAAACGGGTACTGTAGACAAAAGCACTTACGAATCTCTTATGAAGAAGCTTCCATGATACGAATACCGATAACCAACCCTAAAGCGATCACCCTCGGTAGCGTGGGATTTATGACGGCGTGGGCTAGTAGCGGATACGCGATGGACTCGCATCACCTCATCCTTGCCGCCGGTTCTGCGCTCGCCGGCAGTTCTGTGCCTCACAACCCCACCAGCAGTCCTAACGTTCAGCCGGAATCTCACATAGTCACGCCATACGTCAATAACGTGGAATGACAAAGGTGTTTCTTTCATAGATTTATCAACACGTTTATTGGTACGCTTCTTTCATGGGGCTATCAGAGGCAATCAAACAGCACGAAGTCAAGATCAATCCAAAGTGCGCTATAGGGCAACTTGTGGACGTCCTTCCTGAAGAAGATAAAAAAACTCTTTTGGAAGCAATTAAAAACGGCGTAGCAACGCACACTCTCGTTCTTGCTCTTCGTCAAGAAGGCTACAAAACCAGCGATAACAACTTCAATCTTCACCGACAGGGGAATTGCAAATGCCCAAAAACCGCGTAGACGAAGTATTAGAAGAACGTCAAAGTATTTACGGCGATGCCGAAACCAACTTCACAAAGGTTGGACAGATTTGGGGAACGCTCTTGCAAAGAGAGGCAATTCCTTCTTGGCAGGTTGCGCTACTGCTCGATGCGTATAAAACAGTCCGGTGTTTCGCTAATCCTATTTGGGAAGATTCTTGGGATGACAAGATGGGTTACACGATTCACGGGCGCAAAATAGCGATGGATGCACAAGAGTGAGCCTCAAAGATTCGCTAGACAATTTGCCGGAAGGTATTGAGTCTGTCGAAGTAAAAGAACTACGCACAGCGTTGATGCGTTTGCAAAAGAAGCTTATCCAATCAAAACAACGCGTAGACGATCTCGTAGAAGCAACACATAACGCCGCTTATGGAGCGCAACTCACTATGGGCGCAATTTCGCCTGTACCAGCACCAAAGATTTTATCTGTTAAAGGTAAACCTGAAGTCGCGTTGTGGCACATGACCGACTGGCAAGGCGCGAAGAAAACACCTTCGTATAACTCTGAAATTATGCGCGATCGCGTTCTGCAATTTGCGGAGAAGGCTGTACGCATCACCGAAATCCAACGCAAAGATCACCCAGTCGATGATGTAGTGATTATGTTTGGCGGTGACATGGTAGAAGGTCTATTCAACTTCCCGTCACAAGCTTTTGAAATCGATGCAACGCTATTCGAGCAATACGTCAATGTCTCTCGGTTGTGCGTTGATGTCGTGCGCTACGCACTAGCAAACTATAAAAAAGTCACAGTAGTGCCGGAATGGGGAAATCATGGTCGTATTGGGTCTAAGCGCGATAACGTACCTCGCTCTGATAATTTTGATCGCATGTGTTATGAATTGGCTCGACAACTCTTAGCCGGCGAAAAAAGATTATCGTGGCAGGAATGTCCTGAAGATATCCAGCGAGTAGAAATTGGTAACTATCGTGCATTACTCATACACGGAGACGAAGTCGGTCGCAATGGATTCGCTAGTCCGGGAGCCATCGTTCAGCACGCCAACCGCTGGCGTTCAGGTTCGTACAACTGGGAATTCCGTGACGTATACATTGGTCACTACCACACCCACGCAGAATGGGCGATGGCGAATGGGTTGGGCGCGGTCTATCAAACAGGCTCTACTGAAAGTGAAAACAGGTACGCATCGGTAAATCTTGCCGCGAGCGCAACACCATCGCAACGGCTTCATTTTGTCGATCCCGTTAAAGGCAGAGTAACTGCGGCATACAAGGTTTGGCTGGACTAATGACTACCCTCGTTGGCATACAAGGTGACGACTGGTGCGTTTTAGGAGCGGAATCTAAAGCGAGCGATGTAGACGGCTCGTTTATTCTTATGAATAATTCCAAGATATTTGCTAATGGTCCGACTTTAATTGCGGGTTCGGGAGCAGTACGCGGTCTCAACATTCTCGAACACGGGTGGACAGCGCCAAAATACAGGGGAACGCCAGAGAGTTACATAACGCGACTATTCATTCCTGCCATGCGTCGCAAGCTTATCGAGTGTGGCTCAGAATGGAAAAAAGACGATGAAACTGTCCGTCAAGACAATGATTTATTGATCGCTGTTAAAGGTCGCATTTTCAAGATTTACGATGACTATTCTTGGGAGACTTCAATCAGTCGTTTGTATTGCGCAGGTAGCGGTGGAGATTATGCGCTAGGAGCGTTGAAAGTGTTAGGTGGAGAACTCGTCAATAATCCAGAGCAAGCTTCAGTATTTGTCAAAAGAGCGATTGAAGCGGCTATTGCGTGTGACAACTTCTCTGGTGGCGAGATAAGTACTTTTACTATGTACGCCTAATCTTCCTCGAAATCTTCTAAGTCGATAGCGACAGCCTCACCGATCACAGGTTGAGTAATGTCGATGCCCTGCTTTTTGGCGGCTTCGATACCGCTTTGAAATAACTGCTGAGTCCGGTTCACCACATCGTCAATTTGATCGGGATACTTGAGTTCAGACTCAACCATCACGGCTAGGCTCCACAGGCTTATTTGGACTCGAATCATGGGTCTATCTTGCCATACGACTCGTAGGTAGGGTGCTTGCTTTTTGTAATCCGATCAGGCAGGATTGCCGGCAACCGGCGCGAGAAGCGCCCCCAAACAAAGGCGGTATAGCATGGCTCAGTTCGATTTAGAAAACTACGAGACAGTTGAATTACGTCTCCGCAGATTATTCACAGCGTATCCAAACGCAAGAGTATTCACGGATTTAATCCATCAAGATGAGCGCAGATTTATTGTAAAAGCTTTTATCTTCTTGCGTTATGAAGATCAAACACCAATTGCAACTGGTTTCGCTGAAGAAATTGTCGGC
>Ga0214166_1000662_pt1 | contig 16769 bp, 14 predicted proteins | sample TroBogepilimnion_27_FD_153005 | JGI IMG/M metagenome (GOLD analysis project Ga0214166, IMG submission 153005) | Freshwater microbial communities from Trout Bog Lake, WI - Practice 18AUG2009 epilimnion v3 | ecosystem: Environmental > Aquatic > Freshwater > Lake > Epilimnion/Euphotic zone ...
GTACAACGCAAGTGCAACTGGTCAAGCCTCAGCCCCCAGCAGCCTTGATGGAGAGCCCACCTCCCTTGACCTTGCTACCATCCTCAGCGTCGCAGCTGAAAACAACTCCAAATACCTCAAAGTAGCTCAGCAGCTTAGAGAACTTCAAGCGTTCGAAAACGCCAAGTAATCCCCTTAAAAAAGGAGCTGTATGAATAAAAGGCTATTTTTAGCTATTTGGTTGTGCACGTTAATTTGGGTACTGCAAAATACCCCAATAATGCAAAATGTGGAACAACAAATCGTGGCTATTACAAAATCAACATTTGACTTTATTACCCATTTTGAGGGTAAGCGTAACAAGGCCTATAAAGACTCAAAAGGGCTTTGGACAATAGGGGTGGGGCACCTCATCAAATCCGATGAGCAATACCTATTGCACGCTACTTTAACAGATCAGCAAGTAGAAGACCTGTTTAAAAGCGATTTAAAGTGGTGTGACGCCGCTGTAATGGATTCGGTAAGGGCACCCCTTAACCAAAACCAAATGGACGCCCTATACAGCCTTTGCTTTAATATCGGGGCAGACCATTTTAAACGTTCCGAAGTAGTCCAACATATCAACCAGTTAGACTACATCAAAGCGGCTGATGCTTTTTTAAACTGGAGTAATCCGCCAGTTTTAAAGCCGCGTCGGCAAAAAGAAAGAGAATTGTTTTTAAGCCCAATTTAGGGCATATTTTGTTGTTTTTGTGCATTAATATTAATAGGATCTGATCAATCCGATTAACCATTTAACCTATAGGAAATCACCATGGACGGCTTCAAACAATTACCCAAAATGCAATGCTTCAAAGAAAACGGCGCAGTCAAAACTAAAAAGATGTGCTACGGCGGCAAAGCCATGAAAAAAGGCGGCGAAGTTAGCAAGTCTGATATGGAGCAAGATAAGAAGCTCATCAAAAAAGCATTTAAACAACATGACGAAGCTGAGCACGACAAAGAGCCAACTGAGATTAAACTCAAAAAAGGCGGTCGTAGCAAAAAAGAAATGGGCACTGTTCGCAAATATAAAGACGGCGGTGCAGTTGGTGTTTATGGCGCTAAGAAAAAATCTGGTGATTTAGACAGCATCGAAAAAGCAAAAGACATCAAGCCAGCTAAAGCTGCTGCTCCTTCACGCGCTTCTGAAAAGCCAGCTTTTAAAGGCAGCGATGTCTCTACAGAAAAGAGCAAGCCCGCTGGCCATAAAGACCCTTACATCAAAAGCAAAGAGTCTGGCAAAGCAGCTGCGGCCCCATCAGGCGCTAAAGGCGGCCCTAACAAGTATAAGAAGGGTGGTGGCGTAAAAAAGTTTGCAGCCGGTGATTCGACCGGCACACCTAGTTTCCAAAAAGACCCTTATGCTGCTCAAGACGCATTAGACCGTCAAGACAACATGGCTACCCGCGAAATGATCGCCGGTCCAGCCCGTCGTTTGAAGAACTATATTGCTGGCAAACTATCTGGCTTAAGCCCAATGAACGCTGCTGTTAGCGGTGTTGGTGCGCCTAATCCAGCACAATTTGCACCACAACCACAGCAGCAGCAAGCTGCTCCAACAATGCAACCAGCTATGCCTGCACAAAAGCGCGGCGGTAAAGTTAAAAAGGCTTGCTAATATGCCAATCCGTTCAAAATCTCAATTAGGCGCTATGTATGCGGCAGCCGAAGGTAAGTCCACCATCGGCATTCCTAAAAAAGTTGGCAAAGAGTTTGTTAAAGCTGGTAAAGCAAAACCCAATCTACCCCAAAAAGTGACTAAGCGCGCGGCCGGAAGAGGAAGGTAATATGGCTTATAGCAACACAACTGGTCAAACACAGATTAATGTCGACCAGTTAATTTCCTATGCATTTCGTGATGCTGGTAGAACGGCAGAAGAAATTACGCCTGAGTATATTGGAGCAGCTAAGCAAGCCCTATTTTACAACTTGCAAAACCTGTCTAATCGCGGCGTTAATTTGTGGCTATTGGAAAATCAATTGTATGGTGCCTTAACAGCACAACAGCAATTGGTTTTGCCAAAAACCACGATTGATGTGCGCGAAGCCAACTGGGTTTATATCATTAACTCCACAGCGGCTGAATACCTCCCTGCCGACAACCCAGAATCGCCAGCAGTATTTGCTCAAAACATTGATTTGGTATCCACTTCAACGGTTAGCGAAAACTATTTTGGACTACAGTATCAAGGCTCCAACCCAGTTTTTTATGTTGGTTTTAATGCTTACGCACCAGCTGGCGAAACAGTAACGTATAACTTTGCTTATGAAGTATCTAACGATGGAATTAACTGGACAACCGTTCAGCAATTCCCATCAGTTACTATGACTGATAAGCAGTGGCAATACTTTAACATCAGCACCACGCCACCATATCTGTATTATCGTTTGCGCGAGACTGTAGCTCCTACATTCTCCATTCGTCAAATTGTATTTTCAACTAGCCAGCAAGTAATTCCATTGGCCCGCTTAAACCGCGATGACTACTGGAACTTACCAAACAAACAATTCCCATCAGTACGTTCATTACAGTATTGGTTTGATCGTACGATTGAGCCATCAATGTATTTATGGCCCGTGCCCAACAACGATTTCCAGATGTTTCAGTTGGTTGTTGAAGTACAGATGCAAGATGTTGGATCATTGACCAATCAAATCTATGTACCAGATCGTTGGATTAACTGCGTACAAAAACAACTATCACACAGCTTGGCAATGCAACTCCCCGGCATTGATTTGCAGCGTATCCAGTACTTAGAAGGTCAAGCTGAGAAAGCATTCCAGCAAGCCAGTGACGAAGAGCGCGATAAGTCACCAATTTACTTCCAACCTAATATCAGTTACTACACAAGGTAATCTATGTCAGTAATAATGACCTATGACAGTTTAGTGCTGAACATCCAGCAATATATGGAGCGGGATGACGCCGACTTTATTGCGCAAATTCCTAATCTTATCGCTTTGGCAGAATCATCGATCGCGGCTGAGTTAAAGACCTATTTGCAATTGATTGTTGTAGAAACCAGTTTAGCAACCAACCAAACTATTTTAAATAAGCCGTCTCGTTGGCGTAAAACGGTTTCTATGAAAATCAATGGCGAGCCTATTTTGTTACGTAGTCAAGACTATGTGTCTCAGTATTTAGCTGAGTCTAGTAACGGCCAACCACTTTATTACGCCGACTATGATTATAGCAACTGGAACTTTGCACCAAAACCAGATACAGTTTATCCAGTGGAAATTATTTACTACGCTGAGATTCAGCCATTAGATGCAAGCAACCAACAAAATTTGTGGACGCAGATTGCCCCACAAGCTATGTTGTACGGCGCTTTATTACAAGCTCAAGGTTATTTAAAAGCATTAGATAAGCTGCCAGTTTGGAAACAATACTACACAGACGCGCTTCAAGCACTCAAAAAAGAAGACAATACTCGTCGCGTGGATCGCAACACTTCGGTTCAGGAACCTTAATAAATGACCACACCAGTCTACACATCACCCTTTACAGGAACTGTTGTTACTCCAACAGATGTATCCTACTATGCACTTTCTTTCGGTTCTTCCACACCACTCTATTGGCCATCTATTGTTAATCAAGGAATTGGTCAAGTTCCTGCTGCTCGTATTATCGATTGCGTTTGTACTAGTGCTAACGCCAATGCTGCTATCATTACTTTACCAGAAGCAGATCAAGGCACAGTTGGCGCGGATATTTTGTTCCGCAACTTGGGCTCAAATACTTTTACGATTAAAGACTATTTGGGTGCAAACTCCGTCAGCGTACCAATGGGTATTAGTAAGTATTTTTATCTTACTAATAATTCAACTGCTGGTGGTGTTTGGGGGAATGTCACCTTTGCCGCTGGTACCTCATACGCCGATGCGGCCACATTAGCTGGCGCTGGCTTAACTACCTCAAACGGCAAATTAGCCGTAACTGAAAACGTAGTCGATGTAACATCTTCTCCCAATATTACCGATGCAAGCCGTGGCGCTACTTTTAACTGGGGAGCTGGTGGTGGTACATTTACACTCCCTCCAGTACAAAATTTATCAGCTGGTTGGTGGATTGGTTTTAGAAATAGCGGATCTGGTTCATTAAACATCTATGCTACGACGCCAAATTTAATTAACGGCAATAGCGAAATTGTTGCCAATCCGGGTGATTCTGGTTTTATTTTTTACGATTCTATTAGTGGCGGGTTCATTACTGTTGGTTGGGCGGCCCCGTCAGCTGTTACTTTTAACTCAGCAACTTACGATGTTGATACCATAGTTGGCAATACGTTTAGTTTAGTATCTTATGCACCGATTATTCAGACTTATATTGCGCAATCTGGTACACGCACACAAAGTTTAGCAGTAACATTACCGGCCATTACCCAGATTTATATTCTGGTTAATAACACAAACCAAACTGGCTATAACATTACTTTCCAATGTCAAGGAAGTAGTCAGACACCTTTGGTATTGTCCGCTGGTAATATTTCTACAGTACTAAGTGATGGTACTAATTTATATGTATTAACATCATCAGCAACCGGCTTATTTTATGCTGCTAATGGTTCAGCATCATTGCCAGCATATTCATTTAACAATGATGTAACAAGTGGTATGTATTTAGTAGGTACAGGTGTTTTAGGTTTAACTGCAAATGGAACCGAAATTGTTAATATGGATGGTTCTAATCCATCGACTCCGGCAGTTAATGTGCTTGCTTCATTAAACGCCAAATCACTTGGCGGCGGGACATTCTAAATGGCAGCTGATAACGTTCAGCAAGATACATCGCAGTTTACTAAGATTTACACACTGGCAATTCCAGCTGGCATTAAACGCGATGGTACTTACTTTGAGACCGACGAGTATACCGACGGTGTGTGGTGTCGTTTCCAGCGCGGCGTACCAAAAAAGATGGGCGGTTACCGTTCAATCTTTACTAGCTTAGTTGGTATTTACCGCGGTATGGTATCACAACCATACAATGGCGTTAACTATATCTTTGCCGGTAACTACAAAGAACTTGATGTCTTTACAACCGGCACAACCTTTGCAACTGGTAGCGGTCCTTTCCCAGTTACTATTTTGCCCGGCACGGCATTTGCTAATGTCACCTATGTAAACGCCTCAGCATTTACCATTACAGGCAATAGCAACGCCACAGCCTTCTCGGCAAACAATACTGTAATATTCCAGCAAACTAGTAACGCAACCACATACACCATTACGGGTTCGCGCTATTCTGCAAATGCGAATGCCACAACGGTAACAATTACTGGCGGCAGTTTATCAAACACCATTAACACTGCATATCTGACCACTAATGCCGTATTTACACCAGATGAACCATACGGCCCATTTGTAAATGATTGGCAGTTTGATTCTCAATTTAGTCCATACGGTAGTCAGTTGTATGTATTTGCGCATCCCGGCAAAAATTTAGTTAATATTGACAACGGTGTGCCATCTCAAGTATTGGTCGGTCAAATTACTCCCGGCAAAAATTATAGCTGGACCTTTACTGGATTGTCTGATAGTACTGGCCAAAACCCAACATATCAACCTATCAGCGTAGATGGTGGTGTTTGTGTTCTGTATCCATTTATTTTTGTATATGGCTCACATGGTTTTATTGCAAACAATAATGTTAATGGCACATACGGCAACCAAAACTTTTATGATTGGAACGGCCCACTAGCCAACCAAGTGAACGTATCGGCATCTAAGATTGTAAAAGGTATGCCAATGCGTGGCGGTACCAATTCACCATCAGGATTGTTCTGGGCGACCGATAGTTTAATTCGTGTTACTTTCAATCCAGCTGGAGCAAGCGCAAGCGGTGTGCCATCGACATATTGGAACTACGATATTGTTTCTAGCCAAATCTCAATCATGTCATCAAACGCAATTGTTGAGATGGACGGTGTTTATTGGTGGATGGGTATCGATCGCTTCTATGCGTATAACGGCCAAGTCACGGTAGTATCTAATGATAAGAACGTAAATTACCTTTTCGACAACATCAACTACGAACAACGGCAAAAAGTATGGGCAACTAAAGTTCCCCGTTACAATGAGATTTGGTTCTTTTATCCCCGTGGCACCGCTACAGAATGTACTGATGCTATTATTTATAATACCAAAGATAAAATTTGGTATGATGCTGGTCAAGCAGTAGGGGCGCAACGCTCTTGTGGATACACTACTGAGTTGTTCCCCAATCCTATTTGGATTGATTGGAATTACAACCCAATTTACGGTACGCCACAAATTACCATTCAGCATCCAGCTAGTTTGCCTGCTGCTAACGCCAATCAGATTTATTTAGCTGGTGATCAAACCGCTACGTTTAGTCCCGGCGATAGCTTGACTTTTTCGCAAAATCCACAAGCTCCAACTTATACAATTACATCCAGTCAAAATATTTATAACACTACGGTTAAACCGCCGGGTGTTACATTAGTTACTTGCTCAACTAACTTTTCACCAACGGTTGTTATTGGTGAGCCAGTATATTATGTAACTGGCGGATTTAATTTGTGGCAACACGAATACGGTCAAAACCAAATTGCGTTGAATGGCGAAACAGCGGTGTACTCTAGTATTACTACTAGTGATATTAGCTGGATTTCTGGCACGCCGGGCGGTAACTCGTTAGTTGGTATTAATCGTCGTATGCATTTACGCCGTGTTGAACCTAACTTCTTACAATCTGGCCCAATGTCTATGACCATTTTGGGTCGTAAATTTGCCAGTGGTTCCATGCAAGCAGATGAACAAGATTCCGGCCCATATTATTTTAATCCAGATACCGGTAAAATTGACCTGCGTGTAGAGCATCGTTTAGTTCAATTAAAATTTGAGTCCAACGTAATTGACGGTAATTTTGAAATGGGTAAGTTAATCATTACCGCTGAGTTTGGTGATGAGCGCCCCTAAGAAATTATCAGTTGGTCAGTTTTTTCCATGTGTGCCAGACATGATGAGCTGGGAAGATTGGAACGGCAATATGGCTATTTACTTTGGCAGCCAAAACGTTATGTTTGCGCCAGAAGAAAACTGGAAAGCAGCTGCTCAGCAAATGTCTAGTATGGCCGCTTTTGAACCGTATCCTGTTCCTAGCCCAGATCATTTTGAAAATTGGCAAGATTGGGCCAACGAATTTACATTAATTATCAACGGCCCAAGTTATTGATTTAGGGCGATTAATGCCCTTTTTTTGCATTAATATATGTAGAAAACCCTATGTCATCTTTTGTCGATTCTAAACATCAAAAGCTCTCGCAAGACGAGATTATTAAGATTGCAGCCAAAGAACTTGGGGGCAAGCATTCGGCCGAGCAGATTAAAGCGAGCCTTACTGCAGAAGCGTATCAAATGAAGGCCTTAATGATGCGCGAAGGCAATACTATTTTTGTGGTTCATCAATCTCCTACAGACGGAAAAATTGCTCAGTTTAGAGCTATTAATGCAGATACCATTCCAAATTATCTGCACAATTCTTTAGTATTTACTAAAGCAATTGGAATGGCGGGATTTAAAACATTGGTAACCCAATTTAGTGATCCGTCTTTATTAAGTATTTTTAAATACGTAAAACGCCATCGGCCATTCCCTAACATGGGTTATCGTATTCAGAAAAAAGAAGACGGTGATTATATTGTTATTGTAAATCTTGGAGATGCCCATAAAGGCGGTTTACCGGATCGTGCGCAACCAAACGATAAAGGTGGACTATAATGGGCGGCGTAGTACAAGTAATTACTGGAATAGCAACTGATGTTGGTGATGCCATTACCGGTGGAATTAAAGACATTGGTAATGTCGTTCAAGAAGTTGGCAGTGCTGTTGGAAGTGCGGTAGAGCACATTGGTAACGCAATTAAACCTGTTGTGCAAAAAGTTGAAAGCGACCCGATTGGTACGATTGCGCAAGTTGCTGCGGTAGCTACAGGACAAGCATGGGCGCTTCCATTAATATCTGCAGCAGATACAATTGCACACGGCGGCAGTATTACTCAAGCAGCTGAGGGTGCTGCAATGTCTTATGTTGCTGGTAATATTGCATCCGGTGTTAGCGACGCGTTATTGGCGCCTGCTGCAGATAGTACTGCATCAATTGCGACACAAGATGCGAGTAATATGGTGGCTCAAGGCATTCCTCCAGATCAAATTGCTAATACGTTACAGCAATCATATAATCTGGCACCAGATGTTGCCAATAGTATGGCGCAAGCAGCCTCAGCTGGAGTGGCACCATCCGTATTAGCAACAGCTTATGCCGGCGCATACGGCGCTGAATTAGACGGCATAATGAACAGCGCAACACAGCAAATTTTAGCTGGTGCTGCGGGCAATGCAGTTGGTGCTGCAGCTAAAAGTTTAGTTATGACTGGTAATATTGATAGCTCATTATTAACTGGTTTGGCTACTGGTGTTGGTACAGCTGTTGGTGGTGGTGTAAACCTTGGTGCGCAAGATATTGGATTAGGTTCAACGGTTTCTACAATTGCTGGTAAAATTGCCGGAGCTACAAGCGCTTCTGCAGTAGCTGGTCAAAACATTGGTGCCACGTTTGTTAGTAGTTTGGTTAACACCAGTTTAAGTCAAATTGGTTCGTCATTAAAAAATACAGATTTGGCGCAAGGCGTATCCCAGTATTTATCTAAAACTGGTTCGGATATTGCAACTCAAGTTAACCAAACTATTTCTGGCATTAACGATCAGCAAAAACAGCAACAAGATTATTATACAAATACTGTAACGCCAGCATACACAACGGCGCAGACTTCGTATAATAATTTAATTAGCGCAAATAACGCTTATAACACAGCATATACCAGTTATAATAACGACTACAACAATTATACTAGTTTAGTTGATCAGTATAATGCCGCTAAAGCAGCTAATGATGTAACTACAGCTAATAGTTTAGCTGATCAAATTAACACTTTAACGACTACGTTAAGTAATGATACGAACAATTTAACAGCTTTACAAACTGCTGCTACAAATGCAGGTAATCAGTACAATACTGATTATCAAACATATCAAACTGCAACAACAAATTATACTGGTCAAACACAAGCTATTCAAGATGCTAACGCGCAGTTAAACCAGACCGCGACACAAGCGCAAACACAAATTAGTGATTACACAACAAAAGTGCAAGACGCGGTACAGCAAACAAGCAATATGTCAGATGCAGCACAATTGGGCTTTAACAAAGATTTTGCTGCCAATGGTGACCCAACAGCGTCGTTGCAGATTGCAACTAGCGTTAATACGATGGATAAGCCTGCGCAAGATTCATTTACTTACGCTTTAGATAATGGTATTAACCCGCAAGATGCCGTAACGGTTGCGCCACAATTAGCAAATATGAGCGCAACAGCAACTAAAGCGTTTTATAACGACATTACAACAAATGGTATGTCGCCTGCACAAGCATTACAAACCGCAACACAGGTTAATAGTTTAGATCCAACACAGCAAGCTGCTTACTTTAATGCGGCATCACAAGGCTTAGATCATACTCAGGCTTTGGATGTAGCAAATAACGCATCAATGTTAGGCAGTAACGCTCAGAATACTTATATTCAAAGTGTTAAAGCTGGTACCAATAATGAATTGGCGCAGATTGTAGAAGCAACGCAGCAATTGGTAAGCCCGGGTTCTGCAGTAACTAATGTAAATGCACCAAGTACATTAACAGATCCAAACGCTGTTCAAATTTATAATGATGCAATTGCTAAGAATTTTACTCCGCAAGAAGCCTTAGCTATGGCGCAAGGTTATCAAGCAAGTTTAACACCGAATGCAAATACACCTGTTGCCGGTCCGGGAGTTGGGTTACCAACAACATCGACTCAGCAAATTGCCGGAACGACATATGCGTATAATAAAAATACAGGGCAATTTGATATACCTGTTGCGGATACAGCCGGAGGTACAGCCGGCGCAACATCGTTAACACCAACGGAAACAACAGGAACCGGAGCAGCAACTGGTTCAGCAACTGATACAATAACCCAAGAACAGATTGCTGCGGATAAAGCTGCTGGAACATTACCAACAATGCAAGAAATTGAAACTGCTGTGTTGGAAGGCCGTTTAACACAATCTGAAGCAAATGCATATACTGCAGCAATTAATGGTAATGTAAGCGCAATTCCAGTTACTCCAACGCTGCAAGATTTTCTAAGTAATATTGCGACATCAAAACAACCAGCTGCAACAAGTGGTACAACACCTACCACTGCCGCAGTTCCGGGTGGTGCTCCATCTAATGTAACTGCTACGATTCCGGGCGGTGCAGGAAGCAATGTTGGAACCGCAACGGCAAATGTAACTGGAACCGGTAACGGAGCCGGCACAACAATTGGAACTGGTACAGGAGTTGGTGGCCTTAACATTGGAACTGGCGCGGGAACAGGCGGTACAGGTGTTGGGTATGGCACAACAACCGGCACAAGTGGTTTATCTGCAACTGGTACAAATCCCGGATTAGTCAATTTAGTTGGCGGTACAACTGGCGGTAAAGAGATTACATTAGCTGGTTTACCAACCACACAAGAAACAATTAATCCTGTAGCTAGTGCACCGGCGCCACAATCGGTACCACAGATGGATCCAATCTTCTCTAAGAAGGGCGGAAAAGTGAAAAAGAAAAGGAATAAATAATGGCCGTTACAGTATATCCATCAGCTTATAGCCCAACGGGTTATTCTGATAATAATGGTAACCCGGTTAACTCCGATGGTACGCCATATACTGCCGCGTCTACTTCTTCTAGTGGCTTGTCCAACCTTGCCAATTCTTCCGTTGGTACTAATTTAACAGCCGGACAGTTTAACCAAATTGGCGGCCAATCTACCGGCTTGCAGTCTTTAACTCCAGCTGAAACTACGGCAAAACAAATTGCTTTACAAGGCATGCCAAACATTGTTGAGGGTGCTAATCAAGTATCCCCAACTCAATATAGCGGCGCCGTACTACAATCTAATCAAGAACAAGCTCCTGTATTAAAATTTGCTGAAGGCCAAAGTGTTCCTTCGCCAACATATAACTATACCCAAACTGGTTATCCACGTATGTCTCCAGCTGTTACACATGGTCGTGTAGTGCAGTTATACGGCACTCCCGGCAAAACAGGCATGGTTGGTGACATGGGCAATAGATTAATTGGTATGAATCAAGGTGGTAGCACTAGCGATATGCCAGAGGGCCACCATCCACAATTCTATTCAGAAGGTGGATTACAACACGCTTATGTAAAAGGCGATGGCGATGGTACCAGTGACTCTGTCCCCGCAATGTTAGCTTCGGGTGAGTTTGTTATACCGGCTGATGTGGTATCATCTTTAGGTAATGGTGATAATGATGCCGGTGCAAAAACATTGGCTGAATTTTTAGCCGTAATTAGAAAACATAAACGGGCTGCTGATGCAAAACATTTGCCACCAGATTCAAAAGGCCCATTAGCTTATTTAACAGATGCAAAACGTAAGGTGAAGGCATAATATGGCAGCTACAGGATTAAGTAGTCTTATTTCAAACACTGGCGTTCAACAAACAACGCTGCCCTCATGGTATGATACCGCGCAACAAAACGTGGTTAACCAAGCTACCGCGGCTAATGCTGCTGCTCCTGCTCCCGGTTCGACCGTTGCACAAAACGCTGTTAACGCGCTATCTGGCCCAACTAACGCATTTACTACAGCTGGCGGAACATTACAAAGCATTGCTAGCGGCGCTGCAAGTCCATGGAACGTTAGCGCAACTGGTCAAGTAACACCAAACACCTCAACTGCTTTAGGTGGTTTGTTTGCTGCTCAAAACCAGCAGCTTCAACAATTAGCCCCAACCATCCAAGCACAACAAGAATCGCAGAACATTGGTTCTGGCAACTTTGGTAGCTTGCGTGGTCAGACAGCGGATATTAACGCATTAACCAATGCACAAGCTCAGTTAGCTGCGCAGCAAATGAATGCGGCCTTGCAAAACCAAGCTACTGGCGTTCAAGCTGGCGCACAAGCTGGTAACGTGGCTCAGCAAGATATTAACAACTTGCTTACCACTGGCCAGTATCAACAGTCTTCTCCTTATGTCAACGCGGCTAACCTAGGCAATATCCTTGCCGGTATCCAAGCACCACAGACAGTATCTAATACAACGCAAGTTTCACCAATTAACCAAGTGGCTGGATTGGCTTCATTGTTAGGTGGTTCAACTGGAAGTGGCGGATTGGTGGGTCAACTGTTTGGTACTAGTGGAAGCGGCGGTGGATTGTTGACAAGCCTTGCGAATGCTTTTGGTTTAAATAGCGGCAGTTCTTCTAGCTCTTCAAGTGGTTTAACTGCAGACCAAATTTATTCTGGAGCCAATACAGGTTCTAACACATATGATTCCAGTGGTAATTTGGTTTCTACCGGAACAATGGAATAAGGATAGATCATGGCAGAAGCAGGCTTAAATAGTATCCCAACAGATTCAGTTAAAACAGATAGCATGGATACTGCATCTTATGCCCCAAAATCAGGGTTGGGCGATGTTACCTTGACCAAAGGCATTCCGGCTAAAGGTGCTTATGCTTTAGGCACGCCAATTGGACCAACGGGCTATGATCCTGAACTTTTGCAAAACATGCAAAAGTTAATCAACGAAAAAGAAAAGCAAAAGAATAGCTTTTTAGAAGGTTTAAAAGACGCAACAGCTTGGTGGTCTGGCGGTGTTGCCGGCCCTGCTGAAGCACTACAAAACCGCGCTATGGAAAAAGACCGCCAAGATGCTGAACTCTTTGGCATGAAGGCGCAATTGTCTCAAGCTAAAACATCACAGCAATTGTTGGCACAACGCCGTAGCGGCATGCTAACAACATTAAATAATTTAGCAGGCGGTGAAGCGGGAGCTGCAGGTAGTGGTGGTACTGGTGGTGCTGGACCAACATCTGGCGGATACAACCGTGATGTATTAAATCGCGTTAATGAATTATATGCCAATGGCCAGTACGACGCCGGTGATAAGTTATTAGATAACCACCTGCAAGAGATTTCTAAAATCAATCGTACTGCTGCATTAAGCAAAGACTTTTATGGTAAAACCATTGAAGTCGATTTGGGTGGTGGTAAGATTGGTTATGTATCAGTTAACGATGTCGTTAACGGAACATTTAAGCCAACACCAAAAGGCCAAGCTGAATTAAAAGCGGCTAAAGAAGACGCAACACCTGATGCCAAAGCTCCAGTAACTGGTGGCGGATATCATGGCGTTGCTGCTGATGTTAACAATCCAACGGGTATTAAACAGAACGGCGGATTTAAAACATACGATACGCCACAAGCTGGCGTAGCGGATACCCAACGTTTGGTTGGCACTTATTTGTCTAACCAAGGCCCTATGGCAAACACGAAAGCCACTCCAGAAAATCTGATTGGTACATGGATTACTGGTGATGCAGCTAAAGGTGCTGATCCACAGTATAAGATGCACGTTGATTTAGTGAAGTCTGAATTGGATAAAGCCGGTGTTAAATTAAATGCGGATGGCACCATTCCCAATACACCGCAAGCTAATGCAGCTGTAACTCGCGCTAAGATTATTGGTGAGACTGGTTTACAAAATGCTGCTAAGTTCTTGCCTCATGTAACTATTGCGCCTGCAACTAATGTTGCCCCTGCGGCAACTAATGTTGCTCCTACAGCAACAGCACCAGCACAAGTACCAGTTGCAAAAACATTGGGTGCTGGTGAGTCAATTGTTCCCGCTGCTGCTCCTGCTGCTGCTCCTGCTGCTGCTCCTGCTGCAACAACACAATCTCAGTTGCCCGCAATTCCTCCTGCTCCAGCGCATCCATCAACATTCCCAGCTCCTGCACAAATTAATTTAAATGCACCGATTACTGCGGAGAGTAGAGGTCAAACTGAAGCACAAAACGTATACCAAAAAAATGTTGCAGAAGGCGCAGCAAAATCGCTTAACGATCAACGTTTGGAATTTGAAGATAGTATCAAACCAATTAACGTTGCTGACCGTAGAGACATGTTTACTCGCGGTGCAGATATTGTGGCAAACAATCCTAAGATTGTTGGTGTATTGCAAAAACCCGGCGTATTGCCAGCGTTGGCACAAATTGCTGAATCCGGTGCCGGCCCTGTTGCTATGCAAGGTTTAGATCAAGCGTTGTTCCAAGCCATGCCCGGTAACACACAAAAAGACATTAATGACCGCGATGAACTCAAAACCATTTTGGTTCGTAATGCTGTGGATGCACGTAAACTGGCAAAAGGCCAAGGTTCAATCAGTGACTACGAAACCAAGATGTTCAGTCAAGTATCTGGCTCTATCCAAAATACTCCAGAAAATCTGCTCAAGCGTTTCCAAATGCTTAAAGCACGTGCCGATTTGGATGACCGTTTAGGTCAAATGTATCGCGCTACCGGCAAACCCGGACAACCAAAAGACTTCCAAGGGTTTATGGATAGCCCAGAAGCTATGGCAGAGATTAGAAAGTACCATGATGAAATTACTGGTATTTCTAAGAGTCATCCGTTGGAAGGTAAAAGTGGCATGCCAATGAATCCTTTCCAACAAGAACTAGAACGTCGTAGAAAAGCTAAAGAGGGCAAATAATGGAAGGCTTAGATTTAAGCAAGTTTTCTGATGAGCAATTAGAAGCTCTCAGCAAAGGCGATTATTCTACGTTAACTGAAGAGCAGCTAAAGCATTTAAGTGATGTGCACGAAGCTAATCGTAAACCTGAAGAGCGTCGCGCAGCAGAGCGTTATGTTGAAAATCCAGTTAACCCATTAGTGACAGGCGCAGTTGGCGCTGCAACTGGGCCTGCTGTTGGGTACCTTACCGAAAAATATAGACAGGGTGTTGCTGAGCACCGGATTGCTCCAAAAGGTTCTGTTACTGTTGAAGCGGCGCCATCTAGCATAGTGCCATCTGCAGCACAACACGAACAAATTATTACTGGTGGTACTGATGCATCGGGCACAACCGGTCGTGCTCGTCAACAGGGCTACAATGAAAACACTGCACTGCAAGCGCGTAATGCACAAATTGCAGAAGAAAACGCAGCTAGAATTAGAGCGATGGGATTGCGCGGAACAGCTCAAGATCCATTTGCTACAGTGGGTACTCGCGTAACATCTACACCATCTGGCATTATTGCGCCAGCTAGTACGGTATACAACCCACCTGCAGCTGGTGCGCCAGCTAGTATAATGGAGCGCTTGTCACAAGCCTATCCAGAAATCAAAGCTGGTTTATCTAAAGTGGCCAGTTCTGGAGCCATGCCATATATTGGTCGCGCAGTTACTGGAGCGGGCACTGGTTTGAGTTTAGCCGATACAATTAATCGTTTAAAAGCCCATGATTATTTAGGTGCTGGCTTAAGTGCAATCCAAACTGGCGCAGCGGGCGCTACAATGTTCCAGCCCGAACTGGCACCGTTTACTATACCGATTGGTTTAGGCGCAGCTGGAGCACAATACTTGTACGACAATCCAGAAGTTATTAATAGATTAACGCCCGAGAATGCGCCCATGATGGCGGCAGGTGGGCAAATCGCTATTAAAAAAGGCGGCTTAGTTGCCCTTAAAAAGAAATAATTACTTGCGATAGCGTTTGCCGTACCAACCCTCAGCAGCAAGAGGAAAATCGGGAGCCCATACTGGTGGTGTAGTCATTATTCGAACTACATCATCCAACGCGGACTCCCCGTTTTGTTCTTCAACTAAGAGGAGTACCTCATCGTGAACCAGATTGATCACTGCGTAACCGGCCTGCTCAAGATTAGACGTAGCCACGGCAAGAAAATCCCGAGCGGTGCCTTGTACAGCAGATTGAAAAATAGAACTACCAATCAAAGCGTTACGACCCCATTGGCGAGTGTAAGTACTTTGGGAATGGACGACAACGCCCATTTTTTGACTACCCCAAGGAGTGGTGAGCAAATCGAGTTGGGGTTTCTGCCAGCAGATAAGACGGCCTGATGGTAGTTGCATCCACAGCGCTTGCTTGGCCACTTTTAATACCAACTTTTTGCCGGCTCTAAATGGTGTGCCGGGATTTTTTACTGCATCAATCGCGGCAAGCTCACACGCGCCCCACAATTCTTTAACTCGAACATACGACGTGCGGTAATTATTTACCGCGTTGGTTGCTTGCCCTTCAGTTAATTTGACTCCCATTCCTTCAGCATATTTGACAAGACCCTTAGCTCCTTGGCCAAACATCGCGCCGAGGACTGCAGATTTACTAACTTGTCTCTGATCTTTTGTGACATCATCATAGGGTACCCGGTAAAGACTTTCGGAAGCGAAAACTTTATATTCATCTAATCCCTTTCTAAATAATTCTACTTTGTCTTTTTGTCCCGCAAGGTAAACGCCGACTCTATTTTCGATGGATGAAAAATCGACGTCCACGAAGGTTTGTCCATCTGGCGCACTAATAGCGGAACGTACCAAGCTGGATAGCTCGTCCATCGTACCAACACCTTGCCCAAAAACTTTAGGTATTGCAAGTGCAATTTGTCCATCTTCCAAAGTAGGGCGTGCAATATTCTGAAGATTGAGTCCACCGCGAGAAGCCCAGCGACCAGTACTCGCACCGTGATAAACCAAAGTATTCCTAATCTTTCCATCTCTTTGTATCTCCAACATCTTAGCGTACTTAGCCACGCTAGTTTGGCTGCCTTCTTGGCGCAGCTCCAAAGCACGCCGCACATCGTCAACT